>TARA_R110000803_G_scaffold46891_4_pt1 | contig 22000 bp, 26 predicted proteins | sample TARA_R110000803 | Tara Oceans TARA_R110000803 (sample SAMEA4397772) | marine metagenome | biome: Polar Biome; feature: [SRF] surface water layer (ENVO:00010504); material: water (ENVO:00002006), including particulate matter (ENVO:01000060) such as... | depth 5 m | reverse complement strand
GCTCACCGCCATAACCATCTTCAACAACAGTAGCAATTTTTTGCTTGCCGTTATAAAGATTACATTCCCATCCGTAACCGTCATGCCCGTGAAAAGTTTTAACTGACTTTACTGTGTACATTTTAATAATCCTTAATTGGTTTCGATAATTATAATTATACACAAGTTTACTATTATGTAAAGCTTTATTTTTTATTTTTTATGTATTCTAAAAGATCTTTTTGCGTTTTAGCCTTGCCTGCTATAGCTTTTACGACTCTTTCGTCAATTGTATTTTTAGCTACAATGTGCATTACTCGCACAGGCTTAGTCTGTCCTTGACGATGTAATCGGGCGTTAAATTGCTGGTAAAGCTCAAGTGACCAGTTAAGGCCAAACCAAATAATAGCTGATCCACCATACTGCGCGTTTAGCCCGTGGCCGGCTGAGGCAGGGTGGGCTAACAGCATTTTAATATTACCTTCGTTCCAGGTTTTAAGTTCATCACCTGATCGGCTTAATGTTATTGCGTTAGGAAAAGCTTTTTGAATACGCGCTAAATCAGACTTAAAATTATATGCCACAAGAAAATTTTCACTTGGGTTGTCTTCAATAATTTCTTTTAATGCATTAATTTTATAATCATGAATTTCATGAGCTTTTTTATTTTCGTCATAAATTGCGCCATTACACATTTGAAGCAGCTTACCTGCTAAAACGCCCGCTGTAGGGGCTTCAATTCCGTGTTCGCCTACATTAATAAAAAATTCTTTTTCAAGCTCGTCGTAAGTTTCGCGGGCGGCTTCGTCTAAAGTAATTGTTTCTATAAGATCAATTCTGCTGGGCAAATTAAGATAATCGTCGGCACTCATTGACATGCACACATCAGAAACTAAATTATTAATAGCTAAATCTGCACCTTTGTTTAATGTATAGCCGTAACCTTTAAACCCGGCCGCTGTAAAAAATCGTTGTCTAAAATTTGTAATTGTACGGCCAAGACGCTCTCCTTGGTCAATAAGATACATTTGTGACCACAAATCCATTTGGCCATTTGGCGCAGGTGTGCCCGTTAATTCAATAAGAATATCAATATATTTTGATACTTTTTTAAGAGCTTTAAACCGCTTTGCTTTGAAAGATTTAAAACTTGAACTTTCATCAATAATAACTGTATTCCATTGCCACTTAAAATTTTCAATTAACCATACAACATTTTCGCGATTAATTACAGTTACTGCGGCATTTTTATTTATTGCAGCTTTACGCTCAACTGCTGACCCTGTGCAAACAACAACGTCAATACCGTTTAAATGTGTCCAATTATCTGTTTCTTGTTTCCATACAGTATTAGCAACACGAAGCGGAGCGATAATTAAAACATGGTTACTTTGAAAGTTTTCTAAAAAATAAGCAATAGCCGTCCATGAAACTACAGTTTTACCAAGCCCCATATCTAGCCATAACGCGCACTTCTTTTTTTCTTTAATAAACTTAAGTGCTTTGCGCTGATACGCATGTAAATCAGTTAAACATCTCATGCTAATTGCAGATTTTTTTTGCTAAATATGTGAAGCATACCTTTAGTATCTGGAGAAGTACTTTCAACAACAAGGCGTTCAGTTGTACTATCTAATTTTTTAAATTTAGCTACAATTATACCTGGATATTGATAGCCTTTTATTTTTAAAACTTTATCACCCACGTGCATCAAAAATTTCCTTTCCTTGTTTAATACTGTCAACAACATATACGTCAACGCCTTGATTACGAATTTTAGTTATAACCTGCTTTTGTAATTTGGTTGGTATTTTATTCCAGGCTTTAAATTCAATAAAAAATACTGTTTCATTGCGAATAAAAAGACGGTCTGGCACACCTCTATTGCTTGGTGATACAAATTTATACACAAGCCATTTATATTTTGATTTTGCATAATTACAAACCGCTGCTTCAATTTCGCTTTCTTGCATTTAAACATTCAATTCAAAACTAATTGGGTCAGAATAATTATAATCTATAATTCTAATTTTATCAACTGCTACATTGTCTGTTAATAAATCGTTGTCAATTTCCCAATAGGGTAGCTCATGAGCTTGTTGACTAAGGTACTTATAAACTTGTTTTTCGTGATTCATATAAATATGAACATGCCCAAGCTGCATAGTAACTTTACCTGGTTTAAACCCTGATTGGTTGGCAATTGTGACTAACATTAGCCAAGATAAGAAAATATCAGAGGGTAAACCGACCATAGTGTCCACTGAGCGCTGCATCCATACCATGTCTAAGTAACCGTTACGAACAATAAATTGGTAGGTGTGGTGGCAACATGGCAAGTCTAAATTTGCTAAGTTGCTCGGATCCCAAGATGTAATCATCATTCGCCTAGACTCAGGGTTATTACGTAAGTCTTTAAACAGCTGTTCTACCTGGTTTACACCGTGGAAATCAATCCATTTATTACCATAATCAATATTTATAGTTCCGTCTTCATGCGCCCATTGGTTCCAGTAATTGCATTTTCTAGAGGTAAAATCAGATTTATGTTTAGGTCCTTTAAAAAACGCGCCTAGCTCGCCAATAATACCTTTATAATACATTTTACGGCGTGTTAACAAAGGAGCTTTGTTACAATCAAAAGTAAATTGCTCGCCAACTAAAAATTTAGTATTGCCATTACGAGACTTAACCAGTGTTCCGTCTTGCATTATACGTTTAACTAACTGTACATATTGAGCTTCCATATTATACTCCTATACTTTTGTATTATGGTTGTGTACAAAATCTTCAAGTAATTTAGCATACCCGCCAATATCGTGGGGGTTGTCGTCGTACCAAACATCGCCATTAACCATGCGGCTAATTTTATGAAAAATCATATGAAGGCATTCAATATGTGTATCGGTTAGCTGGCCATAATTTTCACCTTTAATAAGCACACGCATAAGTTCTTGAGTAATTTTACTATTACTTTCTATTGTTCCATATTTACAACTTCGATTAGCAAGCGTTTCAGTTACTGTCATTTTCTAATTCCTCTAACCTTGTTGCAACAGCAGTTAAAAGTCGGCGGCATTGTTTAATACTTAGCTTTGTTGCTTTAGTTGCGCCAATTTCGCGCACAACGCTTTTAGACGATGAATGGGCTGTATTAGAGCGGCCTAAAGCATTATCAAGTTTTTTCATTTTAAACTTCCCGTCCAAAAAAATCTGGTTGAAATAAATCTGAATGATCCGGAGCTTCCCAGCCTTCGGGCTTAATAAGGTCAATAGCAAAAGATCCGCGCTTAGCGTTTTCTCCAACTTCTTTTTGCATATTGGCCGTCATTACTCGGTTGTACGCTTCTTCAAAAATATAAATCATTCCCATACGTTCAGCTGTTCCAATGGCAAACACAACAAGATCAACCAAAGCATCTAAATTGTCCTCTGGTGTGTTCGCTTCTTCGTATTCATAAAGTTCTTCTTGCATAGCTACAATGCGAAATTTTTTTTCATTTTCTGAAAATTCAATATGGTCGGCTGAAATATTAAATTTTTCGTGCATTTGAATTATTCTTTTTATCATTGATTCAGGTTGGTTCATAATTAACTCCTATGTCATTTAAAATTTCAATTGTTGTATTAATATATCGCTGGTAGTCAATATCACTTACCATGCTGCTTAACTCCATAATAGGCCTAGACCCATCTGAGCTTGCAACCTTGTTGCCATTTTTTTTATATGATATTTGATTACCGTCTGTAGAAAACACCCAGCGGACAACTCGCCCTAAATATTGATTGCGCCAAACAGCTCCGCCGTTCACTGTTCTAACAGATAAAAATTTTGTTATATCTGTACACTCAAGTATTGTTTGTTTGATTGGTAGCTTATTAATTAAATAATTTTGTACCGCTTCGATACAAATTTGTGCTTGCGGATTTTTACGCAAAGGATCAATTGTAAATATTCCTTTACCTTTACCTCCATACGAAGTAATTGCAAAATAATTATTAATATCTCTTGAGTAAAGCGCTTTGTATTGTGTTTCTTCAAGTTCAAAATTGGTATCTAATTCCCAATCAAAACAAATAGCGTCATAAAGCTTGTACATATCTTTTTTAATTAAAGATACAAAGCCGTCTGTATTTGCGCTAACAACACGAATACCCGCAACCTCTAATCGCTCAATTAACATTAACAAAGACAATTGACCGGTTAAAGTAACTGCCATCATTAAATCAGGTGAATATAACACTGAGTATTGGCTTCCTAGTTTTCCAAAAGATCCATTAACAACAACTTTAAGAGAGTCGGCAACAACTTTATTTTTATTTGCTTTAGCTTCTAATCTTGTTTTAACAAGGTTTTTATATACATCAAGAAATCTTTTGCCAAGGTGGCGTGGATAAAGTTCAAGGTTTAATATAATATTAGGGTAATATGACGCTACGTCACGGTCAGCAAGGATTTCATTTTCAGTAGGTATAATTGCTTGTTTTTTTTCTTTTGAATGTAGTCCGCCTACGCCAAGTTGATAAGTAGATGTACCTAACTTTATTTTCATTTTTTTTAATTCGTCAGGTAATTGTATAGAGCCTTTAGCGTCAAGTTCAAATCGGCTTTCTTGTATTAGCTTTAACGCTTCACACAACTGCGGCGTAGTAAAGTTTATATACTTAGGCACGTCATAACGAAATGTTGTTGTAGAGGCTATTTTTGGAGCTCTAGATACTTTTCTGCCGCCTGTGTTTTGAAGCTCTGATTTAATTACGGCTTCAGCAATTTGAGCATCCGCTTTACTCATTAAATCTTGATTATACTGCACAGACATATCCGCACGCAGTTTCATTTCAGGCTCAAGCCTTCTATACAAATCAATTGTTGTATCAAGATCGTTAATACAATAAAGTAAAATATTATCCATTTGTGTATTTGTCAATACTGTGCCCGGTTCAATAGGTAAATCTTGTAGTTTTTTAGAATGCATTCTACCGCCATAAAGTTTAAGGCTAACCTTTACACCGGGCGCCGGCTCTTGTATGTCAAAGTGTTTAAAAGTTGAAGGTTTTTGAAGACTATATTTATCCATTGTTTTCCAACCGGGCGAATTTGACTCAATAATAAAATTAGATAATTTAAATATATCTTTAGTTGATCGTTTTGTTAAAGCCGCTAAAATAATAGGAATGTCATAATTCCTAGAATTAAATCCAAAAGTTGTGCGCTGGATCATAATTGATTTAAGTTTTTTATGCTCAAAATCTTCAAGAGGCCCGCTACCGCGTTTTTCAATTGTTATTACGCGGTTGTTATCAATATTTTTAAAAGCCGCTAAAAAGTAGTTTGGGTAAACTTCACAATCTAGCACTACTAAATTTTCAAGTGAGAATTTCATAATTTATGATCCAAGTTGTACAGGTGGCAAACCTAAGCTTGCCACCTGTTTTACTATTACAGCTCGTCGTTTTCGAGGTCTTCAAATTCGTCTGTAACATCAACCGGACCTTGGCCAAACGGCTCGCCGTCTTTAACAAATTGAATGCCATACAAATTTGCATTGGCGCGTTTGCCATACGAATTATTTTGGATCCAAATGTCAATTATGGCGTTCACATGACAACCTGCATAAATTACATTGTCGTCTGCAGCTAAGGGAGTTTTATCACGATTAATAACCGTGGGTCGTTTTGAATTGGCCGCTTTAACAGCCCATTGGTTTTCATAACCATCATATTCAATGTCGTTACCATCCTTTAAACAAATTTTATCTGAAGGAATTTTGACACCTGACTCTTTAATAGCTGCTTTAATAGCATTATTAACAGCTGTATAAGTCTTTTCGTCTTCTTTGTCAATAAGAAATGTGGCTTCAAATTTACCTTCTTTTCCATCGAAAACAGATCTTTGAAAAATTGAAGGGAAAGATAATCGTACATTTTTTAAAATAATTTTAGTCATTTTATATCCTTATATTTTAAGTTTTAAGTTTAGATTTTATGCTTGTCTTTCCAAGCTGTCAATATTTACTATAGTAAATATATTTGCTATAGTAAACACATTTTATATTACTCCATATTTAACGCATTGCGGTACAGTGTTAAAATTTCTTCATACTCAGCAAAGTCATTTTTATCCATGCCGCGAATTTTAATTATTTGACGCATAACTTTAATATCAAACCCTGTGCTTTTAGCTTCTGAAAAAACTTCTTTAATGTCTTCTTGTAACGTTTGTTTTTCTTCAGTTAAGCGTTCAACACGCTCAATAAATGCGCGCAATTGATTACCTGATACACTATTATGCCCGGCTTCCGGTGCGGTTTCTTGTTCAAATTCAATTACAGTTTCTCCAGTGGACGCATTGACTACGCTAACTTCAATTTCTTCACTCATATTATTTTCTCCATTTATTATTTGGTTATAATTTTAATATCGCCCTCTGCGTGGCGTTTATTGGCTTGGTGGTATTAAATTAAATATTATAAAATATTTAATATAAATTTTATTATATTAAAAAGTGCCATATTATTTTTCTAACTTTTCAAAATTGTCAGTAACATCTGCTTTAATAATTGCAGCGCGAGAGTCGGACTCAATAGCTAAAGTTGGTTTACCGGGCGGCTTAATCATGTATTGATCAAGCAAGCCTTTACCAAGTAACTTTTCAGCTGCTGTAATGCCAATAATTTTTTTAGTATATGCTTGAGCTGCGCCAAGCTTGCGCTTAAGATACTTTTCAGCTTCTTCCGACCATACGCGATTAGAACGGCCAAAAACCATTTTATATCCTTTAAAAGTTCCGCCTTCATCAATTCTATTATAAATTGAAGTTTCAACCGCGTTTAAAAAATTTTCAATTAATTTTTTATTATCAAGAATTGTTTTGCGTTGAGAGTCGGTTAGCTCTTCATTGTTTAATGTATTATTATTAAGATCTTCAAAATCTGCACATATTACTTGCTCTGTGAATTTAGCAAGAGCTCCGCAGCTGTCTTTAGCATCACACCATTGACATTGTTTATCACCTGGAACTCTAGGCGCATCATCAGTCATAGCTAACTCGGCTTTTTGTTTAGCATAACGGCCAAACAATTCAAGATCTTCAACACTAATATCCCACGGGGTTGGCGTTACTTTTCGAGGCTGTACAATATGAATGCGAAAGGTTTTTATTACATCTAAAAACCCAAGCTCATTTAATAAGCCTAATGCATATAATTGAGATTGAGTATTTTCAAATGAATAAACTTGAATGCCTTGGCCATATTTAAGATCAAAAATATGACAAATACCGGTGTCATAATCTAAAACAGCCGCATCCATTGTGCCAAAGCCATCGGGTACAATATTTGAAAAATCAACTCGCTCTTCTGTGTAAAGCTGAGTTTTTTTAGTTTCATGGGCTCGCACATAATCTAAATACTCTTGAACATAATGCGCCATTTCAATTGGAACTTTTTCATTATAAACAAGTTTGTCTATAAAAAAATTAGCATCTAAACCTTTTTTAAGACACTTATCTGCCACAGTATGGGCGCGAGTTCCTTCAAGAGCATACTCGCTTTCCATACTTTTACGGCCTGAATTTGCTTTTCGAGATCCTGGGCAATTTAACCAAGTAGCAGAACCCGAAGCTGAAAGTTCGGCGTGTCTTCGCTTAATTAAGCTTGTAATAGTGGCCATTATATTGCTTTCAATTTTTCGTTAAGTTTTTTAAGATCTTCTTCATTTAATTCAGCAATGCTTTCAGCGCCAAGTTCTGTAATCATATCTTTAACTTCAGTGCGTTTAACCCCTGCTAAAATTTTAAGCTTAGCAAGCTCACGAACTTCGTCAATTGTAATACTAAAATTTTTAGCTACTTTTTTAGCTACTTTTTTTTCAGCTTTTTTAACTTCAGTTTCAATCATTACGTCAACAAGATTTTTTTCTATAGTATTTGAGGTTACTAAATTTTCTATAGGCGCAAATGTTTCCATGCGCACTTCATCATCAATTTTTAAGTTTACATGAGGTGGGGTAATGTGCTCTCTTAATAAAGTTATAGCAACAGTTAAATTTTTAATTTCGGCTTCAAGTGACATAATTTTATCCTTTTAAGTTTTTAACTATTGACAAGATAATCTATTAATTTAGCAAAGTAAATAACTTTTTTAAATTATTTACATATACGTAAAACTGGTCTATATAAAATATCGTCGAAACTTTACATAACAAAAAGGAATAATTATGGCAGAGCCTATTACTAATTCTGGTTTTATGAGCCTAGAACAAATACAAGCAGGTCTTACTGATCGTCGGCTTTATATAGTAGCTGATGCAACAGGTTTGTCCTACCCTACTGTAAATAAGTTAGCTAAAGGAGATATTGAAAATTATAGTCTTGACACAATTCGCCGTGTTACTGCTTATTTAAAGGGGGAATAAAAATGTGCTCAACAGGTATAATAAGGGATTACCTACGAGCAGGGAAAAATTTAACTCCGCTTAATGGCAAAGTCCCAAAATTAAAAAATTGGACAGAACGAACAGTTGAGGAAGAAAAGCTTCTTTCTTATAATGGCAACTTAGGTTGGGTTATTGGGCCCGGTGATTTAGTTATTGATGTTGATCCTCGTAACGGCGGAGATGAAAGCTTTGCAAAGCTAACTCGCTGGCTAAAAGATATGGGCGCTGAAGCATTATTACCTACTGTTGTTACGCCTTCTGGTGGTTATCACGTTTATTTAAAGTGGCCTAAAAACGATTTAAATAACAGATCTTTACATAAAACGTTAAAAGATTATCCAGGAATTGATTTTTTAACAACGGGTGCTCAATGTGTTATTGCCGACAGTATGATTGATAAAGTTAAATATTCTTGGTACGATGATATGATTGGGGGCTTTGAACAAACTGACGCGCCTGAATGTGTTATTAATTTAATTACCCGTGAAAATAATAACTTTGTAAGCAGCAATTTAGACAGCGAAGACCTTGGCGATTTTGAAGGTTTAATCGGAGGATCCTCTGCTACTTGGGCCCGAGATACTGTTGAAACATTACTTAATAAATTAGACCCATCTGTTAGTAATGATGAATGGGTAAAAATTGGCATGGCTTTAAATGATTGGGATCCTATTTTAGGGCTTGAACTTTGGGAGGAATGGTCAAAGCCTAGCGACAGTTATGTTGCTGGTGAAACCGAAAAACGTTGGCGGTCTTTTGAAAACGGCGGGGGCATTAGTCTTGGCACGCTTTTTTATAAAGCAAAAGAAGTTGACTTTGACGAAAACCTTGATTTAGTTCTTAAATATATTGACAAAATAAAAAATGCCGATGAAAAATCTATTCGTCTTAGCATTTGCCCAGAAATTGTAAAGAAAAGTTTTGAGGTTATTGACGAAGACGGCCGAGAACGTTTAGCTAAAGTTATTCAAGACCGAATGAAAATTTTAACAGACGGCGTTCGACTACCAATTAATCGCTGCCGTGAAATGGTGGCAGGTCGTAGTGGCGAAGTTGTTGCACTTGGTGAAATACCTGAATGGTGTAATGAATGGGTTTATATTAATTCGCATCGAGGTTACGTTGATTTTACAAAGCTGCAGGTTCATAAAGCCGAGGCTTTTAATTTAATCAATACAAAAAAAGTACCACCAGGCCCTCAAGGCGGTGCAATGCTAGCCACACACTTTGCGCAATTAACTGGGTATATAAAAACAGTTGACAGCATGGCTTATTTACCTATGCAAGAAAAACGTCTTTGCACTATCAATGGTTCTTCTGTTTTAAATACGTTTAATGAAAGAACAGTTCCTGAAGCGGCTGAGCAGCATACTGAAAAAGGTTTAGCTGCTATTGAACTTGTTAAAGAACATATTAAGTTTATTTGTACTACAGATGAAAATGCAAATTTATTAACACAATGGATTGCTCACCAAGTGCAATATCCTGGGCAGCAAATTCTTTGGTCGCCTTTAATCCAATCGATACCTGGAGTAGGTAAGTCATTTTTTGCTGAGCTTTTAAGACGGGTGCTAGGCGACCGAAATATTGGTACTGTATCGCCTACTCAAGTAACGTCAGACTTTAATGGCTGGGCCACTAATGTAGTTGTTAATGTTTTAGAAGAACTACGAGTACAAGGCCATAACAGATACGAAGCTGTTAATGCTTTAAAGCCTTTAATTACTGATAGAATTATTCAAATAAATGAAAAAGGTGTTCAGCCTTATTCTACTTTAAATACGGCTAATTATATTTGTTTTACTAATTCTAAAGATGCTTTACCATTAGATACAAACGATCGTCGCTGGTGGGTTGTTTTTGTGCCTATTCAACATCTTAAAAATTTATCAGACTTTGTTGGTAAACCTGTTGAAGATTATTTTCCGTTATTATTTGATGCTGTTAGAACGTACGGCGGGGAGTTGCGGAAGTGGTTGTTAGATACAAATGTTACTTCTGAATTTACAAATATTAAACAAGCACCGATGACAAAATATAAAGAAATGATGGTTGCAACTGAAGAAGCAAGTACAGAAGGGCTTGCAGAAATACGAGAAATGATAGAAAAAGGCAGTGATTTTTATAATAAAGAATGTGTTAGCACTTCTGATTTATTTACTGATTTAATGTTTGAATATCCTGAATTAGATATTAAAACAAGTAAGCAATCAATTATTATGAAAAGACTGGGATTTCAAAAAGTTACAAGTCCGGTTAAGATTGACGGCAAGTCAAGAAGAATGTGGATTAAGGGTATGATGACTTCTCAGAACATTCGAGACAGTTTAGCGTAAAGGTTACAAGTTTTTGTAACCTTTACTAACTTGTAACCATCCACTTGTAACCCAGTTTTATTCTTTATTTTCATATTCTTATTCTTATTTAGTTACTAGTTACAAGATAAATATAAATATAATAATATAAATATAAATATTAAATATAAATATATATTTATATATAGAACATAAGGGTATTTTAGCTTGTAACCTGCAAACTTGTAACCTTTGGTGTAAATAATTGTTTTTAACTGTGTACAAGTTAGAACTAACTATGTATAATAATATTGAAACAGAAAGGAAACAAAATGACAAAATTTCAAAAAGACGATTTAGTCTACGTTAAAATTAATTGGGCGGGTGATAATGATTGCTGGGTAGCAACAACAGTTATTAAAGAAACTCCAAAGCGCGTCAAAGTAAAAGCTCTTGAAATTGGTCGTGAAAATGTTGGCGATGTTTATTTTGCCAAATCAAATGTGCAACACTTAGAAAGGAAATAAAATGAGAACAAATAAAGAAATTTTAGCATCTGCACATTGGCACAAAGCTCAAGGGTTAAGGCCACCAGCTTTATCAAGCGAAGAAAAAGCGCGTTCTTTTGGAGATCCTAGTTTGTCAGGGATAGATACACACGCAGGAATTGGAGGTAACGATATTGCTACTGCTCAACGATATGATGCTGGTTTGCCTTTAACTAAAGAAGGGGCCCGATTAGCTAAACGTATAAAAAAACAAATATTAAAAGGTAATATGATTAGTCCTTTAATAAATGAAAAAGCTAAATTATATGTGGCCTTTCTTAGAAATGGAAAAATAAAATAATTGTTTTTAACTGTGTGCAAGTTAGAACTAACTGTGTATAATATTTTTATTGAAACAAAACACAAGGAATAAAAACATGTATATGCCCGCAAACGCAAAAAACACATACGCAATTATTAAATTTTTTAAACACAACAGCAATACAGCAAAACACGGCTTCGGCGATTATCCTGAAACCGTAGAAAAACGCGTAGCTATTGTTGATGCAGATACCCCAATTAAAGCAAAAAATATTTATGGTAAAGTAATGCGCCCAATTAGTACCGGCGGCCGTTTTCCTAATGGTAAAGTTATTGACATTAAAGATTATGATGCTGCTTGCATTAAAGAATATGGCGAACTTCCAGAGTATATTTAACATTAAAATAAAGGAGTATTTACAATGAATATTTTCTATTTACATAACGATGCAAAAGTTGCTGCACAAATGCATTGCGATAAGCACTGCGTTAAAATGATCCTCGAAACAGCGCAGCTGCTATCTACTGCGCATCGAGAAATGACTAATAATGAGTATGCAGATAAAACGGGGCTGTATAAAGCTACGCACAAAAATCACCCATCAGCTGTATGGGTTCGTAAATCTAGAGATAATTATCAATGGGCTTATTCTTTATTAGTTGCATTGTGTGAAGAATATACTTTACGTTACGGCAAAATTCACAAAACACAACAATCAGGTATAGTCAAAGCATTAAAAAATGCACCTCGTTTTATGCCCTTTAAGTCAATTTTTACTGAGCCACCTCAATGTATGCCAGAAGAATATAAATGTGAGCATCCTGTAGATGCTTATAGGAAGTATTACTTAGGCGAAAAAATGCGCTTTGCTGTATGGAACCACGGTAATACACCAGAATGGGTGCTTAAAGCAGCATAATTATATAATAGGAAAATAAAATGGCAAAAACTAATCTTGAAAAACAAAATGATTTTAATGCAAGACAAACCAATAAGGGCTTGGTTCGTATACCTTTGTGGGTTCCTGAGTGCAAAAAAGAAGAATTAAGGGCTATATCAAAGACAATGTGCAAACAATTTGAGCATACAAATCAAAAAAAGTAGCATAATATAAATTCTTGATACATAAAGAGAATTTGGTTTACACATGGCTATAGCTAATAAAAAACCTGATAAAAAAAACAAAGTTACTAAAACTAACCCTACTGGTGGTGGCCGTAAGCCCGGGCCGCTAGCAGCTAAAGACTCTATAAGCACTTTAGCTGTTAACCAACGGCTACGGTATGCTATGAACCGAAAATTTCTTGAAGAGTCAGAAAAAGCGTTAACTACGCTAACTTCAATAATGAGTAATAAAGAAGCAGAAGACGCCGACCGTATAAAAGCGGCTAAAGAAGTGCTTGATAGAGGAATGGGTAAAATTATTCAAAGCCATGAGTTATCGGGTCCTGACGGTAAACCTATGCAGATGGAAACGCAGACCGCTGATCTATCTGGTATGCCGGCCACTGATTTAAAACAATTAGAAACTTTACTTGCAAAAACAGTTTTAGCTCAGCATGATAAAAGCAACAGTATGATTGATATTACTGCAGAGGCCATAGGCTAATGGGTGCTTTGCCTTTTATAGGGGAAGATAACTAATGGCTTACACTGAATACGGCGGATTACCTAAGGCTACACCTCAAGGACCACAGACAGCAATGTTAGGCCGAGGGCTTACTGCTTTAGGTGAAGGCATGATGCAAAAACTTTACAAAAGCCATAAAAAAGATCCGAATATAGAATATTTTACTTACGATGACGCAGGAGTTTTTCCAGGTACTTATAATGAGTCAGGTCCTTTTTTAGATATGGGAACACGTCAAATTCATCCTGACTATATTCGTATGTTTGAAGACCTTGATCAATCAATTAATACTGCTCATTCACATCCTTCAGGAAGACCAGGATCTTTTTCACCTGCTGATTATTACGGTATGAGTTTAATGTCAAGCGGTCGTAATAACCCGGCAGGCGAGCATTGGGTGCTTAAACCTGAAACAGAAAGCTGGGAAGGTTTACGCATTAAAGACCCATCGCTTTTAATTAACCCAGAAAAGTTTAATGCTCCTTCGGCAGTTGAAGCATTAACAGGTAATCTTCCTTCTCCGTTATTTGATAATGTTATTTTAGGAAAGAGCCCTATTGAAGAACGGCTTTCATACGCAGTTGAAGATCTTTTTGATGAAGAAGCTCTTGAACTTGTAGGTGCTGATCCAAGCATTGCAGATGACTTTTATAACTTTGTTGATCAAGGCCAAGTTTTTGCTGATAAATTCCAACCGCTTTTAATGAAATTAGCGGAAGATGATCGTGTTGATTATTATACTCCACCTAATGATGAACTTGACAAATACTTTGAAGCTTATAAAACCTTGTTGGAAAATTATGAATAAATACCAGTTCCTCCCAGAGAACTTAGCCCCTTCTAGGTTCTCACACTCCCCTGGTGATCTCCGTGGTCACCAGGGCTTTTAAGGATTGAATATGCCTGTTAAAAAAGTTAAAAGCGGATATAAGTGGGGTAAGTCTGGAAAAACCTACCCAACAAAAGAAGCTGCCGAGCGGCAAGGTCGAGCTATTTATGCAGCGGGATATAAAAAGAAAGGCAATAAGTAAATGGCAAAACGCCCTGGATTATATGCAAACATAGCGGCAAAAAAGAAACGAATAGCAGCTGGGTCTGATGAAAAAATGCGTAAAAAAGGAGATCCAAAGGCGCCAAAAAAAGGTGTATTTAAAGCAATTGCAGTAGCTGAAAAGAAAAAGAAAAAGAAGAAAAAAAATGTTGCATAAAGTATTATTAATAGTATCGGTTGGTATATTATTAGGGGCTTGCGTTGTAACGCCTACATATAACCCCGGAACACTTGTTTGGGTAGGTTGCCATAAAGTAGAGCAAAACCCGTCGCCAGAAGGAAGCAAAGCGCTAGGTATGTTAGCTGGAGGTACGTTAATGTATTTACAACAAATAAACAGCCGGGGCGAATCTAACGTTACTGTTGGCCGCATTTGTAAATGAAACACCAAAACATTACAGAAATACTTGAACAATACCCGCCAGAAGTATTACTTGCTGAAACGCGCAAACAATTGGCTGAAAAATCTTTATACGAATTTATTAAGCAAGCCTGGCATGTAATGGAGCCTGGTAAAAACTTTGTAGATAATTGGCATATTGAAGCAATTTGTGAGCACCTTGAAGCTTGCAACCGCCGCGAAATAACACGGCTAATTATTAATATTCCACCTCGGCATATGAAATCTATTTTAGTTAACGTAGCATTTCCTGTTTGGTGTTGGCTACAAGACCCATCAATTCAATTTTTATCGTCTTCATACGCATTACCTTTAGCAACTCGAGACAATCGCAAATGTCGACTTCTTATGCAATCTCCTTGGTTTCAAACCCGCTGGGGAGCAAAATTTAAAATGACAGGCGATCAAAACCAAAAACAGCGGTACGAAAATGATCATTCAGGTTATCGGCTAGCCACATCAGTTGACGGAGCGTTAACTGGCGAAGGTGGCGATATTATTATGATTGATGACCCTCACAATGTAAGAGATGCTGTATCTGCCGCTACAATATCCGCTGTACAAAATTGGTGGGATGAAGCTATGCAATCCCGGCACAATGATCCTAAAACGGGGGTGTTTATCATTATTATGCAAAGAGTAAATGAAAATGATTTAACCGGTCACATTATTCAAAACGAATATGAAGATTGGGATCATCTTTGTTTACCTGCCGAATATGAAAAGAAAACACCTTTTCCTGTTAAGTCTTCTCTTGGCTTTAAAGACCCGCGAACTAAAGAAGGCGAATTACTATGGCCTAATAGATTTGGCAAGCCTGAAATAGATAGATTAAAGAAAGTAATGGGCTCATATGCTTCGGCCGGACAGTTGCAACAGCGGCCAAGTCCTAGAGGCGGCGGTATATTAAAATCATCGTGGTGGCAGCCTTGGAATATTAAAGATGATGATGGGCGCTTACTTTTGCCGGAATTCGAGTATATAATGCAATCATGGGATACAGGTTTCTCAGAAAAAGATACAGCAAGCTACTCTGCACGCACAACTTGGGGTGTTTTTCAATACAAAGGGCATTATAATGTTATGATTCTTGAAATGTGGCGAGATCGTATTGAGTACCCTGCTTTAAGGCGAGAAGCAAAGGAAGCATACATGGAATGGCAACCAGATTCAATTTTAGTTGAAAAAAAGGCTTCAGGTCAGTCTCTTATTCAAGATCTAAGAATGGCTAACATTCCTGTAATAGATTACACGCCTGGCCGTGATAAAGTTGCTCGAGCCCATTCAAGCTCTCCGTTATTAGAAGCAGGCATGGTTTGGTATCCAAATCGTAAGTGGGCAAAAACAGTTATAGATAAATGCGCAGCGTTTCCTGCAGGAGATGGCGCTGACATTGTTGACACATGCACTCAAGCATGGCTTAGAATGAAAAGTATGTGGTTATTACCACATCCAGAAGACTGGGAAGCTTCTGATGAAGTTGCACCCCCAAGAAAACGGAAGGCTTTGTACGGATAATGGCTATTAATTTTCCTAGAGTATATCAACCATATACAGGTGATTATAATACCTACGGTGAACGCGGTGGTAATTTATTTTTCCCACAAGCGGCTTTTGAAATAGGTGTTGATCCTAGTCCGCCTGTTGATCTTGCACCTGCTCCTGTTAACTTTGGGTCTACAAACTACACGCCAAGGCCAAGAATTGTTGTTCCTGATAGCGAAGGAGATGGCTTTGTAAATGCTGCAACACCATATAGTTATAACCAAGCTCAAGCGGAATTAGCAGAAGAAGTTATAAATAGCATAAGAAACCCTGATGTTAGAACTATGTCAGGATATGAAAACGACCCTTTTAACTATAATAACCCTGGATATGTAGATGAAAGAGGGCAGGCTACAGGTGCTCTTAGTAGTTTGCCTGCAGATCAAAATATAATGAGTCAAAATCTTAATAGTATTGCACCAGGATTTTTAAATGATGAAGAGCTAGGCACAGGTGCGCTTGCAAGCGTTGCTCCAATAGATGTATCAGCGGCTCAAACAGTTCCGCTTTATAGCCCTAGAAGCTATGACAAAATCGATCCAAATGTTGACATGATTAGCAACCCCCCTGAACTTTCGTCTAAATACAGTATACCGGAGTATATGAGCGCTCAAGATTATTACAGTATAACTCGTCCACAGCTTGTAGAAACAATGCCATCGCCTTCTGTTTTAAAAGCTAACACAGATCCTCGCCAAGAGTTCGATAGAATTGACCCTGGTAACACTATATTACCTAGTGGACGTATTATTAATGACCACGGATCTAGCTTTGTAGCTAATGACCCCAAATATGACCCTACTACAGGTACTCTTTTTGATCCTAACCAAAAAGCACTTGGTGGAGGTTATGCATATTCAGGCATAGATCCAAACGAAATTGGCTTATCAGCATTACCTGGGCCCATCCCCGCTGGTATGTCATTTTTTAGTCAACAAGACTTACGCGATCAAGAGCGTGAAATTGACGCACAAAACGAAGCCTCACTAGCAAAAGACCCAAATCAGCTTGCCACTGTTATGGACTACACAAGAAATTATGATTTAGATAGAGCGCCAGTAGCTGCTCCTGCTCAGATTCAAGCAGACAAAAATTTTTTAAGTACGCTTGGCGCACTTCCAGGAGACTTATATGACAGCCTTATGCCTAGTAGGCCGGATCTTGATGAAAATATACAAGGAAAAATTGCAGGATTAGTTGATTCTAAAACAGGCGCTATTGACTCAGTTGGTAATATTGCAGACTATGGCGCGTTTTTTGGGCCAGTAGGCGCGGGACTAGGAATGGCTGGAGGCGCTGCCGCAGCAGGTAAAGAGTTAGTAGATACTCAAGCAATGCTTAATGAGTATGGAGCACAACCATTAAGCTTAGGGCAAATTGGCTTATCAGCATTACCCGGGCCCAGCCTTTCTGGATATGCAAATGAGAATTTGCAAGACTTGTACAATGACTTTTCACCTTATGCAGGAATGTACTCAGGCGCTGGCCAATTGGTGCCTGACGATAATGCTGCACAGTATGGATTTTTAGATGCTGTTGCTAACGCTCAAGCACCTCAAACAATAGGTAGCTGGGCCTCAGGATTATTTGCGCCGCCGCCAGGGCTTGATCAAGAAAGCGATTACGATGGCCTTAGTAGTGGTTGGCAAGGTGATCCAAATGCTCCTGACCCATACGGTCCGTTTTCTGGCAGTGCAGAAAGTACAGCAACTTCACCAGATCAAGTTAACGCAGCACTAAACAGAGCAGGTGTTGTTAACAGAAATTCTCCTAGTGAAAAATGGGGCACACCTGGAGTTGACTATCCAGCAGAACAATCTGGCGGTGGCGGCGTTTCTTTTGGTGATAGCGGTGGATTTGATGACGGAACGTCAGGCCAAGGAACTGACGGTGGCGGCTACAGCGATGAAAGCGGCTACAGCGATGAAAGCGGTTATGACGGAGAAACTCAAGATAGTGATTGGTAATATGAACAATACAATAAGGAATAATTAAATGGCTGAATTAGTACCGTTTCAAGTACCTTCTGAAATGCCTATGGGTGAAGGCGTTGTTGAATTAGAAGACGGAACTATTGACTTTAGTGGCGAGCCTACGTTAGATGATAGTGATCAAAGTTTTAAAGAAGACTCTGAGCATTACGCAAATCTTGCTGATAATGACGATATTGATAATAATTCTCTTATTCAAATAGGACAAGATGTTCTTGATGGCTTTAGCGCTGATAAAGAGTCACGCTCAGAATGGGAATCACAATATGAAAGAGGCCTAAAAACTCTTGATCCTGATAATAGCGACGGAGATTCTGCTCGTGAAAGCAGAGGATTAAGTGAAGTACAGCACCCACTAATTAATGAAGCTGCCACTCAGTTTCAAGCGCGAGCAATGTCTGAGCTGTATCCGTCTGAAGGATGTGCAACTATACGAGTGCTGGGTGACTCTACTGAAAAAATGGAAGACCAAGCAGAACGCGTTCGTTCATATCTTAATTACCAGACACTTGAGCAAATGCCTGAATACATTCCTGATTCAGACCAAATGCTGTATCACCTTCCATACGTAGGACAGATTTTTACAAAATGTTGGTTTGATACAGTTTTAAATAGGGTTACTCGACGTTACGTTACTGTTGAAGACTTTATTGTTCATGAGTATGACACAAAAGATCTTGCAACTTGCCCTAGAGCAACTCATATTCTTCGCATTACACCAAACGACTATAAGAAATATGTGGCTGCAGGCTTTTATTTGCCTCTTGAAACATCAAGCGGAGTTGACATAACTGAGCAGTCTACAGACGCAGATGATGACAAGCTTGGAGCAATTGAGCAAGTACAAGGTATTACTAAATCTTCTGACCCTAACGACCAGCGCATGGTGTTTCTTGAGCAACACGTAGATTATGATGTGCCTGGTTACGAAGATCCTGACGAAATTGCAAGGCCGTATATTATTACAGTTCATGTAGGAACTGGAAATGTTGTAGCTATTCGAAGAAATTGGGCCGAAGATGATGCTACAATGCAAAAAGAAGTTTGGTTTATTTCTTGGAAAATGTTACCAGGTCTTGGATTTCATGGTCTTGGATTTTACCACACAATCGGTGACTTAGGAAGAGCTGCTACAGGCGCTTTACGCGCATTACTTGATGCAGCAGAATATGCAAACTTACAAGGCGGTTTAAAACTTAAAGGTCGCATTTCTGGCGGCGAAGTAGTTATTGGGCCAGGTGAATTTCCTGATATTGATTCTCCTGTTGATGACATACGTAAAGCTATTATGCCTTTACCATTTAAAGAACCGTCAAATACGCTGTTTCAATTGCTAGGCTTTATTGTTGAAACAGGCCAAAGATTTGCTAATTCAATTGAAATGAACGTTGCTGATGCCAATCAAAATACACCGGTTGGCACTACTATGGCTTTACTTGAAGAAGGTAGTAGAGTATTTTCAGCTGTTCACAAACGTTTACATAGAAGCCAATCTCAAGAGCTTAAGTTAATTTCAAAACTTAATGGTAGATATTTAGGCGACGAATATCCATATTATGTTGAAGGTAAGTCTCAAGTAATTGCACGAGCAGACTTTAATGAACGTGTTGACGTTGTGCCTGTTTCTGACCCTAACGTATTTTCATCTAGTCAAAGAGTTGCTCAAGCCCAAGCAGTATTAGAGCTTGTTAAAGCGGCGCCTGATATGCACGATCGCCACGAAGCATTTAAACGAATGTACAAAGCTCTTCGTGTTCCTAACTTTGAAGCTTTATTGCTTAACCCTGTAGAGCCTGTTCGGCTAGACCCTGTAGCAGAAAATATGGCAATAATGTCAGGAAAGCCTATTGGCGCATTTATAGATCAAGATCACCAATCTCATATGTTAGTTTTAGACGGGTGGTTTAACGGACTACCTCCTCAAGCTCAGCAAATGTATATGCAGCAGTATATTGCGCACAGATCAGAGCACATGGCATTGTTTTATAGAGTGCAGCTTCAACAAAGGTTGGGTGCAGATTTACCTGATTTACCGAACTTAAAAGATGCAACTGAACAATTCCAACCAGTGGATGCTCAGACTGATGCTCAAATTTCTGAAGCGGCGGCAATGGCTATTCAACAAGGTCCTATTAACATGGGTCCTCAGCTTCAAGATCAACAAGAGGCCCCAGGTGCCGGCGGAGAACTGGAAGCAATTACTCAAGCAGAAGTTGCTAAAGCTCAAGCGCAAGTTCAAGCTACACAAATTAAAACTCAAGCTGACATACAAAGCAAACAACAAAAAGCTCAAATTGATGCTCAACTTGCTCAACAAAAAGGCCAAATGGATGCGGGCATGGCTACGCAAAAATATCAACAAGACATGGCGCTAAAGCAAGCTGAAGGCCAGCAGGATATGCAAATTAAACAAGCAGAATATGCGGTTGATGCTCAATTAGCAGTACAGAAAATGCAAGCCGAGCTTGAAGAAATGAAACTTAAAGCAATGGCAGACATTGCTGTTGCTCAACAAAAATCAGAAGCGGCAGTTGAAGCTAAAATGATGGAGCTTATGGCTAAAGCACAACTGGAACAAACTAAGGCTGATTCAGCGGCAGCTAAAGAAGTTGCAGAAGCGCAAAATACAATCACAGTTAAAACAAAAGGTGAATAATGGCTAATCCTCGTGCTATAACAGAATTTGTATTTTCGCCTATTGAAATGCTATTAAAAAAGTCTAATGTTAAAAAGTCTTTATTGCCTGAAGAATGGCAACAAGAACTTAAGGCCGGCAAAACTGTTAATATAGAAGGCTTAAATTTTCCTATTACTGAAGAAGACGCTAAATGGTCAGGTATTGAAGAGCTTAACCTGGCTAATACACCTATGACCAAAGGGGAAATGCTTAATTTTATTAATAATAATAAAATTAATATGACGTTTGAAACTTTATCTGATGATCCTAATTATGGCCTAGGCCGCGAGCTTGAACGTGAAGGACTTATTCAACAAATTGCGCCGCCAAATGACGCGGCTTTTTCAGACCCAACAATGGCTTCGGGTTGGTCGGGCCCTGGTATAACGTTTGATGATATAGAAATTAGCCCGTTTGATGCTATGTCGGCAGAGGCTACTGAGCAAGCTAGAGCCAGGTTTAGGCCCGAAGGCTCGGACCCTGACGCTGAGCCGCTTGAAGCATTATCTCCTGACAGCACTATGCATTCAAGCAGTTCATATAATACTCCAGGCCCTTTTGCAGTTAATGAAGAAAGTCTATTGCGATACGAAGTGCCGCGGTCTGCAGAAGCGGCCGCCGCACAAAACTTAGTTAATCAAAACTTAAGTTACCAAGACCTTATAAATAATTCAAACCCAGAAACTAGAACTACCGCTCGCGATCTTTTAGCTTTACCATCTGAAGAAGTGGCGGCTTTATTAAATCAAGGTAAAGATAAACGGTTTAAGGCCCACACATTTGGCACACGCGCAGATGAGCTTTTAGCTTGGTCGCGCACTTCTTCGGGTGTAACGCCTAAAGGCGAAACTTTTTTGTTTAGCCAAGAAAATCAGTCAGATTTGCATGCTGGAGCTAAAAATACACAATTTGGCGGATATAGAGGCGATACTGTATTAAATGAAGATATTCGCAAGTTGGATATGAAAAATCCAAATACAAATGAAACAATTAAACAATATCGAATACCAACAAAAGATGAAGAAGCTGCAGTTGAGCAATTTAAATTATCAGGATTATTTTATGATGATCAAGGTAAATTAATAAACTCTCGAGCTGAAATTCAACTTGAGCAAGAAACAGGATTAAAAGTTCATCCGTCTATATCAGGCGTAGACAACCAGCCTATTGTTTATGATCCGGTTAAT
>TARA_R110000803_G_scaffold20087_1_pt1 | contig 22557 bp, 36 predicted proteins | sample TARA_R110000803 | Tara Oceans TARA_R110000803 (sample SAMEA4397772) | marine metagenome | biome: Polar Biome; feature: [SRF] surface water layer (ENVO:00010504); material: water (ENVO:00002006), including particulate matter (ENVO:01000060) such as... | depth 5 m | reverse complement strand
CGTCTTATATAATATCCTCTTGCGCTTTCATATACAGTTTCTGGACAGCTTACTTCGTCATATGAGGCTACTGAGTTTTCGTCTGAGTTCATGTATATTCTCCGATGTAACTGTTTTATTTTTCAAAGAAACAAGTAATTCTTTTTTTAACATTGTCATCTTCTGAGGTGATAACTTCGTAAGCAAAACTTCTAATATACTCAGGATTTAAACCAGCATTATCACAGATTTCTTCAAAATCTTCTGTCGTTACTCCAGAGGTTGTAAAAAACCAAGAGTATGCTAAAGATCTATTAATGGAAACACTAGTATCTGTTATAGAAGTATTTAGTTTTGCTAAATCCATAAGTGCTTGAAAGATAACTGATATATAAAGTTTTCTGTGGGAATTCTTTTTTAATGTGTGATGGCCCATGTCTTACCTACTTTATAATCACAATCTAATTCACATTTCATATTGAGTGTCCTTGTTGTTTCTTTAATAGCTTCTTTAGTTATATTACAAAAACTAGTTACATCTTTATTGTTAACTTCAAACTGATACTCATCATGTATGGAAGCTACTAACTTAGCATCTATATCAAATTGATTAATCTTTTTTATAATGTAGATAAGCCATTGCTTACATACTACAGCACCTGCTCCCTGAATACAAGTGTTTAAAACAGCATGGGGATGTCGTATCTTTAAGTAACGTCCATCAAGTCCTCTGATCCAGCCATTAGCTGCTTCTTTTTGTTTCCTGTCCCGTAATCCTTTGAGTGCTGGTAGTCTAGTTAAGAATCTATCAATCAATTCTATTCCTTCTGATGCATCAGCCCCGACTATACTACCAATTTTAGCAGGGCCAGCCCCATATAAAAATGCAAAGATAAATGTTTTAGCCTGATCTCTATTGTCCAATCCTATAAGTTTCATATTTGCAGTATGAATGTCACCTGTTAATATTTCTTGTATATACTCTGCGTCCCCCATCATATGTGCAAGACACCGTAGCTCTAAACTAGAGGCATCTGTACCTACCAAGGAATGTGTTTCTGTATTATTAATAGTCCATAGATCTCTGCACTCCTTACCATAGGGACTATATACAGCAGGAACTTGTGCCATATTGGGGCTGTGATGTGCCATTCTTCCGGTAATAGTCTTTAATGTAAGCACTCGTCCTCTTACTCTATCATCTGAATCACATGCTTTTAACCATGCCTTTAAAAGTCCTGTTCGTTTTTGTAATAAGAAAAATCTACTAAACATTTTAGCTTCTGGTAACTCACAAGTATTTAAAGTTTTCTCATTAACAATTATGTTTCCTTTTTCTGTAAGTAATGTAGGATTCCATCCCTTTTCTTTAAGCCGTTCTGCAATTTGTTTACGGCTTGCTATATTAAAAGGAATGTATTTAGTTTTTGTTTTTAATTTAAGTTCAATAGGAGGAAATATTTCTTGCGTCCTTTCTTCTAGTTCTCTTTCCTCTTCTTCAAGTTTAGCTAATAAAATACTTGCATCACGTACTTTAAAAGCGAAACCGTTTTTTTGTTGTTGATCTAGTATCGCTCTAATACTATGCTCAAGTCTTATTGATTTATTTGAAAAGTTTTTACCTTCTTTTTCTAAGTGATGAGCAACCTTCCAAGTAAGTTCCGCATCACGGATACAATACTCCAACATCTCTTGACTGTATGAATCGAAGTCATTAAAGTCTCCTTTCTTATATCCAAAACGATTTCCCCATGCCGCAAGTGAATGACCACCTTCTCGCACAGGATTGAAAAGCTGTGATTCTAATAAGGTATCTCGCACTTGACTTACTTTAATATTACAACCGAGTAGCTTGTTAAGAAACGGGGCATCAAAAGACACCCCGTTATGCATTATAAATTGATCAACTTTATTGGACCACTCTACAAATTTCTTACACTCTTCTAGTATCCATGTTTTAACTTCTCCTGTATCATAATCTTTTGAAACAATGCAATGAATTCTTTTTGCATCAAGTGAATCTGTTTCAATATCTACAATAGCTCTCATTATAAAGTTACTAACTTAGCATCTTTAGTATTGATGTGATAAAACTTTTCTCCTTTACTAACGTTTCGATTAGAGACTTCTTTCACTTCACTTTTAGACACAACATCTCCTGATATAAACCATGCTTGTTGGCAATCATTTCTAAAAATTACAAAGGTTAATAAATCAGATGGAAACTTATTCAACCACCTGTCTATTAGCTTATGTTTTCTATAGGGAATACGGACTTCCTTCCATTTTTCAGACCACTCTCCTTTCCATGAGTATTTTATTTCTACTTCAAAGAAATAGTTTATAAGATTTTCATCTGTATCTTGAAGACGATTAGATACAATATCAAAAGACATTGTTTCTTTATCATCTATATTAATATAATCATTCTTCTGAAGCCATTTTATCATAGCCTCTTTAGCTGTTGTATCAGCTACATTATATAATGCTTTATCAAAGCGTTTGGTCGTATTCATTAAAATCCTCTTCGTTGAGAGAGTCTACTTCTGACATCCTACCAGTTGTTGTATCATAATGCAAGTGACATGCAACACCTGTGTCACCAACGTATCTATTCTTTAAGACTCTGATCGTTGTGGTATTAGCTTCAAAATCATTGTCTGCCTGTTGATTTCTTTCCAAGGCTATCACACTATCACTAAGGTGTGCAATGCTGGCTGATCCACGAAGGTGTGAGAGTGTAACTTCTTTACCATTCTCATGACCATTGTCACCCATAGGGCGTCTCAGGTGACTGACAAGCAGCAAGGCTATCCCTGTTTCTTCCACAAGGGAACGTAGCTTGGTCATTAAGATATCGATAGATTTTCTTTCATCACCATTATCCTCTTGTCCAGACACTAGAATAGATAGGTGATCTAAGAAGATCCATTTAGTATCAAGCGCCTTTGCCATAAAACGAATACGATTTAATATCTCATCGTTACTTATACTTCCGAAGTGATCGAATGCATAAAATCTTTTAGTACCTATAGTATTTTTCTGCCATTCTTTTAACTGTTCTTTATCAAACTCATCTCTTACTTCTTTGATATACAGACGAGCATTGGCTTCAACAGACATTATATTAAAGACAGTGTTCCGGGTACTTTCTTCTAGTGCAAGCACACCTATATTATCTTCAGTGTTCTTTAGAATATGATGCATAAGTTCTCGCATGATACTTGACTTACCCATGCCAGCACCAGACGTGAAACAAACTAACTCTCCAGTACGAATACCAAATGTTTTCTTATTTAAACCTTCCCAAGGATAAGGACATGTGTAACAGAAATCCTCATCGTATAAAGAGTCTCCTAATGAATCGAGATTAATAATACCAGCCGGAGTATAAGGCTCTGCTGCCCACCATGTTTTAGTATACCTTTCCCTTTGATTTAACATCAGGTATTCATTAGGATCTTTAAGTTCAAGATTAACAATACGGCATTTGTTTGGCTCAAATATCTTAGCTACTTCTTCAGCAGCCTCTTTACCCTGTCTGTCACTATCAAAACAAAGTACAATATTTTCAAAGCTATTAAGATAATCAAAGGATTGTTTACAATTATTAACCGCTGACTTACAGCCACTCTTAATAGAAAGAACAGGCCACCGTGAGCCTAGTAGTTCGTAAGCACTCATGGCATCTATCTCACCCTCACATAGGGTTACATACTTACCACCTTTAGGAAATAAATTCTGACCAAAGAGGAGAGCTTTACCAATATCTCCTTCTATCCAGAAATCTTTATTCTTTACTTTTCTAATCTTAGTAGCTACATGTTCACCTTTATCATCAACATATTGATAAACATGTTGGCTTTGTTTTTCAGCACCTGTATCCTTAACAAATGTTTTATATTTTTTTACGGTATCGAGTGTTAGCTTTCTATCTGGAATAGCAGCCAGATACCCAGCAGTTTTAAGAAGTTTAGTATCTGTTGTTTTTGGTGTGTTGTGATAATTTGTTTGGTTCATATAGTTCTTTTCTTCCTTGTTAGAAAAACGAGTTTCACATGAAAAGCAAAAGGAATGTCCATCTTTATGTTGAACATTCCCTTTAGTTGATCCGCATTTAGGGCATAAGCCCCTTGTTAACCAGCCTTCTGGCATTACCATTTTCCTTTGCTGAGTTTAAACATTTCATCACATATGGTTTTTCTATACGATGCTAGTTCCCTTTCTATAGATACTAATGTTTCAATTTTTGTAACTCTTTCCATATTTTTAAAGCCTTCTTCATAGATAAATATAAGAGCTTGTCTATCCTTTTCTTTTTTGACTGATACTATTTTCTTAGAGGAATTCATTTTGAAATAACTTTCTGTAACACATAAGAAAATCTAGGATCAGAACCAAGGTGATGCCAGAGTATCTTTCTATATTTAAGAGCAGTAGTACCTTCTACTAAAGAAGAAAAAGATTCTAAAATCTTTTCTTTATTCTTATTAATTACTACTAAGTTCCAAGTATTAAACATGTGTGAGCGACCCCCTCAAAAGAGGGGGGTTGCGAACATTAATTATAATCTTCGATATCATTTTGTATGTTAGTAAGAAAATCATATTGATCTGCCATTATATCTTCTACTTCTTTTTTAGCTATACCCTTAGCGGTTTTAGTATCATAGCCTTCTTGTTGGTACTGCATAGTTAGTTCCTTAAAGAGCTGCCGTCTTTCTTTTTGCCAAAGATTCTTATTGCTCATACCCCGTACTGCCTTCTTCCACGTCATTCCAGAACTGAGAAACGTCATTGGAATCTGTTGGATTATAACCACACTCAATCATAAAGTCATGCAGTGCGTTGTAGTCTTCTCTATTTGTTTTAAATTTTTGTTTATACTCTTCAAAATTTACTACGTTATTTTTAGTTAAAGATTCCCAAGACTTATCTATAGACATGCCCGCTGCTTTTTCTAAATCTTTTGTCAAAAGCTCTATCCTTTTATGTGATCTGTTTAGCTGTAGTTTTAAACTCGATAGTTGTTTAGTAAGTATCTGTTTTTCTTTATCAATTTCCTCCATATCACTTGCTCCTTTTATAGGTCTGGTAAAGCGACCTCCAACATAATTATTATAATAGGCAAAAGAATCAGTACCGTCAACTACTTTCGTAAGAACTCCTAACTTTATTTGATAGTGAAGCTCGTAGTACTTCATTGTTCTTTTGTTTTCGTATTGATCTATAAATTCAAATAAGAAATTCTTCTTCCCTATTTTTTTTATATCTTCTAACAAAGCTTTAGAAGATCCCATATATTCTTTCCAATTAGACACAACTTTTTTACCATTGCGTTTCATTGTATATTGTTTACAACCTATGTAAGCCTTCTTTGTTTTTTTATTTGTTATCTTATAGACAAACCCAAAGTATTTATCAGGATCAGGTGTAACTTTTTTAGTGTGTCTCCAGTGCATTAAGATTCTTTTATTTCTAAAACATCAGGTTCTCTTGCTACTTCAGTAAGATACTTTTTATTTTGTGCATAATTAAATACCCGAAGTCCCTTACCCCCATTAGAATCACTCCAACATAGTTGTTTATAGTCACAATAAACACAGCCAACAGCAAGCCTACGGTTGCCAGACTTACCATCAGGTATATCGGAGTAGCACTTATCAGGTAGGCTATCACTACTAACCATCTCTTTAAGGTAGTCAACTCTTTCTTCAGCATTAATCATCTCCAAAGAATGTACAGGAGTTAAACATATCTCTCCTGTTGATTTATCAATAGCAAGAAAAGCTGCTTCATCTAAACCATTTGCTTGAGCATAGGCTGAGATCTGTGGAATATATCCAAAGGGATCATCATCATACACACGATTGTTTTTAAATTTCTCAAAGCCTCTACCCGAAGCACTCTTACAATCTACTAAGACATCATCTATGATAGCGTCTTGATGGCCCTTGACACCTGATACTAGAAGTTCTTTTTGTGTATCCCTTACAGAATGCCCGGAGACTTTTGTAAATAGAAGAAGAAGTTCTTCAAGGATATGACCGTATAAAAATTTAATTCTTGTGGAAGGGGGTAAGGGTGCAGCTTTATTTTTTTGATTAACATTATACCAAAGCTGTCTATCAGGTTTTCCTATAGCAGATAACCTAAGTTTATTATCTCTTTTTCTATCTTCAAAGAGAGCTGTTATTATTTGTTGACCAACTTCTGTGCAAAAAGTTTGGACATGTTTATCTAATTCTTTTTTATCTATATTAGGCTCATCACCAAATAAATTATAGATGTCGTCAACTAAAGTTTTAATATTTTTTTTCATAAAGAAATGGGAGAGCTACAACTAGTAGCCCTCCCCCTTATAATGTTAAGAAGCAAAAGGAATGTCATCATCCGATGTATAACCAGATTCTACTACTTCAAAATCTTCCGAGTTATCTACAGCATAAGGAACTAATGTTACTACTTGGACTTTAGTTAGATCGGCACCCCGACCTGCCTTGCCTTTATATTCCCAATCATAGGGACGATAAAGAACATTAACCTTTGACTCATTACCAATAAGAGTATTAAACATTGGTTCACGATTAGAATCAACTAAAGCAGGTGCTAGGTTAGTACCGTTTTTACCTTCAACCTTACGCTTAATGGTAATGAAGTCTCCACGATCATCATCTTTGTTTTTAATTGTTAGTCCATCAGCCTCTACTTTTGCACGGTTTTCAGCATCAAGAGCTACATCAATAGTCCAACAAGGTTCGAACGTAGTATTAGGAGCGCTCAAAGAAGCCCACCAAGCTAGTCCAGTTATATGAGTCATTGTAGTCCTTTCTATTTAATGACTATTAAGTTCTAACACACATCGTATATAGCTGTCAACAAAAAAGTTACGCTGCCATTTCTAATTCCTTCCATGCTGGGGAGATAAGCATTTTTGCTACCCGATCTTCACGCAATTTAACTTTAGGTTTGTTTTCTTTAACACCACTGGTTGAGTAACCTGAATAAAAAGTACCTCCATTTTTACCTGTCATAAGACTAGGATGAGAAGACCAATAAGTAGCAGCGTTGTAAACATTATATAGTGTACCTTCTGTGTTCGTACCATACTTTTGATAAGCGCCTCGTCCAGTAATATGGCGGCTCTCTTCGTCAAAGATCTTCATAAGATTAGAAAGCATAAGTTTATTACCTGCGTTCTCTCTCTTAACATTGTCTATCTTTTTAGCTAAGGTATCTTTAAAGAGTTCAATAACACTATCACGTTTTATAGGAGTGTTATACCATTTCTTTATCTGTTCCATACCATCACCACTAATATACTTAGTAGCTGTTCCAATCTTACCTGCAAATCCAAGAACATCAAAGTTCTTTGAGTGCCTACCGTACACGTAAGCAAGCTTGTTACCGGCAACAAGAGTATTCCAACACTTACTACGCCACACCCCCATCATTCCATTGTTAGCCCATGTTCTGTTATGTGAGGTACGAAAAACAAACTCAGGTACTACCAACTCAGTCTGTCCTTTACCTAACCAACCATCACCACCATCAAGATAGGTCTGTTGGCCCTCAAACCTAGCCTTCAACTCTAGCTGAGCACCTTCGTTAATAACTTCAATGTCAAATTTTGTATCAGATAGATCAAGGCTTATAGATTCATTTTGTGAGGCAAGCAGTAAAGATTCTTCAATGCCTGTAACAATGTCTTTGTATTGAACAGGAGTATAATCTTTAGATACTATTGAAAGAACTTTACCCGTATCACTACGCCTAAGACCTACCCCAAGATCTTCTGGTATCTCAGGAATAATAAACTTTTCTACTTCAAATTCAATTTGATCGTGATTAAACATCTGCATTAGCTTATCCTTTAAGAGTTTTATAAGAGAGAATTGTCCCTCGAAGAAGGGGACAATTATCGATTCTTTTAACCATGTTCTTTATCTAACCAATCATCATAGTTATCTTGAAAAGATTTCAGTTCTGTTTTAATAAAGCTATTAACTTCTCCTACATTTAAATGTTTCTCTTGCATCTTCTTTCTAACTAAACTTAAAATCCAAGGATCATTACCATTAAAAGCATAGTCAATGATTTCTTTTTTAGATTTAAAGATTGGGGTTGTCATCTTAGTTCTCCATTAGATGTTGATGTGTACACTGTAGCTATCTGTATTACCGTATCTATCATGGTTTGATTTACAATTAGTACATATATAAATATTCTTTTCCATGATACTCTTCTCTCTACAACTTAAACAACTACGCTCTCTAAACTTTTTATTTTTCGCTATTAATTTTAATTTTAGCTGTTCTTTTCTAATATCTTTTGCCAGTGTTTCAAAAGATTTCTTACTAACTACTACCTTTGTAACTGCATTTCTATTGCGATTTATTAGACCTATTATTACATTTTTAGTTAACTCTCTTGATGAATTCATTGCATATAGTTTTTTAGCTTCATCACTTTGAGATATAGATCTTGTATTCATACCACTGTTCCAACATCTTAAAACAAAATTAATAAGCTCGTATGAATTAGGCATCACGGTATCTCCTTATGTATGTGAATAGCCATCAGACTCAATACAACACCACATTCCATTCCAATATACTATGCTAACTTCTGGTATACCTAGCATGGATTTTACTTTACGTCTATAAGTTAAATAACTTTCTTTAATATTATTTGTTTCCCATTTATTATAAATTGTTACTTGTTGTTCTTTAGTTAGCTTCATCATTCTTCTCCATCTCAATAATATCCATCCAAGCATTCATTAGTAAGCACCCTTTCTATTCTAATGTCTGTATACAATCTCTTCTATCTCAGCTTCAAAAGCTACTTTGCCACCTAACTTATTAAAATTATGTGGATATTTCTTTAAGTTATATAAGAAAGATTCTAGATTAAAGCTACTGGTTTGAAAGTTCTTTAGCAATGCTAATTGAAACTCTTGATTTTTCTTTGTCCTTTCAGTAAGCAAAGGCATGGTAGGTGCATGTTGAATCTTGTTTAATTTATAAAGTACATCTTGAACATGTCCATTATCTAATCCACCTTTAGGTATCTTTCCTTGCTTAAAGTTATTCATATGCTTATGCTTTCTTAGATATACCTCATTATAAATAGCCACTAGAACTTGTATTGTAATCTTATTTGTACTAAGTAAACTATTAAAGACTTCGTAATCTAGTTTACCTTGGCTTCTGTAATGCTTTAGGTAATCTTTAGGTTGCCAATTAACTTGTGTTGTGTTAATAGTTATAAGATCTTCATAAGTCCAATCGTCTTTGTTAATAATTTGAACTTCAATAGGATATCTTAGTACTTTAGCAGCCTTATACCGGGTTTGCCCATCAATTATATTATAATTTGTGTCAATTAGGATCGGCCTTAAATGTAAAACATTATTATCTGCTATAGATTTTACTAACTTAGTTATCTTTGAAGGTAGAATTTCTCTGTTTACTTCAAGAATATTTAAAGCATGATATAAAGGATCATCATATTCAACATGCAATACTTTACTAGATACTTTTAAACCATCATGTAAATTTTTAGCAAACATTTTAAGCTCCATTAAGAAGTTAAAGAGTAAAGATTAAGAGAGGCGACACCCCTCAAAGAGGGGGGTAGAGCCGATTTAGTTTTCTGTATAGAATAGATGTGAACCAAGAGAGCCAAGGTACGTAATCCTTTCGTGTCTTGACCAGTAAGGACTAACTGCTCTGGTATGATAGTGAGTAGCTTCAAGAGTTATCTCAACTAAAATACCATTCATCGCCATAGCAGCTACTTTAATTGCAGTTTCTTTAGCTCTCTTGTTGTACATTCTTTCAGACTTACCATCACACCAGTAAGAGAAGGCACACTTATGTCGTATTGGATTACCCTTATAGTATCTTCCTTGACGAACTACTTTACATACTGTATTGGGATAGTTAGGTAAACGTACACGTTCTATTATCACATTAGCTATGGCTAACTGAGCTATCAATTCTTCTGATCTACCTTCAAAATAGATAGCCTCTACTAGACACTTTCTTTCTGTATACTCATTGTCATTCAAGTCTTCTGAAGCATACGCAGGAGTCATTAGTATTACTAAGCATACTAATATTAGAAACATAATTATTAAATGTAAGTGATGTCTCATTTAAAATTACTCCATGTCTATAGTTGATTGACCCCAGACAGGCATGTTAGTATCTTGCAACCTGACTATTTTAAACGCAAATGCATAATCTTTAAGAGCATCTTCTTCTGAGTCATAGGACTCATAGTAAGTCCTATGACCCTTACCATAGCACTCATAACACACAGAGTGTCCTTCAAAACTTGTGCCTGTCATGCATTCTAGATTGCCATGTCCTTCACATGCCTCACATAATATATATATCTCATGTGTTGCTTTGGTTACGGATGTCATGCTAAATCTTTTAGTAGTCACTGTTTTCCTCCAGCAAGCAGCTTGCAGCTTCTTGTTCAGCGTGTTCTTCTGCTTCTAATGGGTCCATACCATCTTCTATTAATATCTTACATATCTTTTTTTGTAACTTCCAAAGTTTATCTTCTCTAGCTATAGCTATTTTATAATTTAAAGACATTATTCTTCCTTTAGTTGTCTAATAAGATAGTGACGAGCATACTTCCCTGCATCTTTAGATTTAAAATACTCATTAACATCTTCAACAATTTCATCATGACTAAAGTTATTGTTCATGTCACCACCATAAAAATATCTATTGCAGAAATATTCTATATCCATGATCCAGTTATTTATCTTTGACATCTAAGATATTACCTCTACTACATCTGTATCTTCCGTATGATACAGTTCCTGAATGATAAGCTCATTTACAAGTTGAATAGCTTCTTTAGTATCTAGTGCAGCACGGTAGAGTCCTCTTTCTGTTTTCATGTCTAGTGCATCATGTAAAGCATCTCGAATAATTTCTAGCTTTTCTTTCTTGGTCATTTTATTTATCCTGCGTTAAATGATGCACAAATTACAGCACCGGGGTATATATCACTGTCTGGCTCACCTACGACCTCGCCTAAATACATTACCTTTACAAGTCCGGGTCGTACTACCCAAGTATCATACATATCAAAGTCACTTGATCCACCACAAGGATGTATCTTCTGTGCCTCTTCTGCACTATCAGCAACCACCACGGCACTGTCGTAGGTATCGTAACTTGTGTTGATGTTCTGGTGTAATCTAAATAGTTTCATTAGTCCATCTCCATCCATTCTGATTCAGTTCTACGTGTAGCTTCTGCGTAGGTTTCATTGCAGCCTTTAGGCCACCCATCCAACTCCAGATACTCCACCCATAAGTCAAAGATATTTTCTTTGAGCATTTCGTTTTCATGGTTACTCATTTATTGTCACCTCTGCTTCAGTTTCAATCCCTTTCAGTTGAATCTGGTACAATTTTCAACGATCTATTTATACAAGTTCGTATACTTTCAATACCTTCAAATAAAGTTTGTATTTGATCATGTAGATCGTATGCTCCGCTGCTATCTGCGTCTCTGTCTATTGCGTCTAATATCCTACGCTTTTGGTTCATAGCTTTTGACAGAGCTTTTAGCTCTAACAGAACTTCTATTTTCATTCTATTATGATCCATTTTTATCTATCCATTTCTGTTACATTTACAAACATTAGATGTTCATGTGTATCATATGCTTTCAAGTGTGCAGCCTTCTCATTTTCTGCCTGTACTACCACACTATCGGGGTAGAATATACCTTGCGCTCCCACAATTCTACCTTTTCTCCATGATACTTTATAAGTTTTCATTGTGCTTACCTTTTCATGTTGCGTAAGTTATGTTTGAACAATAGTTCTTCAACCCGTTGATGGTTTATCTCTGCCGTATCCCTACTGTCGAACCAATGTTTATATGTTTCCCAATCCATTGGCGGCAGGTTATTAGACTCACATTTATCAACGTGATAATCGTAATCTTTCGTGCGACGTTTAGCCCATTCTTCCTGTGTTAATTCAGACATTTTATTTCCTCAATGAGTAGTTGTCTATATCCTTGCTGAAAAGAACTATTCGGGGGATCATTGTCAAAGCTTTTTAATGCTTTCTTAACCCAAGCTCTTCGACCCTTTTCGAGTACTTCTTTTAATTCATTATCAGCAATCATATAGCCAATGTAAAAATTGTTCATCTTTATTTCTCCTTGTCTAAGTGTTCAGTAGGTAGACGATGCCCCTCGAAGAGGGGGGTGTTGGAGCGATTATTAAGATCTTTTATTCGTCTGCGTGTATTTCATTGCGGTTTTGATGCGTCTATGTGCTACTCTCAACGCATCTGGATTAGAGTCTACTATAGATAAAGCATCATCTGCATCGGATAGCAGCATGAAAATCCAATCCATAGCTAAATTATGTTTTGCTTTTGATTCAGATAAATCATAGTTAGCTTCTCTAAAAAGCGTTTCAAATGTTGTCATCATTTATTTCCTTTAAATAAAGACTAAGAAGCGATAACGCCCCTCAAAGAGGGGGGTGTTGGAGCGATTATTAAAGTCATCAAAGCTATCATCATGTTACTCTTCAGTATATACATAGATGATGAGAATATATAAATCAGTTTGATAGTGTGATATATATACAACAGCTATTAGTCCCTTGTATTTGTTAATCTTTATAGATTGGTTAGATTATTACGATGGTGGTTTATTATGCAACACACACATAAACAGGATGAATTACACAGATTAGTGCGTCTTTTTGAACGGTTAGGATACATAACTGGGTGTTTAGTACAGTTTAATGTATGTTTTTGATAGGTTAGGATACAAAAGCAGGGGAAAGGGAGGTCTTTCAACCCCCCAGTCCTGTTAATCTTTATCAAGTATCAGCTTGATGGCGTACAGTCCCAGTACAAACAATCCGTGGCTAATGATAAGCCACATCCACCCCACGTATGGGATGAGATGTCGTTCGTTCACCATCATAATGCCGATGATCGACATAACTAAGAGTACAATTGCTAGTATGCGTATGGTCATAGTGGTCTCCTAAAGGTTAGGGAGAGGCCGAAGCCCCTCCCAGTTAGATCAGAACGTGTCATCAGTGACGTCAGGTATATTCAAGCTGTTCTCCAGAGCATCGAGCCTAGCCTTCAACTCCACATTCTCTTTCGCCAGTTCGGCCTGTGCCTTGGTGATGCCAGTGTCTATGGAGAAGTTACAGATCACAAAGTCCTGATCATTACTCCATGCAACGAGATCAACAACTGTACCATCAAGCTGGGTGAATGTACCGTAGCCAATCTTCCTTCCTTGGGTGGTCTTTCCCATGTTGTATTTAAGCTGACCGTTACCCGGCTTCTGGACAAAGGCGGGCTTCTCTGTGAGAGCTAATGTAGCCATGGTGTAAGTCTCCTAGTAGGTTAAGTAAGAGAGGGATCGAAGCCCCTCGAAGAAGGGGGCGTAGTCACTCGATCTGTCAACAAGGAGGGTCTAGTCTTAGACACGGTCCAGCGGTGTCTCGCTGGCCTTTCGCCCTTTAGCGGAAGGTATCTTTTAGGCTGGCTAAACTCAGTCGTATGTATATTTACAATATACCCCCTACCAAAAATCCATGCCACATATATATATATATATCCCCCCTGAGACATATTTACCAAAAATACAAGGGTCAATATAATTAAATTATTATCTGTCTCTATAGAGATCTTTATAACTTATTATTATTATTATATTCTTTATAGTGCTTGACGTATCTAAAAGTATGTTATAATACTCTATAGAATGATAGAGAATGATGAAGACTACTTATTATCGCTTGTAAAGCTTAATAGTCTATTAGACACACAGGTTTTGGAAAATAGTAAAAATGATTTCCTGACCTTTGTACGTTTATTAGCTCCCACACTTGTGTCTGATTGGCGTATGGGTAAGCATATTGAAGTGATATCAAATAAATTAAAGCAATTAGAATCTGGTGAAGTAAAAAGATTAATGGTCTTCTTACCTCCCCGGTCTTCCAAGTCTGTCATCTGTTCAAAGCTCTTTCCGGCATGGTACATTGGCCGTAACCCTGAACATGAGATATTAACTGTTTCCCATAGTGATCAGTTGTCCAGTGATTTTGGTCGAAGCGTCAGAGATATTGTTAATACAGAACAATTCATGGATATCTTCAAGGGTGTCTCTCTTCGCAGCGATGTGCGGGCTGCTGGTAAGTGGAAGACAAATCAGGGTGGAATGTATTACGCTGCTGGTGTCCGCTCCCAGATTGCAGGACGTGGTGCCCATGTAGCTATCCTTGACGATGTCATGTCTGAAGAAGATTCTTATTCGGAAGCTGGTCGTCGTTATGTTAAAGAGTGGTATCCTGCGGGCTTACGCACACGTATCATGCCTAATGGTTCTATTGTTATTATCAATACTCGTTATCATTATGATGATCTGTGTGGTTGGTTATTAAAACAACAGCAAGAGATGGATGAGTATGAAACAATTCCTTGGGAAGTTATTCGTATCCCGGCGTGGTTAGATGAGGAAGCTGCTGAATTACTTGATATGGAGCCGGGAGGAAGTTACTTTCCTGAGTGGAAGACAGATAAAATATTACAGATAGATGAGAATGAAATTAAAGCAAGCAATGGCAGTCGTTACTGGAATTCGCTGTACATGCAAGATCCTACCCCGGAAGAGGGTGGTTTAATAAAAAAACAATGGTTACAGGAATGGACGAATGACGACCCTCCTGCTTGTGATTTTGTAATACAAACATACGATACTGCTTTCTCTACTAAAACTACGGCTGACTATAGTGTTATACAGACGTGGGGTATCTTTTCTATGTTCCAGAAAGAAGGGGATGGTTCAGAAGATTATGTTTCTAATCTAATTCTTCTTGGTAATGTAAGAGAAAGATTTGAGTATCCCGAGTTACGACGTAAGGCACACGAACTTTACAACAGACATCATCCTGATATTTGTATAATCGAAAAGAAAGCTAGTGGTCAGTCACTTATACAGGATATGCGAAGGTCTGGTTTGCCGGTACGGGAATACACGCCTGACAGGGATAAGGTATCTAGAGTTTATTCCGCCAGCCCTTTGATTGAGGCTGGTAGATTATGGATACCCAAGGGTAAGAAATGGGGAGATACTTTAATAGATGAATTATTAAAGTTTCCTAATGCAGCACATGATGATCAAGTAGATGCTATGGTTATGGCTGTACATTACTTAAGAGACTCATGGCATCTGTCACATCCCGAAGATCCTGTGTGGGAAGAAGAAGCTTCCACAAAGAAATCAACCTACTGGAACTTCGCAGCATAAGGTGTGTTATAATAGTATTGGGATTAAAAGGGAAATATTATGGCAGGATTAACTTCCTTATCACGAAAAAAGAATATTAAGGGACAACCCCACAAACTCGCCTATGTTACTGAGGCTGAAAGTGATCTCCTAAAAGCTATGGGCGGCGCTGGTAAACCTGTGAAAGGAACCAGAGGTATTCCTGCTTATTATTCAGATCCTGGAGATGCTGCTGATATGGGTGGCCCCTCCGAAGGTGCGGCTGAATCTGCTGGTGGTGAGCCAGAAGGGATTATGGGATTTTCTCCCGGTGGGTGGGAAGGAGCAGAAGATGTAGCAGGGCCGACGGAAACAGGAGGTTATAGAGGCGATCCTAGAAATTTTGGGTATAGTATAGAAGAGAACGTTGCATCTCAACAACAAGCAGCCAACGAAAAAGCGGGAATAGTCGGACCTCTTCAAGACCTTCTTAGTCCATTTATTCAAAAGGCATTTGTCCCCGACCCTCGGGTACCCGGTAGTAAAAAATTACGAAAACCTCGCCGGTTCATTCCCGAAGCGCTTCTAGAAGACCCTGTTATTTTGGCAGCTCAGACGAATCCTGAATTTAAAAAAATGTACGACGATGCTATTAAAGCTGCTACTAGGGGTATGTCTACAACAGACATTCTTGGTACTATGGATCAAAAAGGTAACAGAACTGGTGGTTATATAAACACTCTGGAACAAGGTGGTTATGATAAGACATGGGGTCTTGGTATAAGAGGTGATTACGAAGTACAAGCTCCTGAAGGTATGACTAAAGAACAATATAATAATTATGTAGATTTATATATGGCCTTTGATGGTACTAAGGCAGGGAACTTAAGATTAGAATTAGACTCAGTTGAAAAGGATGCTAAAACAACAGTCGGGGACGTTTTTGGTAAGTTTGAGACTAGCCCTACTATCTACGGTCTAGATCCACAGATGAATGCAAACAAAGTCTCTGAGTATATGGATTCCAAAGCACTTGACGGTATTATACAAGGCGTCCCAATGGCTATGGGTATTGCCACTGGTAATGTAAGCCCCTTCTTCTTAAGTGATATTATGGGTATTAACGTAATTGAAGATATATCTTCTGTTGTTAAGGGACAACTTAGTGGTACGGTATTAGATCCTTTAATTAAGACGACTGAGAATATTACGGATATTTACGACAAGGTAGTTCCATCCAACATGGATATTGCAGATAGACTGAGAGAACAATTTAATATTAAAGGACAGGACTTCTTTGATAAGAATGGTTTTTATAATCAAGCAGAACCAACAATTGACTCACTAGTTCCAGAAAGTATGGTTGGGCCAGTAACAGATATTGGTGGTTTGGATGCTGAACCTTATAGAGCAGCGGTAACAGATATTAGTGGGGTACCTCCAAGTCAGTTCCCTGACATTGAACCTATGATGCTGTATGATCCTGTTGTTGATCAAATGCCATATAGCCCTGCTACATTAGAAGATGCTATAGATTATAGTCAAGCTTTAGAAAGAGACAGAGATTTTCAAGAACAGGTAAATAGAGAAATAGAAGAAAGAGTTTTTCTTAATCCAGAAACATTTCCATTTCCAGAAAGACCGTTAGAATTACCTCCTATTCCTGAAAATCTAGGAGAAGCAATGGTAGATCAACGAGGAAGAGAAGCTAGTATAGCAAGAGAGGCGGCGCTGGCAGGACAAGTAGCACCTTTTGGGGCTTCAGCAGTGGCAGTACCAGAAGCAGATCGGGTTGTAGAAAGAGCAGCTTTACCTATGTCTAGAGCTATAAGAGATACTCCAAGAGGAAGCGATACTCTGCCACGCCTCGTACAACAAAGCCAACCAGAAACTTATGAGGCTGCAAGAAGGACTGCTGCTGAAAGAGCTGTCCAACAAATAGACGAAGATTTAGCAGGGTATCAATCACCTTTTCAACCCGCAAGGCCGGGGGATGTTCAACCAGAAACAATACAACTTGGAAGAGACGCTCTTGGTCTGAGTACCGAGGAAGAGGTAGTTAGGGATCTAACTAGAGATGTTATTCCAGATAGGGATGTAGTATCAAGCGAATTAGGTACTTTAACAGCTAGTGATCAAGCGGCAGCAATACCTACTACAGAAGCTATTTCTCAACTATCCGATGATAAAATTAACGCAACAACTAAAAATTACTTAGAAAATTATGTTGTTGACAATGTTGAAAAAGGCTTTATGACTAACGAAGAAGGCAACGCCATACTTGCAGCGAAGACTGCTAAAGATCTTGAAATAGCAGTAAGTATCTTTATGGATAGACAAGAAAGAAGCCAAGACATACAAGAACGTGATTTGGTAAATTAGGAATATTTAAATGGCAATTGAACAAAACCCTTTTAATACAGCAGAAGAAGCTACATCTAATATTGTAGCTCTTCCTAATGCTGAACAGCAATCTGCTATGGGAGCAACGTTTGAGCTTGACCCTTCTGACGGTGGTATTATGGTAGATTTTTCTGAAGAAATTGAAATGTCTCCTAATAAAGAAATCGAAGAGTGGTATGCTAATCTTGCAGAAGATACTAAAGAAGATATTTTAACAGAGATCGGTAATGATGTTGTAGATGATTTTACAGCCGATAAAGATTCTCGTTCTGAGTGGGAGTCTATGTTCGAGCGAGGTTTTGAGTTACTGGGTTTAAAAGTACAGGATGGTACAGAACCTTTTCAAGGAGCTTGTACTGCTGTACATCCTCTCTTGATTGAGTCTGCTGTTAAGTTTCAAGCAAAGGCAACATCTGAACTCTTCCCCCCGAATGGTCCGGTAAAAGCTAATGTCATGGGAAAGGCTACTCCCGAAAAAGAACAGCAAGCTAACCGTGTTCAAAACTTTATGAACTTTCAGCTTACAGAACAAATGCCTGAATACTTTGATGAGTTTGAAAGGATGTTGTTTCATCTCCCCTTAATTGGTTCTGCATTTAAAAAGGTTTACTATAGCTCAGTTCTTAAACGTCCGGTTTCTGAATTCATACCTATTGATCAGTTTTATATTTCTTATTTTGCTTCAGACTTACGGACTGCTGAAAGAGCAACACATGTAATTTATAAAAGTCCGGTAGAGTTTCAAAAAGATATAAATGCGGGTGTCTATAGAGACTTAGATATAGCATCTCCTTCCCAGTTTAATGTCTCAACATTTACTGAAAAGATGGATAACATTCTAGGACTAGCTCCTAGCTATGATAATGATCCTCAGTATGTTATTTTGGAACAGCATTGTTATTTAAATTTAGAATATGATGATGAAGCATTACCCTATATTGTTACGGTCGAAGAAAAAAGTCGACAGGTACTAAGTATTCGTAGAAACTATAAACAAGACGATCCTACAAAAGTAAAGCAAAATCATTTTGTACATTACAAGTTCGTTCCAGGTTTTGGTTTCTACGGATTAGGTCTTATACATTTCCTTGGTAATTTGACTATGACTGCTACTGCTGCAATGAGATCTTTAATAGATGCAGGGCAATTTGCAAATTTACCGGGAGGTTTTAAGGCCAAAGGAGTAAGGATGGTTGGAGACAATTCTCCTATTGCTCCCGGCGAGTTCAAGGAGGTTGAGGCAATTGGAGTAGATTTGTCAAAGGCTATTGTTCCCCTTCCCTATAAAGAGCCTTCCTCTACTCTATTCCAGATGCTGAATTTCGTGGCTAATGCTGGTCAGAAGTTTGCGGACAGCACGGAGCAGGTTATCTCCGATGCTGCCTCCTATGGACCTGTTGGAACTACTATGGCTCTTCTTGAGGCAAGTAGTAAGTTCTTTAGTGCTATACACAAGCGTCTTCATAAATCGCAGAAGGATGAGTTTAGAATTCTTGCTCGGATTGATTATGATTATCTTCCCTCAGAATATCCTTATGATGTTCCTTATGAGAGTCGAAGTATTTTCAAAAAAGACTTTGATGGTCGTATAGATATTATTCCAGTAAGTGATCCAAATATACCCAGTAATGCCCATCGAATGATGTTGGCAAACATGGCACTACAGATGGCTCAACAGTCTCCTCCGGGGATGTTTAACTTAGAAGCATTAAACCGTACTATTTTACATGCGGCTAATATGCCAAATCTTGAAGAGATTTTACCGCCTAAACTGGAACCTCAACCCCTAGATCCTGTTTCTGATATCATGGCTGCTACAAAAGGAATGCCTATTTCCGCATTCCCCGGACAGAATCACGATGCACATATTCAAGTAAAAATGTCTTATATGCAAGATCCCTTGAATGGAGCCAATCCAATAATGAATAGGTTGAAGCCTGTCTTGGAATCCAACATACAAGAGCATTCTGCAATGAAGTATCAGGAACAAATTAATGGGATAACCAGAGTTGGTATGGAAGAGGTTGGGCCTGAAGCCCTTCAGAATCCTAGTTCATTAGAAATGATTATGGCTCAAGCCGCACAACAAATACTTAATGCCAATCAAGCAATGGGCCAAGCACAATCACCTGAACAACAGCTTGTAGCTTTAGAAACTACTAAGGTTGAACTTCAGAAAGAGAAACTAAGAATGGATGCTGCTGTACAAAGTGCTGAATTCAATCTGAAAATAAAAGAAATAGATCTAAAAGAAAATTCTCAATTACTTGACATGAATAAAAATATGTCTAGTATAGACTTTAAGAGAGAGAAGTCTGAGGCAGATCGACTTAGTAAAGAAACAATGAAATCTCTGGATCTTTTAGCAAAGCTTATTATGCAGCAAAATAAAAGCGAAACTGATGATAGCCAGAAAGCTCAAGAACTTTTACATAAAGTTTTAAAAGAACAGCAGATTACTGAAAAAGATTTAAAGTTAAACGAAATGAATAATCTTTCTAAATTAATGGCTTTAGAAACTAAAGAACAAAATGTAAATGAACGACATGCAGAAACACTTTTAGCAAAACTAGTAGAAGGAGAAGATAATGATGAATAAAGGTAAGGGCTATCCTGAACATGTAAAGGATACCGGAAAAAGTTTTGGCGACCCCTATGCAAAAGATATTACAGGTGGTCGTAATGTACGTAGTGTACTTAATGAGTGGGATGATTTTTCTTGGAAGTCCGAAGAAAAAAGTTCTAAAAAGTAGTGCCTGATATTTGGGATGAAGTTATTGCCGAGTATGGTGAAGAAATGAATCGTTTAAGAATTTCACTATCACAGGGAATTGCAGAGGACTATTCACACTATCGACAAGTTGTCGGTTCTATATCAGGTATAGAATGGGCCAGAGATAATTTATCAACTATTTTAAAAAATCGATTATATAGAGAGGACGACGATTAAATGCAGCAAGTAAATATGGGGGCTTCCATAAAAAACGATCAGTGGATTACAGAAGTAGAAACTCCTGATCCAGCACCTCTTCCTGATTTGCCGGGATTTCATGTTTTAGTAAGACCTATCTCAGTAAAGAGTGTGACTAAAGGTGGTATCTTTATCCCCGATTCGACTAGAGATGATATGGCTTACTTAACTACCGTGGCACAGGTTCTTTCTCTGGGAGCCTTGGCTTATATGGATAAAGATAAATTTCCGAGTGGTGCTTGGTGTAATGTAGGTGATTATGTATGCTATGGTAAGCATGCAGGAACTAAATTATTTTACAAAGGGACAAGACTAATTCTTCTTTTTGATGATCAGATTATTATGAAAGTAGAAGATCCTAAAGATCTTGACCCAACTTTTAATCTTGGCAAAGGCTCTAATTAAATAGTGTGTTATAATAGCAGTACGTTAAATCGTTTGTTTCGTACACAACGGAGGTAATTATGAATAACGATGATAATTGGGATGAAGTTGATTCTAATACTGAAAAAGAAATTGAATATGAGATTGAAGAAGCTGAAGATATTCTAGAAGCTTCCTCAGAAAGTATGAAAGTTTCTGTAGAAAATCCTAAAGATCCTGAAGAACTTGAAGGGATTGAAACTAGGGGCGCAGAGAAAAGAATTAGACAGCTTGTAAAACAGCGTAAAGAACGTGAAGAACAGATTGAAGAACTTTCCTATGAAAATCAAAAACTACAAGAAGAGTTAGTTTCTAAAAATTCGGAAGTCACTCGTATTTCTAAATCTAGTTTGGATATGTCTGAAAAGCAACTTAATGATAAAGTTCACTTAGCTAGGGCTGCTTACATGGAAGCCTTTGAAGATGGTGATAAAGAAAAAGTTCTACAAGCACAAGAAATTCTAAACGATTCACAGGCTGATCTGAAAAATATTTCACAACGCAAACAATATTTCAATCGTCTGCCAGAGCCTGTAATACAGGAAGCGGCTCCTAAAAGAGATGTTGTCTCTCTAAAGGCAAAAGAATGGGCAAGTGATAACGAATGGTTCGGTCAAGATTCAATTATGACTGCTGCTGCTTTAGCTGTAGATGCAGAGTTAAAAGAAGAAGGATACGATCCAAATGAAGATGACTTTTATAGTGAAGTTAACAACAGAATTAAAAGGGCTTTTCCGCAGAAATTTGGAGAAGTTGAGGAACGTGTGCAGGAAAACACGAGACAACCTGCTCAAGTGGTTTCGGGGGCTTCACGCTCGTCTCCGAGTTCTAGTAAAAAAGTTAAGCTTTCGGCGCAAGATATAAGCTTAGCTCAAAAATGGAATATTCCCCTTGAACAGTATGCCGCCGAAAAGCTTAAAGTGACACAAGCCGATGGCGAATATACTGTTGTAACATAGAGACGTGGAGGAAATAAATATGACACGAAATGAATCACGTATAGACACCCTGCGGGAACAGGCTACAAGAGAAGAAGAATGGACCTTTGAAGAACCGAATGCTCTTACTATCCCAGAACATGTGGAAGCACGTTTTGATGGTGAGGGTATGGCGTTACGTTGGATACGAATCTCCCTTCAAGGTAAAGATGACATCACAAATGTAGGTAAAAAACTACAGGCAGGGTGGGTTTTTGTTACTCCTGAAGAAGTTCCCGAAATGTCACTAACATCCTTCGTGAGAGATGAAGGCAGGTACCAAGGCTCTGTATGTCGTGGAGATGTAGCCTTGGTTAAAATGCCCGCTGGAAAAGTTACGGCTCGTCGGCAGTTTTATGAAAAAAGAGCAAATGATCAAATGGATGCGGTTAATTCTCAATTGATGAAAAATTCTGATTCTAGAATGCCTATTACAAATACGAGCCGTTCGACTACAACCAGAGGAAGGCAACCGTCCTTTCAGGACTAACTTTCTCATAATTAAGGAGATGAAAC
>TARA_R110000803_G_scaffold6986_5_pt1 | contig 22633 bp, 18 predicted proteins | sample TARA_R110000803 | Tara Oceans TARA_R110000803 (sample SAMEA4397772) | marine metagenome | biome: Polar Biome; feature: [SRF] surface water layer (ENVO:00010504); material: water (ENVO:00002006), including particulate matter (ENVO:01000060) such as... | depth 5 m | reverse complement strand
GGACGGCAAACTGGTCGCCAGCGTGGCGCAGGAAGGCCTTATGCGCCAGAAAAAGCCGAAGAGCTGAGGTTTTGAGCCGTTCTGCCTGTGAATAACGCCCTGTTTGAGCGGGATTTTCAGGTTCGCAGCAAATCTGTTGCGAATAACAGCTGAAAAGGGCTTGCGCCCGGCGGCGCTCCCATTATTACGGGACTCCGGAGCGTAGCGCAGCCTGGTAGCGCATCTGGTTTGGGACCAGAGGGTCGGAGGTTCGAATCCTCTCGCTCCGACCATTTTCTCAGCGGGCAATACGCCCGTACTTGTTGGGATTATCCTTTAAATACCAGCCTCTCCACGCGAAACCCCCACCCTGTCGCTTTGCGGCCAAATCGGACAAAGCCGGACAAATTCCGACTTCCCGAGGTGGCTCAGGGGTGGCTTGGGTGGCACAAGGCTTGAAAGCCACCGTCTTCAGACTCGAAAGAGAGCAAGAAGACATGGCCAATAACAGACTCAAACTCACCCAAACCAATGTTCAGCGCCTTATCAGGGCGCATGACGGGGCGAAGAAGGTGCGCCACTGGGACACTGAGGTCCCGAAACTGTTTTTGGCCATCACGCCGAAGGGGAGCGCAGCCTACAAGCTCCAGATTGTGAAACCCGACGGCAGCAAGACAGACGCGAAACTGATCGCCGCAAATGATGGCTCTCCGGAAATCGCCCGAGCGCTGGCCATGCAGGAGCTGGGCCGGATGGCACTGGGAGAAGCAGACCTGGTCACGCGCAGGCGGATAACCAAGGAAGAGGCCGAGAAAGAAAAAGCCTCCACGTTTGCCGCCCTTTCCTCCCGGTTCATGGCGACGCCCGAAAAGTCTCCGCCGAGCATCAAGCAACGCACCTACGATGAACGGGAAAGACTACTGAGAGTCCATATCCTGCCTTCGCTTGGGGAAACACAATACCGGCAGATTACCAGGGCTCAGGTCCGAGGACTGGTGAGGTCGATCCAGGCCGAAGCCGCTAAACACCCGCGCGCCAGGGAAGCCAGCAATCCCGGCGCAAAACTCGCCAATGAATGTCAGGGCGTTATCCGTGCGGTATTCAACTGGGCCATTGAAGAAGAACTGACAGATGTGAACCCGGCCACCTTCCGGAAACTGTTCAAGGACACGCCCGACAAACGCTCACAGATGCCTGACGGGGCGCTGAAACTCATGTGGGGCGCATTGAACGAAGAACTGCGACGCGACGAAGGACGCCATGGCTGGGGGTCCGCGCTGGCCATCATGCTGCATGCCCTCACTTTGCAAAGGCCAGCAGAAATTGTTGCTGCCCGGCGCGACCAGTTCGACTGGACACAGGGAAAGGAAATGTGGCGCATCCCCGCCGGGCAGACAAAAACGAACGAGGTCTACGAGGTGCCCCTGTCACCCCAGGCCGCCTCATTGTTTCGCGAAGCCCTTTCGAAGCACAATCTGCCATGGGTGTTTCCGAACAAAGTCGGCGATGACCACATTCGTCACGATGGCCCGAAGCAGCGCTGGATGAGGATACGCAACAAGCTGGTCGCGGAGGCCCGGAAAGTCGATGAGCCCTGCCCGCTCGACGGCGTTCAACTCTATGACTGCCGGCGCCTCGGTCGGACGCTTCTGGTTCGAGAACTCGGCGTATCACCCGCGATTGCCGAAGCGTGCATAAACCACGCGCCCGACCGGTCGATGCGCACCCGTTATGATGTGGGAGAGAGTATAGGCGATGTCCGCCAGGCGATGGAGTTGTGGGGATACGAAGTGGAACGTCTGGTCGGTAATCTTTCGTCGAACGGCGCTATCGGCCATTCCGAGGAACGCCTGCCGGCAGGCTAAAAGTGGCACTCATTTTGCCGAATTAAAATTCCCAAGCTGACGACGAGAGTTCGATTTTCTTCACCCGCTCCAGATTATATATGTATATCAATGCATTATATGCTAACTCCCACGCACCCCGCAGCAGCCTTGATAGTCCAGCTAGAAACCAGTTAGAAAACCACCGGCACGCATCGCGCTCGATCGGAATGACAGCAAGAGCTAATGGGAATGATTAGACGTTCATATTGCGTCGATCAGGCCGGATCCTATCACGATTGACGCGCGAGTGATCGGTTCGCATTCGGTCGAGGCTGGGCACCTGACCGACAGCGATGAGTATATTGCACAACGACGCAATACATTCATGCATCACTTCGCCTCCGGCACATATGATGGTTAGTGTACGTACGTTTTGCGAGAGATTATTGACTGATGACTACAAGGGATTTCACAGGGCGAGCTACTTAAAAGCCAGCCTGTGTGATTCTGTCGGTGTAAACGACGCACTTTTTCTTATTTTACATGGAGTTCTCTGTAAACCGCATCAGGTTTTCCGTATTAAAAACAAGGCTCGTTGGCACCACGTGTAAACCGCAAATGTCATCACTCTGGCATCGGAACTAGGCGCTTGTCGTCATGTCTTCCTCGCTTGCCCAATCGGACTGGTCCACCCGTAAAGTTAGAGTTGGCGGTTTCTGAAATGCCTGGCTCTGGTGGCCCAGTCGTGGTGCTAAAATACAGCAGCGATGAAGTGCTTGGCTCTGGTAGTCCGGCCTTGGTGTTAAAATCCAGCAGCGATTTTGGCCTTGCCAGCATGGCACAGGCCGACGTTGCGGGCAAACTCGGCAGGAGATTGCCCATTGTGAGCCGTATGAGGTCTCCTCTCACTGTAGTCCATTCTCGACGTCTCAAGTAGCTGTATTGCTACGGTCAAGGAAACGAACCCGTTGGCGTTCATCCCGGAGCGATCCATTAAAGGAATTCATGTGCACGCCATCTACCGAGGTACTGGGCCACGAGAAATCCATTTTGATTTGTTTAGATACGTACAAGAGCCCAAGATTTGATCGGTAAGCGCGTCACCATTGTAAGATAGCTAAAGCACTTGCCGGATCACTTTCGTCAGATCCCGTCAATGGTTGAGCTTTATCAACGTCTCTTTTCTATTGCGGATTCAAATGGTCGCTGCAACACATGCGTTAAATCTGTCAGCTGGCGTTTCAAAGTCCAGTGTTTTTCTGGGCCTTTCATTGAGCCTTCTTGCGATCTTGTTGAGATGGGTCTGTGAGTGCACTGACAGGTCAGTTCCTTTCGGGAAGTACTGACGCAGAAGACCGTTGGTATTCTCGTTTGACCCGCGTTGCCATGGGCTTTGCGGATCACAGAAGTAGACATCGATCTTGGTCGCCAGTGTAAACCGTTTGTGGTCGGCGAGTTCTTTTCCGCGATCCCATGTCAGCGATTTGTAGAGTTCACGGGGAAGTTTGCGGGACTGCTTGATCAGGGCCGACACGACGCCAGCGGTGTCCTTGTTGGCAACTTTGACCAGCATGACATAGCGCGAGTGGCGTTCCACCAGTGTCGCGATATAGCTGTTCTTGGACCCGCCAATGAGATCGCCCTCCCAATGGCCAGGAACAGCCCGATCCTCGACAGACGCGGGTCTTTCACTGATCGAGACGGCATCCTTTATCTGGCCGATCCCTGTTCTCTTGAGGGTGGCTTGTCTCGATCGGCGGATGGCGCGCTTGGCCCTCAAATGCGCCTGCAGCTCTTTCTTCAGAACGCCGCGCGCTTGGATAAACAAGCATTTGTAGATCGTTTCATGGGACACGCGGCGATGCTCTGCTTCCGGATATGTTTGCTTCAGCCAACCCGCGATCTGATGCGGTGACCAATCCAGTTGTAGTTTGTCAGAAACAACTCGGCGCAGGAAGGCACTACCTGAGAGCTTGCAGGGCTTCGGGCGCAAGGCTGTATCCCAAGCGCGCGTGTCGGCTTTGTTTGCTCGATAGTATCGCTTGCCGCCATTGCGAGAAATCTCCCGACTGACCGTAGATGCGGCGCGACCAAGCGCCCTGGCAATCACGCGCATAGATCGTCCTGCTACAAGCCCACGGGATATCTCTTCGCGCTCTGCCATAGTCAGCGCCCAAGGAGATCGCTTGCGGTCCGAAGGGCGGATACCACCCGTTGGGGCTAGGACTGCAAAGATCGTCGTATGACTTCGATCAAACACGCGACCGATCTCATGCAGCGTCTCACCGCGCTTCCAACGATCCCATATCTCAGACCGCACCGTATCTGATATCATTCGACGTCGTCTCATTAGCTTCACTCCAGTTCTCTAAAAAACTAAAGTGTTGCGATGACCCTTTGAACCCGCAATCGATTGAATTCAAACAATAGAGGTTGCTCCAGCCCCTTCTTTATCCGCATACTGATTCTGTCAAGCAACACCTTCACTGAATGCGCGGATGAGTTGGCTGAGCGCTCCCTCGGCTTCAGCGAAGCACGAGCCCGGTTCGCCCCGCTCATGATATTCGCTAATGACTGCCAGGCAGATAGCTGCTAGCTCTCTGGCTAATCCATTCGCGCCTGCGGATGCTTCGAGGCTTTTGCGAAAATCATTTGTCAATCGATTAGCAGCCGCGCCGACCTTGCGGGATTCGACGTTCGGACGCGCGAGCAACAATTCGCGCCTCCGAAGATGCCAGCCTTTCTGAACGAGAGACAAGGACGGCTTACCAAGTTCGGCGGCAACGAACCCGTCGATCAGATTGGCAAGCAAAGTGCATACAGCCAAGACTGCTACGTCATTGCGGAAACCATTCTCAAGCATCCTTGTTTGCGCAGTATAAAGGCCCAAAAGAATATCGACGGCGGCAGATGAGAGCCTCCCCACAGGCACGTCAGCTTTGTCATCGCCTACCGCATTTCTCGCCAATGCCGCGACAACAGTCACTCGCCCGGACCCGATTGAAGTTTTCTGCACAAGAACAATAGTCTACATTTCCCCGAAGAGAGCCGGCCTCACAGCGGCAAGACCAATCGAATGCGTAATAACTCATGCTTCGGACAGCTTGTTCAGAAGCAGAGCTAGCCAAGGCGAAGACTCTTATACTGGAACCTGTTTAGGGAGCACATACCGCCACGATTTTCTGAGACGTTTCGGACAGCCCATTGATGCGCGCTTGCCGATCCGGTATTCCTGCCGATTCAACAAGCTCGTCAATGGACTCTTGTCCTTGTTCTTCAGCGCCTGTTGCTAAGCACTCACAAAAATCCTGACTCTCCTCCTCGCTCAAACCGTCAGCAACAGAAACCGTTACGCAGACGCGCTGCAAATCATCTCGGCCCTCCGCTTGCGCGCTCGCACAATACAGGGCCGCAAAACCAGAGGCAATCAAAGCAAACTTTTTCAACATTTTACCACTCCTTTTTAGTCCTTGTTCGAACTTAATTATTAAGTCAATTGCAGCATACGAATTTTAGATATTTTCGTTTCGCACTAACGACGCACCGCACCTATTTTTCTTCCGCCTCCTGAATGAAATTCATGACGAGTTTTTCAAATCTCGCAGCATGTTCAATTTGCGCCCAATGCCCGCACTCTCCAAAGACATGCAACTGAGACCTCTTGATTAACTGCGACAGCCGCAGGCCATTTTCCAGCGGCACAACCACGTCTTCACGCCCATGAATAACCAGAACCTCATGAGGAATTTTCTGGATATCGCGTTCATCACTTGCCAAGTGCTCCAGCCATCTCCCCCGAGGCGCAGGAAACATCGCTGAGAATGACTCCTGAAAACCCGGACGAATGCTTGCTTTGTACCGTAGTTCAGCAAGCTCATCCGTTACCAAACTTCGATCATATGCAAAGATATCCAGCAAACGGCGCATATTTTCAATGGATGGAGAATACCCCCAAACCTGGTCAAGTCCCTCACTCAGCCCCAACGCCAAACCCGCGCTTCCCATCAGAACAATGCGCCGAACTCTATCCGGGTGTCGAATGGCCATCGCAAGAGAAATCGCACCCCCGAAGGAATTGCCTACGAGATCGGTCCGTTCAATATCAAGAGCGTCCATCAACCCAACAACCTGGTCGAGCCAACTTTCCATATTATAGTAGTCTTTTCCCGGACGTTCCGAATATCCGAACCCGAGCATATCAGGAGCAATTACTCTGGCCACCTCACTAAAATTTGGCATTGCCAATCGCCAGTTTGCCCAAGCTGAAACCCCCGGCCCTGATCCGTGAATCAGAAAGAGCGGTTTCCCAGCGCCGAGATCATGATAGTTCGTCTTTACACCGTGAACTTCAATGTTACGTGCGATCTCTGGGTTGGTATCTTCAGATACGATCTGAATGGCCATGCTAGAATCTCCTAAATGCAGCGTCGGGGGTCGGACGGATTTGGATCAGTTTTGCGGACGCGCCGCTCAAGCTCCTGTGCCCATAAACTTATGTCCCCACATGCTGATGCTGTCATATCGGACGACAGACCAATCTGACTCGATGGGTCGAGCGCCCCATCCATACTCGACAGCAAAGCCGGAAGGCGTGACGCCGTAGAACGAATACATGTGGTCATTTGTGTGCCGACCGAGCGTCATCACGATCTCATTCTTCTCTGACACGCGATCATATGCGCGCCCGACATCATCGAACGAGCTTACTTCCAGCATAAAGTGGTGTAACTTCTTGGAGGCGGGCGCTTGGATTAATGCCAGGCTATGATGGCGCCTGTTGCAATGGAGAAAGTTCACCTGAAGCTTCACGTCCGGATTGACCTGCCAGTCGATGATGTCGGATAGCTCCATTCCCAGTCCACGGATGTAGAAATCCAAAGAACGTTCAATATCTTCAACACTCAGGACATAGTGCCCAAGTCCCTGATCCTGAGTTAGAAATCCAGATACACCCGTAGGCGAAATAAACGGCTCTTCGTAGAGTTCGCTGGCACCATAATACACCTCAATCTTGATCCCTGACGGATCAAGGCAGGATACCAAATCAATCACTCCCCGTTGCGCCAACAGCTTGGAATCGGCCTGCTCGACGGAGATACCCATTTCCTTTAGTCTTTCAGCGATCTCAAGCATCTCGGCTCGATTCGAAGCTTCGAACCCCGCATACAAAAGATCATCTGCCGCACCTGGATGGACTGCAACCCGCCAATTTCGAGAATCCATTCTCAGAAAGAGAGTGTCATTTCTCGTCCCAGCATCCATTAGCCCTAACGTTCCGGTTGCGTAATCCCGCCACGCATCAATGTTTGATGCAGAAAAACCCAGATATCCCAACTTCTTAACGCTCATTGTCTTCTCCCTGTCTTTTTGATTTTAGTGTGTATCCGTACTTATTGTACTTCACGCGACCGTCTTTGCCGCCAATTTGAAAACGTCTTTCATACGAATGAGTGGATCACGAATTGATTTCGCATCTACCTGCATCCTCCGTTCAATGATTTTTGATGCGAAAGAAAAATCTGCCGGCTGGTTTATTGAAACAACAGATTGAAGCTCCCCACCATTCAATCGACACACCGTCATTCCGGTCCCTCCGGGATCAACCCGAGTGACGACATCGCCAGGACCAGTGACTTCGCCCATCATCTGTATCCGATGCCCCGCTATCTCCGTCCAAGAAATCGGAACTTGCGGTGCTGGCTCACCCTTTCCGAGCATTGCTCCCGCAGCCACAGCCGCCTGGTTTTGAGAATTCAGATAAGTCTCCAGACTGCGGCGCCCTCCGCTCCTGAGAGGCCAACTTGCGACATCGCCCGCTGCGTACACCGTGTCGCTTGAAGCCATACCAACTGAATTTACAATGATGCCCCTCGCGCACGCCAATCCAGCATGCTCTGCTAAAGCGGTGACCGGCTCCGCACCAACGCTGACGATTGCCAGATCACCAGAAAATCTTCTTCCGTCGCCGCATCGTACTTCCCGGAACGAGGGGTCTAGATCTACATGAGTAATTGAGACGCCCGTGTGGACTTCAACCCCTATGGCCTCCAATTCCTCTCGACACCACGAGCCTATTGTCTTGCCCAGAACACGCAACAAGAGCTCATTGGCAGTCTCAAGGATAATCGCCTTTGCACCCATCTTCTGAATTGTAGTGGCAAGCTCACATCCAATGAGGCCTCCCCCGATGATGATGACTTGTGCCCCAGGGGAGATTGCTCCCTGTAGAGCCACGCAATCGTCAAGTGTCCGCAGTGAGTAAAGTCCCGGCGTCTCGCTATGCGCATCTAGACGCAGAGACCGCGCCCGAGACCCAGTGGCAAAAAGGAGCTTGTCAAACTTGAGGTCCGAGCCAGAGCTCACCTCAATACGCATCGAGGGCAAGTCTATTGTTTCAACGCGAACTCCCAGACATTTCTCGACCCTGAATTCTTCGCTCCAATTACAACCCATTAACAAAGGGGGGGCAGATTTGGTCGCTAAAGCAGACTTGGACAAAGAGGGTCGATCATATGGCTCATACGGCTCGTCGCCAAAGAGGAAAATCTTTCCCTCAAACCCCTGGTCTCTGAGCGACCGACACGCTGTCGCCCCCGCCAGACCCGCACCTATGATCGCGAAACTCTGCATCAATCGTTGACCTTACCAGATTCGAAATCCACGTAGACGTCGTTGCCCTCCACCTTCACGGGATAAACAGTTAAGGCCGCGCAAGCGGGTGGAGCCTTCACTTTTCCCGTCCGCACACAGAATTTTCCCCAGTGAAGCGTACACTCAATGACGCCATTTTCGAGAAAGCCATCCGCTAACGACCAGTCGCCATGTGTGCAGCGGTCCTGAGTCGCGAGGATCTCTCCGTCTAAGTTGAATAGCGCGATAGGTTCGTCGAACAACTCCACCCGCAACGCGTCACCTTCAGGAACTTCGTCTAGGCTGCAAACTTTCTTAAAAGCCATCACGATACCTAGAAAAAGATGCTGAGATTATTAGAGAGAATCGTACTTTGATCGATGTGTATGGTTCTCTTAGCGATCATGAAGCCGAGCTTGTTGTCACTGCGGCGCAGTACATCCATTCGCTCTCCTGCAAAAATATCGACCTGCCGTTCCAGACGATTTCGGTAAAGAATAAATGACGACGTCACATGAACTTCCTGATCATCACTTGCATCGTTAATGATGACGTTCGCTATGATGTGGCGCGTTCGCGAAGCCGGGCTTTCAGACCATCCGACATCCGACATTAATTTCCGCTGCCGCCCACGCATCATCACTAGATCATCATCAAAATGCGCGTACTCACCGTCCTTAGAGTATTCGAGCTTTTGATCGCGCCTCGTGCGATTCGTTCTCAACGGCATAAAGTACCTGATGTCCTTGTCCAGAAGGTCAAACCAATCGTTGAACTCGTGCCGATCAAGCAGAAGAGACTCCTTATAATAGAATTGCTCAACTTCATGCTGCAGCAGCAGAGCGGCAGTGCTTATCTGCGACGCTGATGACTCTGGTCCCACTTTTTCTTTCAGCATAATTATCTCCAATTTGCGCGATTTATGCGCCCGTTATTCGCGAGGGTTAATAGAACTATCGGTTGAGCGCACTTCGCTCTGCCTACGAAACGGGTGATCCGCTCACAGACCTCCCTACTTTGGCCCGAGTGTGTCCCAATCAGGTTCAGTCATCATACGGATCCACTGATGATAGAGTCCGCGAGCGGCTTCTTCATTGTACACATACCCAATACTGCCCGGGTAATGCGGATTATCGGCAGCAGAACGACCTTTTCCCATTTGAATGTTGAGCCGGCGCTTCCTAGCCTGATGCCCTCGCAACACAGCCTGGATTTCGACCCAGTTTTCACCATCGTCTTGCTCGAATACGCCTCCGGCAGAAAACGTTCTTAATGTCTGACGGCGGTACTCTTCCTTGATCTCGTCAGGAGCATCAGCATCTACAACTGTAAATGCCCATATCTCTGTCTCGTTCGGGCCTCTCGGCTGCCAGGTTCGAACGGTGTTGATACCGGGAAGGAATGAGCAGGTTGGGAAAACAGTCATGTGCTGGACCATCAATTGACGCGCACGCTCTGCGCTTCCCAAGCGCCTCTCCGCCCTGGCGGCCGCTTCACCTTCCGTCCAATATTTAGCAATCTTGGGCCCCATGATAGCCACTAGCATACCTGGCTCTCCGACATAGAAACCCGTTCCATGCCCGCCCCACTTCGCCCTGAACTGGTATCCCACCGTCGGAATCTTCGCATCCGAAAGCTCCATACCTTCGGGCAGGCCCGCCTCGATACCGGACAGATGGGATACGGTTCCGGCATGATACATGTCACTACAAAACTGCTCAGCGGCAAACTTCCAGTTGCATGGGATAACCCATTTCTGCATGCCGCTGATAACTTCAGTACCCGCCTCGGTTCGATCGAGCATGTGGTCCATGTAGAATGTCGCGTCGCCAAGATACTCGCGCAGATTTGGCGCGTTTTTATCCCAGTTCGCGAAGATCAAGCCCTTGTAGGTCTCAACCCTTGCCTGGCCCGGCCCCCACTCGGCCTTGTTGAAGTCCTCACAGAATGCCTCAGACTCATATGGTACGTTCACCAAGTTTCCGCCGATGTCGTACGCCCAACCATGATAGCTGCATGTAAACGATTTTGCGTTGCCGCCATCGGTTCGACAGATTCTCATCCCCCTATGCGGGCACTGGTTTAGAAAAACCTTCAAGCTTCTATCTTTTTGACGCACAAGAATGACGGGATCCTCGCCCATATAGGCCGTCAAAAAGTCACCGGCTTTGGGAACATGTGTCTCGTGCCCGAGCATAATCCATGATCGTCCGAAAACGCGTTCCTGTTCCAACTCATACAGATCCTGATCTGAATAAATTCTTGGATCAAGCGTGCCATTCTCTTCGTCAAGCAGAGCCGTTATCTCCTCGACATTCCAAACATTTTTCTTCTCGAACGCCTTTGGTTCGTGCCCGATGTTCAGGCGCGTCTTTGTTTTAGCCGTCGTCATATTTGTAACCTTCCTTGATATCATGAGCCGCCCATGCCTCCATTTTTAATATGAGGCCTGCCGGCAGAATTAGCCTTCCTTGTCCGGACTTTCCAAAATCAGACCACGCCCCTTCAAGAATTCTACGGCTGACCAAATATGAAAAGATAGCGCCTCAACCGCCGCATCGGCGTCACGCGCAATGGCCAACTCGAAAATCTTCTCGTGTTCAGAATGAGCCAACACGCCAGGGCTTACTCGACTGGCTGTAGACAACCGCCGGTAGCGTTCCGCTTGCTTGTAGAGAATAACTCGGAACTTCTGCACCCAGCGAGAGGAAGAAGCCGATACGAGCGCATCATGAAATTCCTGATTGCGCTGCTCCCATATCTCGAATCCTGCGATTGGATTAGCTTCGAGCCTTTTCTCCGCAAGGGACAGTTGGTGATATGCTTGGACAACCCGACCTTCCCAGTCATCTTTCCCGGATACGATACTATCCCGCAACGCTGATGCTTCCAGCAGGACCCGCGCCTTGGTCAAATCCTCGAAATCAACAAGCGACATCGGCGCCACTCGAAAACCTTTTTGGGATTGAGTAAGGACGAGCCCATCCGACACGAGGAGAGATAACGACTCCCTCACAGTGCCAACACTCACTCCATAATTTTCACTTAGTGGCTGAAGTCGCAGCTTGTCACCCGGCCCATACTTGCCGTGTACAATATCGAGACTCAACTGCTCGTAAGTCGACTCAATCAGGCTCCGAGGCCCGTCTGATTCGGACTCAGTTTCCGTCCGACGCTGGAACATTTCACCCGTGGACATGATTGATAGCCTCTTCCTCACCTTGGATTATTCTTTTTTATCAAATAAAATTATTTTTTTTCTTATGTCAACAAAATTCAGGATGCATTCCCCAATTTCTCAGCATTCCGTCTGGGCCATAGAGTCCCACGCACGCCCGAAAATTCGTGTTCATTATCCTTTGCCCAAGCGCCTGATAAAATGTTCACTCGGGAGATAATACAGACGCACGTTAGCGTGCGCACTTCCGCGTAGCGCGCCTCAAACAAGCTCTCTCATGAATCCCAAAACCAATTCATTTACTTCCTCAGGCCGTTCTTGTTGGATCCAATGACCGCATCCGGACAGAATGTGTGACCCGACATAATTCGGAACGAACTCGCCTACACGATCAATTGCCTCTAGTCCCCATCCTGTCGTGACATCGCACTCTCCTCCAATAAACATCGCAGGTGGGCGAAGCTGAGTGCCGTCATGTGACTCAAGCTGCTCCCAACTGTTTTGAATACTTCGATAATAGGAAAAAGGCCCTATCATTCCTGACCGCTCGAACTCCTGCGTATAGAACTCCAAATCATCCGTTCTCAACCAGACCGGAAGATCGGCGGGCGCATGCATTTTGTCCCGCATTCGAGCACCAAACGGTATACTAAGGGCGCTCGCACGTATGATGTCCACTTGCGGTAAGTCCAAAAGGCCAGAAAAACCCGCAGCCTTCATACTCTCGCCTGAAAAGGCCCACAGAACGTCACGTATCCAACCACCCGAATCTTCTTCGAATTCCCGTATGGCCGGTGCCAGCGAACCAAAATAGTCCTGATAGAATTGTTGGTCTGGTCCAGCCAATTCTTTATGAATATCTTCTGGAGAGCGTTCACCGAAAGGAGAGCCAGGCAGAGCAATTAGCCCGCGCCCAGAGAAAGGAATTGCAAGCCCCACAACGCCACGGAAGATTTCAGGATGCAACCAGGCCGCTGTCCAGGCAATCATTGCCCCCCAGTCATGCCCAACGACAACGGCACTTGAGGCACCTAACGCCCTGACCACACCCACGATGTCCTCGACAACAGACTTGATCAGATAATATTCGGAGTCCAAGAATTTGGATGATCGCCCATAGCCTCTTAGATCAATGGCAACGGCCTGGTAACCGGCCTCGGCTAAAGCTGAAAGCTGGTGGCGCCACGAATACCAGGACTCCGGAAAGCCGTGAACGAGTATGACTAGTGGGCCTTCGCCTTCGCACACGGCGTGAATTCGGGCAGAGCCGACAGTCAAGAATTGTGAGCTTCTTTGTTGCATGATTTTTTCCGAAATCAGAAATCAAAATTGTCTCTGTGCGTCCGTGAAGGCCGGCTCCAAAAAGCAAGTCCGGAAAGCCCCTCGGGAGGTATCCTGCTGCTCCAAATAACTTGACAGCATAGCTCTCCGCCGAACTATTCAATTCTCAAAACGACATTGCCCGGCAACGCTCCGCTCTCAACCAGTTCATGGGCTTCCACGAGATTTGCAAAGCTCACCTTTTTTGCAATATTATGCAGGACGTTCTTGTCCTTAAGCATGTCTTGGAGCACCAACAGGGCTCTTTGCCTATCTGACCTGGATAATTTGTACACGATGAAAAAGCGATAACAGATATTGCGTCCGATTGACGGCGAGAAAGGTAAAGCGATTTCTTTTTGACTGCTGCCATAGATGACGGCCAGCCCCCCCTCTTTCATAATCGCCACGTCTGTTTGAATGTTGGCAGCCAGGTCTACTTCGATTATCCGGTCGACGCCCCGATGGTCCGTAACCTTGTTGATTTCTTCGACCAGCGTGTCTGTTTTGTAGTTGAATACAAAATCTGCTCCTGCGCGCCTCGCTAGGGCCGCCTTCTCCTCACTGCTGACTGTCGCAATGACAATTCTGGCACCACAAAATTTTGCCGCCTGAATCGCGTAATGGCCAACCGCACCTGCGCCACCCGCGACGAGGACAATCTGCCCTCGAACTCCTCCGTCAGTTGCGACGGCATGACAGGCGGTCATTGCAGGAATGCCGAGACATGCACCGTTCTCAAGCGCCAGCCCGTCCGGCATATGCTCGACCTGCTCAGAAGGCAGCACAACGAACTCAGCGGCAGTTCCATTGCTTCTGTTCCATGCGGCATTCCAGACCCAAACCGCATCGCCCGGCTGAAAATCGTCAACGCCATCACCAATCATATCAACCAGTCCGGCTCCGTCACTATGAGGAATGCGTGGAAATGGGATTGTGGAGGGGATGTGCCCACTGCGGGTTTTGACATCAGAAGGGTTCACACCCGACCATTTTAACCGCACCCGAACTTCGCCGGCCCCAGGCGCCGGCATCACCATCTCCCGCAGCGTCAATACGTCCGCAGCTGGCCCTGTATTCTCGTAGATATAAGCTTTCATGTTTTCCCTTTCTGGCGTCAATTCCAGATTCAAAAATTACTCATCCGTGGGCCGCCAAGACATTTGCCATTGTGGTGAGGCCGGATACGCGCCTACCGAGCAATGGCTGAAGTGATATCATTCAATACCTGCGGGTCATCGATCGTCGCCGGAACTACATAGTCTTGCGACTCCGCAATGCTCTTGATCGTTCTCCGTAGAATCTTTCCCGACCTTGTTTTTGGAAGTTGATCGACAACGATGACGCGCTTGAAGGCAGTTACCGGACCAATTTCGGTTCTCACCAAGTTTACGATTTCTCTCGTAATTTCTTCCTCTGCACGCGTGACCCCATCGTTCAAAACGATGAGCCCAATTGGTAATTCTCCCTTCAAAGAATCTGCAACTCCAATAACGGCGCACTCCGCGACATCTGGATGCGCCGCCACCACTTCCTCGATTGCACCAGTGGACAGGCGATGACCCGCAACGTTAATAATGTCGTCAACGCGGCTCATGACGAAGATGTAGCCCTTATCGTCTATATATCCGGCATCCCCGGTCTTGTAGTATCCGGGGTATTCCTCAAAGTATGATTTTAGAAATGCCTCATCGTCTTCCCACAGTGACAGCAAACACCCCGGTGGAAGCGGCAGCTTTATGACAATAGCTCCGTGCCCACCTTGCGGCATTTCAGAACCGCTCTCATCCACAATGCGAACATCAAATCCAGGCATAGGAACTGTGCTAGAACCATATTCTGTTGGCAGCTGTTCTATTCCCAACGGATTGGCTGCGATCGGCCACCCTGTTTCAGTCTGCCACCAGTGATCTACGACTGGCACATCAAGGAGACGCTCTGCCCACTGGATCGTGTCAGGATCTGCTCGTTCACCCGCAAGGAACAGCTGTCTGAAACCGGAATGATCGTAACCGGAAAATAATGAGCCTGCTGGGTCGACTTTCTTAATCGCCCTTAACGCCGTGGGTGCCGTAAAGAGCGTATTAACCCGGTGCCGCTCAATCACCCTCCAAAAGGTTGCAGCGTCTGGTGTTCCGACCGGCTTTCCTTCAAACAGTATCGTCGCACTGGCGTTAAGAAGCGGACCATACACAATATACGAATGACCGACGACCCATCCTACATCCGATGCGGCCCAGAACACCTCTCCCGGTTTGACATTGTATACATATTCCATCGACCATTTGAGAGCGACCGCATACCCCCCGTGATCCCTGACGATACCCTTCGGCTTTCCAGTCGTCCCCGATGTATGCAGAATGTATAGCGGGTCGGTAGACGCCACGCTCACACATTCGGCTCTCTCGCCAGCCGTTCTTGCGGTTTCAACCAGGGCGGCCCAGTCGAAGTCCCGCTCATGCTCAAGCTCGCACGTCCTGCTAGAACGCTGGAAAATGATTGAACACTCAGGTTTGTGCGGGCTGAGCCTGATCGCCTCATCAAGGAGAGGCTTGTACTCAACGATACGACCAGGCTCGAGCCCGCAGGACGCTGACAACACAATTCTTGGCGTCGCGTCCTCGATTCGAGTGGCAAGCTCTCTAGCTGCGAACCCCCCGAATACGACCACATGGACTGCTCCGATGCGCGCCGTCGCAAGCATCGCAATCACAGCCTCGGGAACCATTGGCATGTAAATCAAGACCCGATCGCCGGCATTCACCCCACGCTCTTTTAGCACGGTCGCAAGTATACCAACCTCATCGAGTAGTTCAGAATAAGTATACTTCCGCACCGCTCCCGTCATTGCGCTATCGTAAATCAACGCCAGATCATCTCCACGGCCATCGCGCACATGACGGTCCAAAGCATTCCAGCATATGTTGCATTCGGCGCCGACAAACCAACGGGTCGCATGATCTTTCGATTCTCTGAGTACGTCGTAAGGTCTATACCACTCCACGGCATGAGACGCTGCCTCCCAAAACTTATCAGGTGCCGATTCCCATTTCTGGTATGTCGTTCTATAACTTCCCATAAGAATGTCTTCCAATACTGCCGGGTCCGCCTTGCCGCCACTATGTTCTTTACAACCGCACAACCAGTTTCCGGCCTGTGACCAAGACGGAATAGTTCCAATTTTCTTCGGTGTGAATCGTAGCTCGGCAGCACGTGCGGGTTGGCAATCTTGATGAATGCCAACCCGAGAGTGACTAGCGTTTGTCTCTCAATTTATCGACGTCGAACAAAGAATTGTCCATCTGATCAACTTTCTCCCAATCCGACGACATGCTGAGTATCGTGTGCCGTTGTGAAATCAAGTTTGGAATAATCAGTGAACGCCACATTGCGCGTCCCGTTGTGGGCTGCCACCAGCGTGAATCGTCCCAAGTCCGCCATAGGTTACCCCGACGATCGTACATTTCCATCCACTGGGTATAGTAGAGTTCCTTATCTACCCAAATGCGTTTTTTGGAGTACTGGTAGCTGTTGGTGAGATCATCGATATCATAAACCCATACCGGCCTCAGCTCCATGTCAACAATTCCCGTCAAAGCGCAATGCGCCTCATCCGGACGATAAGGATCGTATGCTGCACCAACCTCCGGTGCGGCTAATACGAAGCCCTCTTTAACCATGGTGTACTTGAATTTGCGTTTATCAGTTTTGGTCCACTGACTACGCCATTCGTCCCAAGTGAGCTCCAGAGACGGAGCAATTGGATCTTGGCCATTGGTACCAGTAAGAGTGCGAGTACGACGGAGCGTAGGGATGAAAATCCTGAAGTTGTCATCTTTGTCAGCATCCGCGTACCGAAGTCGGACACCGGCTAATCCTCGCACATCCCTAGGCGAAGTTAGTAGCAAAGAACCCGCTTCGGTGACACCTTCATATCCCGGAACATTACCGAGCGGAGTTTTACCAACTCTACCCGCCATCTTGCGCCACCAAATATTGCCTGTGTAAGAGCGTTCGACCTTATTGCTGGAGCTACAGCCGGTCATCAGTACCGGGTTGAACCAGAGATCTTCTGTTCCCACGCCGTGCGCATTGAACAACCAGTTTAGTTCATCACCATTTTTTGGTGTCAGGAAAGGCAATCCGCTCTTTGTGAGAACGCCATTTTTTCCGTCCCTGTCTACCAGCTCACCCTTTTCATTAATCGTGAAGGGATCTTTGCCCAGCTTCTTGGTCGCATCGAGCAGAGCTTTCTGCATATAATAATGGTTCGTGGGAACAATGCGGATACCCTTGACACCCATCCACTCACTATTGAGCCGATCAATCCAGAACTTTGGAAGATAGTCTGACAACCAAGGCATTGACGCCAGGTTGTCTTTCGTGATGATTAACCCTGGTTTTAGCTCGCCCGGAATATCGGCGTCCTCTATGAGGCTCGAGGCCGTGTAACCTCTGAAATCCTTCCACTCTTTCTCAAGTTTTCGGGTCTCATCATTGTCAAGCATATCAGCCCAGGCTTTGTGTTCGGGCAAGCCCGTCTCCTTGGCAAACGCCTTCCAGCGCTCGATATAATCTTCTTGTGCATTCGCTACGGGCGTTGCTGCAGTCGCAACTGCCATAAGCGCCGTCGCTCCGATCAGAAAGCTTTTCAAGCTTAACCGTTTCATTTTCTTCTCCATCATCAAGAACCAGACATCTTTGCGTTATCGTTATGTTTCTCTAGAATTGGTAGGTCAGAGAAAACTCAACGTAGTCCGATTTGTTATAGAGCCCCAAAAGGCCCTGCTCATCCTTCCCGCTAAAGTAGCCCACTTCAATTCTGGGCTTCCAATTTCCTCCTCCTACGGAGAAATCTATTCTCTGCCTTATCGCAACGCCACCTTTATCCATGTCCCAGATCGCCAAGCCATCCAGAGTCACTTTGTCGTTTAAGAAACCCTTCGTGTACGTCTGAGTTATGAATTCCTGGTTCTCTTCAACATTTGTAAGCGCGTAAGGCGCCTGAAACAGGAGCCCATCAGCATCTTCGGTATGGATCTCGAAAAACTGAGTTGTCATAAAAATCGAACTGCGCTGCGATTCCCACCCCGGCACCCAGAAATTATAATCAAATCCGACCAGGACAGACAGCTGATCTCGTCTCGCGATTGTGTCGTCACGGGTAGTGATGAGAGCTGGTGTGCCGACGGTCATCCGCCCGGGCACAAAGCGGTTCTGAATCACCCCCTTGTTGAAGGGTTTGTCAAACTCGTATGCCGCCTCCAAACGCAGTACCGGAGAGACATCCTTTCTACCGAATCGGAACTCCGTCATATCGCGTGTGAATGAAAAACCGACGGTCTTTTGCCGGAGTGTGTAATCGAGGTCAAAATCTGCAGTAATAGAACACGGCACCCCTCCCGCCGCCGGATCCAGAATATCAAGGCAGCCGAACGGAATTAAAGGAAAGTCCCCTGGCGCCGCAGTCCCAGCTGCTAGAGACTGGATGAAATCAACGTACTGACCCGGCGCATTCATCGCACCTATGGTGGTTGGGAGATCAATGGGCACATTGACAACGCCCGCTGCATTTGGATCTCCGATAAATGTGCCAATATGAACTGTTGCACCGGTGTTGACGACGATCGGCAGATCCTGAAAACCGTAAAAACCATTAACTGTCCCCTGCCCGCCAAGGACATCGAATTTTAGCCGCATGCCGACCTCGGAATCTTCCCAGTCGTCTGTTTCCTTGTCCGACAGCTTTGCTCCCAACAAAGGCATTCCAAAACCGGACTGCCCTTCCACCAATCTCGGAAAGGGCAGTCCGAAGGGCCCTCCGGACGTGCTGGAATTCGGCGTGGGATTATTCACGATGAATTCGGAATGGCGTACCACCGGAGTGTAGATCACTTCCAGTGATGGATCCTTGAGTCCTAGCCCCTCAAAAGGAGCAGCCAACCCAAGCTGGTCAATATCCAAAGATAGGGCAGCACTCCACTGAGGTATCCGCAAATCCTCGGTGTCTGTAAATATACTCCTTTGGCGGAGATCCTGTGGGTTCAGAATATCAAGAAGGCGCAGACCATCTGCTTGCCCCCACCCTCGCTGAAACTTTCCGACTTTTAGAGACGCGCGTCCCTCTGAATCAGCAAACGCTATCGACAGCTCTCTAATCACATCCTGCTCGAAATCATCGAGTATGCGATTTTCTTCACCGCTATTACCAAACGGTTCAGGAAGCGTGAGCGCCCCATCCTGCGAGAGTAAAAAATCAAAGCGATCTAGAAACGGAGGGCCCTTAGTAAAGTCTTGCGTGCCAGGTCCGATTGAATCTCCGTCATCAAGATCATAGTACCAATCGCCGCGCAGCCAAAAATCGGAAACAACCGTCACATTGCTATTGGGAGTCCACTCAGCCTGAAGCTGCGCTACAAACTGGGAGGGCCCCACTCCAGTTCCACCACCATACCGGTCAAAATAGACGCCCGTCCCTTGCGTCAGACGTCCGCCCACCCAGACATTGTCGGGCAGGTTCAGCGCTTCAGCCAATGACTCGGCATTCGCTGCTAGCGGCATCATAAGGACTGTGGAAAATGCTGTAGCCCCGAGCAGGCATAGCTTTTGCGACTTAGTTTTAGTTTTTTTATTCTTGGTGTTCATCTTTCTCTCCCTCACTTTCTATTTTTTCCGATGCGCAGCCAGGCTCTATCGCCCTCAATCTAACCAACCATCGCCCTGACTATTTTCTTCTGTGTGCTAAACGGAAATCCCCGCGGCTTCAGCAAGCCGATTGCTGCAGGCACAACAGTGAGCGCCCCCACCATGTTGAACATCAAGATGATCGCCAACAGAACGCCCATCTCGGCTTGGAACCTGATCGGAGACAGGAAGTACCACGGCAATAGCGGCAGTATCATCGTCAGTGCCGTAACTATCACGGCAATACCAGACGTGTTGAACGCCCGGCCCGTCGCCTTCGCGAATTCATGGCCGTGCCTCATTTCCTCGCGTATCCGGTCTGCCATGTAGATGCTGTAATCAACACCACGGCCCAAACCCAACGCAGCAAGCGGGAGCGTATTCAAGTTCATCCCCACGTCCATAAGCGTCATTACACTCATGGTGATAAAGTGAGATGTCGTCAGTACAAGTATGATCACGACTGCAACTGCGGGTGATCGATATAGCCAGAGCAGGTTAACTGCGATAACGATGATAATGGCAATAAGGAGCACATTTTCTTTATGCTCGATCTCGTCGTTGCTCGCCTTAATTATACCGATCTGTCCGCCGGCGAACCTCACACGCGGCTCCCCATCTGAAAACTGATAGGTGTTTAGAAATTCTTGGCCCGCCGCCATCAACGCATTCACGGTGTCAGCACTATGCTCCCCCGTATAAATTGAGAGCTTACCGATGCTCCATTCCGGGTTCGTATAGGCGGCAAAGTCTCCTGGCTCACCGCCAGACCGGAACATGTAAATGTTAAATCCTATTTCTTCTTCTGTATCAGGAATTGTTTGGTATGAAGGGTCCCCTTCCCACAAAACCATGTTGATATTTTTTACAATCGGAACAAGGCTCTGTGCGCGAGTTGCCGGAAGAACTCGTTCGTAAATATAGCGATCAAATGCTTCGATCTGATGATACACACGCGGATCTAGCATGATCTCTCCATCACCGGAGAAATAGGCCTGCATTACATCCGTACCGACACGGTCAAAGCTCGAGTTGATTTTTTTGACATCTTTGTTGTACTGGGAATCCTGCCACAGGATCGGGCTCCCTTCTGCGTCACCTATTTTTAACCCCTGCGAAATGAAAATGCCCGCAATCAACGCAGCAACGAAAGCCGGGAGGAATACATACCTAGACGCTTTCAGCCCAAAAATTTTGGCCAATGCGGCTTGACCGGGTAAGGTAGTGCGGAATTTTGTCGGCTTCCGAAGGACGGCCATGAACGCCGCAGCAACAATAATTCCCGGGGTTAGGGTTAGAAGCCAAAACGTGCAGATGAAGGCAAGCGACTGGATGCTTGGGATTGTCACCAGAGCTAGGACCGTAAATCCAGCCGCATCGGTAATCACAGCCGCAGTACTCGGGAACAGAAGGCGCTCAAGGCCTTCTTTTACTGCATCACGCATGGTTGCACTATTTTCGATTTCATCAAAAACGCGCGAAACGAATTGAACTGAGTGGGATAAGACAGTGGCGAAGACGAAAAACGGCAGCAGGAGCAACAAGGGATCAAGATTGTAACCAACCAATCCGATGACCCCAAAGCCCCAAATCGTCACAGCGAAGGCCACGAGCATTGGAACAGCAACGCCGACCCAAGACCTGAAATAGAAAAGTAGGACAGCAGCGATAGCCAGCACAGACGCCGCAAAAACCAACAGCATATGAGGCAGATATTTCTTAACCGTACCCAGAAGTACCGGCCTGCCAACGACTGATATTTTGACATCTTTCGTCGAGAATTCTGATTTTAGGTTGTCAATAAAAGCGACAAACTCCCGAGAATCCACCTCCTCTGAAAGCTCGGCAGAAATAAGCATTGAATGCTCATCCAATGAAACCAATGAGCCGAGAAACTGCCCTCTGACGATTTGTTTGAAATGCTCCATATCAGACTCAGAGCGGGGCACTTCCGGCCACATAAGAGGACTGACCTGAATTTGCCCCTCCCCGCCGGCCACCGATCTCGTCTTCCGGAGATTGGCCGCCTCAAACAGAGGGCGGATATTGTTATCGTGAAAATAGAACTCGTCCGATACTTCCCGATACGTTTCAAGAAAATCCGAATTGTAGATGTCGCCTGATTTATTTTCGACTTCGACAAGGACATTATTGACTCCACCAAACTGACTCCGGAACTCCTTATAGAGTTCGACATTCGAATGGTTTGCAGGCAGCATATCTTCGAGAACGACCTTCAGCGAGACACCTGTCACGCCGAAAAAAGCCGCCCCCGATGTAACCAGAAAGGCGATTGCCAGTATGATTCTGGGAAATCTTATGACGAAATTCGAAATATAACTTACCACTGAATTTTAGCCTTTGATTGAATTTGCAACAAGCGAACCACTCCTGTTACCACCGCACTAGCGGCTCGGGATCTGAGACATCGATTTCGGTTTTTAGTACGGTACCGTTCGCCCCAACGATAACATACCCTCCGTGTAGGGATGTTTTAGCGATCCCTCCGTACCAAAGGAATCCTGGCTTACTCTCCAGGGGCAGCATTTCCGATACAGGCAATCCAGCTTTGACGCGGATCACACCGCCCTGGCCTACGATCACTCCGTCACCGTCTTGGTCTAATGTTAGATCGAACAAATGCGCATCTGTCCCCGAGTCCAAAGCTGTGATCGTCGGGACACGCTCCACTAAGCGTTCCGAGCCCTCTTCAGCGTCACTGTCCGAACCAAATCGAACCACTGTAAGCTTGCCGCCAAGCCCAGATATTAGCGCCTCCGAACGCCATGCATCTACCGCTGTGAATGTGACCGAGGCATCGGGGGCGTCCAGCATCTCCCAGCTCAATCCATCATCGATTGACGACGCTATCAGGCCGAACTCCCCAACCAAAACCAACCGTCCGTCCTTAAGACGTGTAATGCCATTTAATCTCGGTAGATCACGCCCCTGATGTCCGGATAACACCTGAGTTTGCCACGTCTTGCCGCCATCGGACGTGTGAAGCACTGTAGCT
>TARA_R110000803_G_scaffold148057_3_pt1 | contig 22952 bp, 20 predicted proteins | sample TARA_R110000803 | Tara Oceans TARA_R110000803 (sample SAMEA4397772) | marine metagenome | biome: Polar Biome; feature: [SRF] surface water layer (ENVO:00010504); material: water (ENVO:00002006), including particulate matter (ENVO:01000060) such as... | depth 5 m | reverse complement strand
TCGCAAATGATGCCAACGACCGCATCCTGATCGTCGACCTTACTTTCGTGCCCATAGTCGAGCAGATCCGTGACAAGCTGCAGACGGTCGAGAAGGTCATCGTCCTGTGCGCGGACGACGATCTTCCCGAGTCCAGCATCGAACTTACCTCCTATGAAGCGTGGATTTCCGGGCGCGATACGTCAAACGTGCGATGGGGTCAGTTTGATGAAGAGACAGCATGCGGCCTGTGCTACACGTCCGGTACGACAGGCGATCCGAAAGGGGTTCTGTATTCCCACCGCTCGAACGTCCTACATGCTTTCATGTCGCTGCAGCCTGATGCGATGAATCTGTCGGGTGCGGCGACCGTACTGCCGGTCGTACCGATGTTTCACGCAAATGCCTGGGGACTGGCCTTTTCCTGCCTAGCTGTCGGTGCCAAGCTCGTTCTTCCCGGTCCACGCATGGAGCCTGACGCGATCTATGAGTTGCTGTGCGAACATGACGTTACCTTTACCGCGGCCGTCCCCACAGTTTGGATGTTGTTGCTGAACCATCTTCTTGAAAATGATCTCGACCTGCCGGCGCTGAAACGGGTGGTCATTGGTGGCACCGCAGTGCCCGAACGCATTCTCAGAACGTTCGAGGAGAAATTCGGCGTGGACGTCATTCATGCCTGGGGCATGACTGAAACCTCTCCGATCGGCACAATAGGCACTCTTCCCGCACAGCTGTGCAATGCCCCGCTTGACGAGCGAGTCGCTCATAAGTTGAAGCAAGGACGGACGCCATTCGGTGTCGAAATGAAACTCGTCGATGATGCGGGTGCCCCGTTGCCGCATGATGGCAAAGCGCCGGGCCGTGTTATGGTGCGCGGTCTCGCTGTGGTTGGGAGTTATTTCAACGGTTCTGGCGGCAACATCCTGGACGGCGACGGTTTCTTCGACACGGGCGATATCGCAACTGTTGACTCCTTCGGTACAATGCAAATCACTGACCGCGCCAAGGACGTGATCAAGTCCGGCGGAGAATGGATATCCTCAATTGATATCGAGAATATTGCCGTTGGGCATCCCGAAGTCGCCAATGCAGCCGTGATCGGCGTCTACCATCCGAAATGGGATGAGCGCCCACTTCTCATCGTCCAGCCGGTCAGTGGCCGCAGCCCCACAAAAGACAGCGTTCTGGCCATTCTGGATGGTAAGATCGCCAAATGGTGGATGCCGGATGATGTGGTGTTGGTCGATGAGATTCCGTTAGGTCCGACGGGCAAGAACAATAAGCTGGCACTGCGAGACCAGTTCAAGGATTTCGAACTGTCCACCTGATCGTGGCGGGCGTTCATTGAAGGTCCGGGGTGCTGAATCGCCCCGGCTTTTTGATGGTTCACGCGTCGGAGCGCCGAGGTTGCTACGGGTATGCCAGTTCCTTCGATAGTTCAGGCGAGCTCAGCTTCTCGAGCAAAAGCGTCTCGAATTCCTCGACATACTGGTGCGGCATGAATCGCGAGAGCACCAAGGTTTGGAACTGCGCGCTCATCGCTACAGGGCTGGTGCCGCCCGGCAGCTTGATGCGACTTTCACGCATAAATTCAAGCCCATATCGGAAAATTAGGACCAGTATGTGACACAGCATCTCAACGTCCGGCGGGCTGATGCTGATAATACCGTCATCTCGCATTTTCAAGATGAAAATACGATACTGCTCGATTGTCCGATCATATATCCGTGGCAATTCTCGCTCGAGTTCCGGTGTGTGCTGACCATAATCGGCCTGATCCCGGTACATAAAGCGGAATTTCCTGACTTCCTTCGCCAGCTCGATCTGGAAATCGATAAACTCATCCAGTATGAAACCGTCACCTGGATTAATCGCCATACGTTCTTCCGAACAGCGGATGAAGTCTTGGTTAATCGCTTCCAGTAAAGCTCTCTTGCTCTTGAAATGGTACCAAAGGTTGCCGTCGGCAATGCCGACAGTTTGAGCGATCTCCGAAGTCGTCACGCCGCCAAATCCGTTCCGATTGAATAGGACCCGGGCCGCCTCGATAATTTTATCTCGAGTATTTTTCGCCATTTCATCACCCTCAATTTCTGCTTACCGGCCCGGCTAGACTCAGCCGGTTTGTGACCGTGCGCTGATTGGAAGCTCCCGGCCGATACCAATCATTAGCACGCTCTGCAACATTCGGATAAGTTCGCCCGTACCACCGCGGAGCTTATCCGTTCAACAGTACCTCAATCGGTGCTGTCGGTTTAATGCGAATTAGTCTCCAGCATCCAATGCTTGTCCCTGACTTAAGCATCGAGAAGTTCACGCCATTCGAGAAGCGCGTCATGTCGAAGTTCTTTGAATCCGGTTCTGCGTTCGATGTCTCTCTGATGATTGAAGTGTTGTGGACGGATGAATGAATCGAGGCAAATTTCTGCAGATTTCGCATTTTCCTGAACCTGAGCATAGCGCGTTCTCTTCGCCTGAACGGTAAATGCGAGTTTGCCGCCAGGTTATTAGCCCACCTCGCGGCTTCCTGACCGTCCTGGTTTCCAGTCACTCTCAGGGCGGAGCGATATGAGGCCAGTCGGTCGGTCACCATCACTTCCGGATTGCCATGCCACTTCATGGCTTTCCTCAGAAATTTCAGTGCTGCCTTGCGATCCCAACGTTTCGTTACGCAGGATTCCAAAACTTCGCCTTCGTGATCGACAGCGCACCAGAGGTATTGTTGCTTGTCTTTTATCTTGACGAAAACCTCGTTCAGGTGCCATCTCCATTGCGGACTCTGGCGCATGGATTGGGATCGCTTCTTTAGGATCTCAGAAGCGAACATCGGACCAAACCGGTTCCACCAATGACGCACACTTTCATGGCAAACATCGATCCGGAACTCGTGAAGCAGGTCTTCTTCATTGCGAAGAGAAAGTGGAAATCTGACATACATCATCACCGCAAGACGAATGATTTCAGACGACGTGTTGAAATTTCGAAAGGTGTTCTTGGACATTCGATCGACCCTAGAGTTGGCGCTAGGCACACTCAAGCCGATTTAGCCTGATGGGGTGGACGGCCCCCCTCCCACCGGCATCGCAATGTGCCATGTTGGTGCTGTCATCGGACCAACAAGAAGAGGAGCCGTCCACCATGACCATTACCACGATTGGGATTGATATTGCCAAGTCCGTTTTCCAGCTTCACGGCGTCGATGAAGCGGGCACTGTCGTCCTGCGCAAGAAACTGCGCCGGAGCGCGGTGCTTGATACGCTCAGAGACCTGGCGCCCTGCCTCGTCGGCATGGAGGCTTGCGCCACGGCACATTACTGGGCCCGGGAGATCTCTGCCCTCGGGCATGAGGTGAAGCTGATGCCGCCCGCCTATGTGAAGCCTTATGTCAAGCGCGGTAAGAACGACAAGGCCGATGCCGAGGCGATCTGCGAGGCGGTGACGCGTCCGACCATGCGGTTCGTGCCGGTCAAGAGTGCAGAGCGCCAGGGCGTGCTTGTGCTTCACCGGACACGGGACCTCCTGATGCGCCAACGCACCATGCTGCTCAATGCGGTCAGAGGCCATCTCGTCGAGTTCGGCATCATCGCACCCCAGGGGCCTTGTAAGGTGATGGAGATGATTACGAACCTTCGGGAGATTGAAGCGCCAGGCCTGCCAGAGATCACGCGTTCCGTTGTGTTGAGCCTTGGCCTGCAGCGTGACGCCCTCGCCCGCGAGATCCATGCGCAGGAACGTCAGCTACTCGCTTGGCACCGACAGGACACTGCCAGTCAGAGACTGGAGACGAGACCGGGTGTCGGGATCATTACCGGGACGGCGCTGGCGGCCAGTGTGCCGGACCCGTCCATGTTCCGATCCGGACGCCAGTTTGCCGCCTTTCTGGGGTTGATGCCGAGGCAGAACTCGTCCGGCGGCAAGGACCGGCTCGGGCATATCTCGAAGATGGGGGATGGCTACCTGCGACGACTGCTCGTGGTCGGCGCCACTTCCGTGATCCGCCGTGCAGAAACCAACCCATCGGCAACCGGGGTCTTGGTCAGGTCGCTCCTGACACGCAAACCGGTGCGGGTCACGACCGTCGCAATAGCCAACAAGACCGCACGGATCGCATGGGCGGTACTGGCGCGCGGCGAAACCTACCGGGCGCCGGCCATGGCGTAACACAACACGAACTGCGGGCAGTCAGACCTGTTCGCTCCAGACTGTAAGGGCAGAATGTAAGTGATGATGATCTAACTAGGGACCGTAACCGGGAGACTCCGAGGTGCTGTCAGGAGATCAAGTCCGATAACCTGAATGGAACTCGGCTAGGTGTTTAGTCCCGGGAAGTGATGGCTTGGATTTTTGATGAAGCGTTTTGGTGCTTCAGTCCAGCATTTGTTGACGTACTCAAAGACGGTGAGGCCCCTGAGGGTCTTCAGCCGCTTGGCGAAGTTGTAGGCGTTGACGAAAGTCTGGATGTGCTCGCGCAACTGGCTGTGCTATGAGTAGTGATAGCGTTTGACGCTTGCCTCTTTCAGCGTTCGGTTCATGCGTTCGACCTGGCCGTTGGTCCATGGGTGATTGACCTTTGTCAGCCGGTGTTCGATGCCGTTCTCACGGCAGATGCGGTCGAAGATGTGTTCGCGCGCCATGCTGTTTGCCTTTCTTTCGGTGAACTGAACGCCGTTGTCGGTCGGGATCGTATGGATCTTGTAGGGGCACGCCTTGATCAGATGGCGCAGGAACTTCGCGGCGTTGATCTTGCCGGCCTTCTCGTAAAGCTCGACGAAAACAAATTTCGATGTGCGGTCGATGGCGACGAACATGTAAAGCTTACCGTCCTCCGTGCGCGCTTCGGCGATATCGATGTGAAAGTAGCCTATCGGATATGATTTGAACTTCTTCTTTGGAGACGCTTGCCCCTTCATGTCCGGCAACCGGGAAATATCATGGCGCTGGAACAACCGGTGCAGGCTTGACCGGGTCAGGTGGGGAATGCTGTCCTGCAGGGCGTAGAGGCAGTCATCCAGCGGCAAGAGCGTATGCTTTCGAAAGGCGACGCACACTGCTTCCTCCTCCGGGGACAAAACCGTGGAGCGCGCCTCTTTCGGCCCCATCGGCATGTCCTTGACGCTCGTGCGCGCCCGCCACTTTCGAACCGTCTTTTGATTGATCCCGTATTGCCCCGCTAAATCCGCGACCGAAGCTTTCGATCGCTGTATTGCCGCTCGGATGGCGTGCGTGGTCGTGGCGCATTCATGTAAAATTTGTCCCATGGCGTTTTCCTCCATGACGGATCACTGCATAACGTGATTCCACCACTCTGCGGGACTAAACAGCCTTTCTCAAGAGGGCCTTCAGCTTGGCGAAGGCCTTTTCGATCGGGTTGAAGTCGGGGCTGTAGGGCGGCAGAAACACGAGTTCGGCCCCTACAGCCTTGATCAGTTCACGTGCTTTCGTCCCCTTATGGCTTGAGAGATTGTCCAGAATCACTGTGTCGCCGAGCTTGAGGGCCGGCGCGAGGAACTGCTCGACCCACGCGGTGAAGGCCTCGCCATTGATGGGCCCGTCGAAAACGCAGGGCGCGACCATCCCGCTGGTGCGAAGGCCTGCCACCAGCGTCGAGGTCTTCCAGTGCCCGAATGGCACGCTCATGCGCAGCCGCTCGCCACGCCGGCAGCGGCCATGGGTGCGTGCCATGTTCGTTGAGGCCCAGGTTTCATCGACGAACACCAGGCGGTCCGGATCAAGAACGGGCTGGGCTTCGAACCACGCCTCGCGCCGGATCAGGACGTCCGGGCGGTCCTGTTCGCTCGCATGGCCGGTCTTTTTTTACGCGTGACGGCGTGGCGATCGAAGAACCGCCAGATTGTCGAGATCGCCGTATGAAAGCCGCGCGCCGACAGGGCGGTGCGTATCTCTTCAAGTGTGATGTCGCCACGCTCCTCCAACAGCGCGAAGATGAAATCGGCATGCTTTTCGATCCTGTGTGACGTGCGGTCGCCGCCCTGGGATTTGGGGCCTGGATCGCCGCGCTCGCGCCGGGCTTGGTCCCAGCGGATGACGCTCGATGCGCTCACGCCAAAGCGTTCTGCCGCAGCCCGGCGGCTCAATCCGGCATCGACCGCAGCCAACGCCCGAACTCTCAGATCAATCGAAAGCGGCTTCCCCATGACAGGCTGACCTCCTTCACCAGCCCCCATGGTGAATCAGAATCCGCCTGCCTTGGGAATCCCTAATGATTCAGGTCGCTCGGAAAACGCCCTAGCGGACTTCATCAGGGCCAGCGGTCGCATACGCCGCGCCAAAAGGCTGGACACATGACCGCATCCCGTCAGATCAACGTCCCTCAAGCTTTGCGCTCGCAGAACCCGGGCCGTCTACACATGACAGTACCGATCCGACCGACCTTAAACCCATCCAAGACGCTTACCATTGCGCCACCAATGCGGACGCTATTGCCTGGATCCGTGCGCAACGGCCTAAACCGAGCAAACTGACATCGACAAAGCAATTTTGATTATCAGGAATGAGCAATAGCTACATTCTGCGCAGCGTCGTCGCCACGTTTCGATCGCCTGAATGGCCAAAGGATTAGACGCTTAAGCACTCGGTAAAAGTTTACAACATCACCGGGGATCATAAAAACCGCAGGCACTACGACTAGCGTCAGGATCGTTGAAGAGGTCAACCCACCAATAAGGAGTGCGCCGAGGGCGTTCCGCCATTCCGCTCCATCAGACGTCGCCAATGCGACGGGCACCATGCCAAAAATTGCCGACAAGGCTGTCATGAGGACGGGGCGCAGACGTTCAGGGCACGCCTGAAGGATCGCGTCTCTTTCTGTCATGCCTTCCGCTATCAACTGGTTTGCCCGGTCGACGAGCAGAATGCCATTCTTCATGACGATCCCCATCAATCCAATGAGACCAATTTGTGCGAACAGGGAGGACTCCAGTCCAAAGTAATAGAGCCCTGCGAATGCCCCCGAAAAACTGAGGGGTGCCGTCACCATGATCACAAGCGGCTGAACGAAGGAATTGAACTGGCTGGCTAGTACCATGTAGAGCGCAATCAAGGCGAGCAACAATGCGAACCCGATCGCGCCAGCAGTTTCTTGCATACGTTCCGCCATGCCGCCCATCGAGTAGGCAACCTCTACGGGCGGCGGGTTGGCTTCAAGTAGCTCCAGCAGCGTGTCTGTCGCCTCCCCCAGTGAAACACCTGTTGCAGAACTCGCCAGCACTGAAATCTTCCGGGCTCGGTCTGATCGATCGATTTGCGAAGGACCGGAAGCGAACTGAACGCGTGATACGGCACCGATATCAACAAGGCGCCCATCAGCGCCGCGCACTTGTATTCGGCTAAAGTCCTGCACGCTTTCCCGCTGATCCTCCTCCAGCCGCAACCGCACGTCATAACGCTTTCCGTCCGCTTCAAAAGTGCCTGCATCAAGTCCGCCAAGGGCAATTCGGGCTGTCTCTGCCAGCGCACGAGCGGAGATACCCTGATCCCCGGCTCTCCGTCGATCAAACAGGATTTGTGCTTCCGGCCGACCGCTCTCAAAGCTTGTTCTTACATCGGCAAAATTGGGGTTGGCGCGCATCTCGCGCACAAGACTATCGGCATATTGCGCAAGGGAGTTGAGATCGGATCCTCTCAACAACAAGTCGATATCCGAACTGCCGGACGTCGTCCCGCCGACCCACGGGACTTCAAGAACGGATATTTTGACCGCCTCGGGCGATGCTATTCGGATGGCCTTGCGGGCTTTATCCATGATTTCGAACTGACCGGTTTGGCGGGCCTGTTTCGGGGTCAAAGATGCGTATAACTCAAGGACATGAATGTCGGCTTGCGCGCCGGATCCGACAGATATGAACACATCTTCAATATCTTCGATCTTGCGGAGTTCAGCATCGCTCTTTTGTGCTGCGTCGAGCGCGGCAACCATTCCAGTGCCAAGTGGCAGCTCAATTGAACCCTGAAACTCACTTCTGTCTGCGCGCGACGTGAAGCCTGAAGGTACGCGAGCGGCGTACCAGGCACCGGCAACAACTGAGGCGACCGCGATAAAAATGACAATAATGCGCAATCGGACCGCGAGCTTGACGAGCCCCGCATACGCCCGGTCAACGCTGTCCCAAAAGGCTTCCAGAGGTCGAAATAATGGCGAAACGCGACCCGATGCGAGGATGCGCGATGCAAGCATCGGCGTAAGTGTCAACGCAACAAGCAAAGAGACCGACACCGAAAGTACGATTGCCAGTCCATATTGGTAGAAGAAACGTCCGACGATGCCATCCATGAAAGCAATCGGAACAAAAACAGCAAGCGTGGCGGCAGTGCCTGCAAATACAGCAAGTCCCACTTTGCGTGTGCCGTCCAGCGCAGCTTGATGAGGCGACTTTCCCTTTTCAAGTTCTTTCATGATCGCTTCGACAACAACGATGGCGTCATCAACGAGCAACCCAATCGCAACCGTGAGCGCCAGAAGGGTCAGGACATTGATTGTGAAGCCGAGGAGGTAAAAACCAAAAAAGGTCGCCACGAGGGATGTCGGGATCGCCATGGCAACAATGATGGTCGCTCTGACTTTAAGGAGGAAAATAAAAGTCACTGCAACAACGAGCCCAATCGCGATCACCACGTCATGGGCCACATCCTCGATTGAACTCTCAATGAACTTCGACACGTCTCGTGTCGCGATAATGGTCACACCGGCGGGCGCAAGCTCACGCAATTCTTCTGTGGCGGCCTTCACATTGTGCGCGACCTCCACAGTATTTCGACCTGACTGCTTCCTGATATCAAGTGAGATACCTCGTCTGCCATTGAGCATCGCTGCAGAGCGCTCATCCTCAAGCCCATCCTCAACGCGTGCCACGTCGGAAATTCGGATTGTGACGCCGTTTTCGCGGTACGCGACAGGCAAATCCATGAAGCCGGTTGCATGGGTAACTTCGGCGACGGTTTTGACACCAAATTCTCGCGTGCCAGCAGCGGTTTCCAGCCGCCCACCGGGAAGCTCAGCGTGCTCGCTTTGTATTGCTTGACTCACATCGTCGGCAGTGACACCAAAGGCGCGCAGGCGTTCATTGTCGAGCCAGATGCGCACGGCGCGTTCACGACCTCCCACCAAATTCACAGCGCCCACACCATCGAGGCGTTGAAGACGTTCCTTGGCGACATCGTCTGCAAAGGCCGTCAGCTCAGCAATCGGTATATCGCCTGCAATCATAACGGAAATGATCGGTGCCGCATCCGGGTCGACCTTGTCCACGATTGGCGGGTCCATATCCGGTGGCAACTCTGCCAGGGCAAGCTGCACCTTGTCTCGCACATCCTGAACTTTTTCGCGGGCGTCCGAACTTAAATCGAACTCGATTAGAATTTGCGTGCGCCCTTCACTCGAAAAGGATTGCAGCGTCTCTATTCCATCGATTGTATTGATATACTCTTCCAGAATGTCGGTGACTTCCGACTCCATGGTTTCCGGAGATGCGCCGTCCAACACGGCCGTCACATTCACATAAGGAAATTCTACATCGGGGAACAAGTCAACGCCCAGGCGCCCTATCGACATATAGCCAAGACCAACTAATGATGCGATGATCATTACGGCGAATACGGCGCGACGGATCGATAGATCAACCAGCCACATCATGAGGATGAAGGCTCAATCTTCGCACCATCGTAAAGTGGCCCGGACGCGGTCACGATCACCTTGTCTTCGTCCGTCAGTCCACCCATAATTTCAACACGATCCGCGTCGATATCGGATACTTTGACAGGGCGTCGGTGCACCTGAGTGTCTGCGGCGATGTATACGTAGCGCGCATCGCCTGTGCCATGGACTGCTGACCGTGGCAGGACTGTGGCTGATCGCGGATCGACATCCACTTCTGCGCGCACCGATTGCCCGGCCTTGACACCGCAATCAGGGTTCACGAACGCCATGCGAAATTCAATCATGCGCGACGTTGGGTCCACGCGGTCGTTCAGAATAACAATCTCTGACTCTATCGGATCACTCCGGCCATCGACAAAAAGACGACCCGTCAAGCCGAGCCGCAAACGCGTGAGTTCAGCCTCAGGCGCAAACAATATCCCTGCCGCGATCCTGCATTCTTGCACTTGAACCACGGCAGAATTTCCCATTCCGGAAAATCTGTTCGCCATGAAGACGCCTTCATCAATATACCGCGCTGTTATGGAGCCATCAAACGGCGCCCGCACGATCGTATCTGTGAGCATTTGGTTTGCGGTTTCCACTTCCGTCTGCCTGAGACGCAAATTGGCTTTCGCCACTAATAGTCCGGTTTTGGCGTCATCAAAGACCACCTCGGCAACCACACCTTCGGGAGCGAGCGGCGCGTACCGGTTCACGAGCGTTTGGGCGCGGTCAACTTCAGCCGCAGCAACATCTTGCATAGCTTCAGCCTCGACAAGCCTCCGTTCAAAATCAACTTGACGCGTGCGAAAAAGCAGATCGCCCTTACTGACGCGGTCTCCGACACGCACGAAGATTCGGTCGACGACCCCTTCTGCCAACGCGCCAATATCGCTGGTCTGTTTGGCAGCAATCGTCCCAGAAGCTATCAGAGGTTCGACCAACATGGTCGTTTCTGCGGATACAGTTTCAACCAAAACGAGCGCCGTCTCGGCTTCAGACATCAAATCGTCTGCCGGCGCGGCAACCTGGACTTCAGGCTCCGTCTCTCGGCAACCCAGGAGCAGAACAGGCATAAAGCAGAGCGCAATCACCGGACGGATCATCATGAACGCCTTGGCATCTGATAAGCACCGCGTCCGCTCGAAAGCAGGGCTCCGTCTGCGTTCATAACCGAGGCTTCGGCGACTGAGAGTGTCGAGCCCAGACGGACAATCTTTCCCGTCGCAATAAGTGTTCCAGGTGTTGCAGGCTTGTGAAAATCAACCCTCAAGTCTGCGGTCGCGATTGGCATATTTCCTGCGGCCAGCAAGGCATAAAAGCCCGTCAGATCGATGAGCGCAGCGAGAACACCGCCGTGCGCAGATTGTGTGCGTGGATTGGAGACAACTTCGTCCCGCCAAGGCATTTCCAGCATGATCGTTCCGGTGTCCAGACTTACGGCGTTGAGTCCAAGCCAACGGTGAAACGGAGCCGCATCAAGCGCAGTCTGCACCTGGTCGAGAGTAAGCGATGAGGCATTCATGCAGGGGTTTCCTCTCGTATCTGACGCAGGAAGGACGCAACAGCTTCGGTAAACACATCATTCCGGTCTCCCGCCACCATGTGTCGCGCTCCGGCAACGTCGGTGAAGTGAGCTTGCGGAGCCAGTGATCGAAATGCCGTGACCGAGTCTTCCGAAACCAACTCGCTCATGCGGCCACGAATGAGATGAAGCGGTACGCGAATGTCTCGTACCGCTTGCTCCAAATCACCTGTGCGGGCAATAGCAGAGCGCCGCATTACGCCGGTGATGAAGGCGGGGTCCCAGTGCCATCGCCAGCGACCGTCATTATCTTGCCGCAAATTCTTGCGCAGCCCTTCCATATCTTTCGGCCGGGGACGATGCGGTAAATAGGTGGCAATCACATCGGCGGCCTGCTCCAGCGAGTCAAAGCCTTCTTCAATGTGAGCGCCCATAAACTCGACAACCTTGGCCACACCGGCGGCGTCCATATTCGGCGCAATGTCGACGAGTGTAACAGACGCAAATGCATTTCTTGACAGCACGCCCGCAGCAACGATGGCGGCAAGTCCTCCAAGCGAAGCACCGACGATGTGCGGCCGCCCGCCCCCACCTGCCACGCGTTCACCAACTTCAATAAGGTCTCTCGCTATGGCTTCGAGCGAATAATCTCCGTCAGCGGCCCAATCGCTTTCACCATGTCCGCGAAGATCCAACGCAATTGAGCGATACCCTTCAAATGCGAGCGCTTTGGCTGCGCCCCTCCAGGCGTGGCGGGTTTGCCCTCCACCATGCGCAAAAATTATCGGGGGTGCGGCAGGATCACCGAACGAACTCTGCGCCAGTTTCAGTCTATGTGCGTGAAGATACCCATCACTGTTGCTCAATATGTGTCTCCACTTTAGATATTTGTAAGTTTCCTATTGTTAAGTTACCTTACTGTTTTTGTAAACGGAGAATTCGATGGCGGTTTCCACACGATCGCACAGGACAGATATCAAAGAGGATCCAAGGATTGATTTCAGTTTCCTTCTTGGCGAGGTCACCCGCCTTTTGCGCGGAGCGTTCGATCATGAAATGGAAGCCATTGGTCTGACACGATCGCAATGGCATGTACTTGTTTATGTTCTGAAAATGGATGGTCCGACGCAGACTGCACTTGCAGAAGCGCTCGATATTGCGCGCCCATCAGTTGGAGCACTCATAGACCAGCTCGAGAACTCGGGCTATGTCTCGCGTGAGCGTGATGCCCATGACCGGCGCGTCTGGCGGATCATGCCAACCCAGTTGGCCAGCCAGCGCGCGGAAGCCTTTGCGCAGTCTGCCGAACGCGTTGCGACGCAAGTCTTTGCTTCCATAGAAGACCGAGATCTATCGGCGGCCATGGCTTTGCTCTCAACCCTCCGCGAGAACCTGATCTCTCCAACTCCCGACCGACTGGAAAAAGACGGGAATTGCTAGCGCGGATCGTGAGCCAAGTATCAAGTCTGGGTATCCGCGCTTTTCAAGTAACCCCAAAACGGGCTGCGAAAACTTCTTTTTCCACTCAGATTGTGCTGAAAAGTCAAAAATCGCAGTTCACACCGTATACGGATAGCTATAAGTCACTGTATCGGCTCAACAAAATTCTTCGAGAAATGTTCAAAATTAGTGATTTTCGATTTTGGGGACTTTTTCAACACAATCACTCACAAAGAGAATGTTGGTTCGCCTTTAGACGCCACCCCACAAGTTGACCTGGCGCATTGTCTCAATCTGCGATTACGGATATTATTCACAGAATTATCCCAGCACCAATAAGCCCGGAACTGTCTGCATTCATAGTGGTATTCGCCATGAATGCAGACAAGGCCCTGAACACCAGCGAACAATTCCGGCATTCGGCGGCAGAACGACGACCTGAATCGTCTTAAGCAAAGTCAGCGAAGCACCTAACGGTATTTCGCTGACTTTCAAATGTTAAACGAATCTACCTAGCCGCCTCAAGGTCAGTTACGCTTACATCAACGTCAGAAACGAAGACGGGCGGTTGCTCCGAAGGTCAGAGGTGGCGACAGGAACGCTCCAACAGCGGTTCCAGGCGCTGTTTGCGTGGCAGCATTGCCCTGGAGGGGCGTATCGAAAGCCAGCTCGTAATAGTCCTCGTCAAACAGGTTCTGCGCCCAAACCTCCAGCTCAAACGGTGAATTGTCGCTATAGAATGCCATCCTCGCATTGACCACGACCAAATCGTCAACTTCCTTGAGCGGATCGAGGTTCGACCCTGTATTATACCGTGAAGTGAATCGGCTCGACACATTGAATCTCGCATCCCAGTCGCTGATAAACGGGGTCTCATAAGTTGCGGCCAACGTTCCGGACCAGCGGGGCGCGAACGAAATCGTGCTTCCCGGCAGACGCGGGGGGGCAAAAAAGTCTACCGCTTCGAAATCGTCATACTGGGTTTCCGCATAGACGAGGCCGCCCTGAAGCGTCAGTCCTTCAAGCTGTTCAGGCAGGTATCGGATATCGAACTCAGCGCCCTTGGAAATCACACCGGGAACGGATGTCACGATGAAACTCGTACCGGTGAACGTGTTGAGCTGAAAGTCGCTATATTCCTGATAGAATATCGCACCATTGAAGAACAAGCTATTTGCCGCATTGTTGGTCTTGAAGCCGACCTCATACGCATCCACAGTTTCGGGATCGAAACCGGTGTCCAGATTCGGTTGAAACGGCGTGGGATCTGAGGGACCAAACTGGCTGCGGTCAAGGTTGAAACCACCGGCCTTGTAACCGCGCGAATAGGACGCGTAGGACATCAGATTTTCATTGACCCGATATGCCCCCTTCACTGTACCTGACAAATCGTCGTCAGAGCGATCCTGCGTGGATCTCACACCGACGAAGTTGTCGTTCGTCCAAGGCAAGCAAAGCGTTGGGGTCAACCCACCTGCAGCCCCAAATACAGTCAAGGCTGTGGCACAGCTACCTGCATTGCCATCAAAATTGGATTCCAGCGTCTTCTCATCGATCGTATAACGAAGGCCGACGGTCAGGTCGAACTGATCGGTCAAGCTGAACGTATTGTTCGTAAAGATCGCGTATGTGTCCGAAGATTGTTCATAAACGTCCGCAGTTGCATTGGCCTCACCCGTGTAAATGTTACCGGGCAGCGCAGCGAGATTGAACGCACCACCGCTCGCACCGAGCAGCAATTGCTGAAAGTAGAAAAAGTAATCATTGCCGTAACGGATGAAATCTGAACGGTCGAGAGTCTCATTTGCGTAGAAGGCACCCACCTGCCAGTCAATGTTGTCGGTGGCACCTGCGAACCGCAACTCCTGGCTGAAAGTCGCAAAAGCATCCACGGAAGTTTCATCATCACGATACCAAAGATCAGCCGCGCTGAAATCGGTATCTTGACCCGAGCCATTTTCCCAGTCGCGATACGATGTGATGGATGTCAGTTCACCGAATCCGGTCTGCCACTTGATATTGGCTGACACGCCCCAGTCTTCGGTCGTCTGCGTGGCGTCGCGGTTCGCAAAGGCGACGCGATCGAACGGATCGATCGGGAAAGCAGAGGCACCATCGCCGCCGGCCAACAGCGTAACCAGCGGGCCTCTGGCCGGGTCCACCGAGACATAGTCACCCATGCAACAATCTTCTTCCCGGTCAGTATAGTCAGCCGAGAGAAGGATTTCGAGGTCGCCCGAAGGCTCAAAAAGAAGCTGGCCTCGGAAGGAGTAGAAGTCATACTGACTCGTTTCGTCTTCGGTACGCGGACCATTGCCCGTCTTTACGTCGAGAAGACCGCCGCGCTCCTCATAGACCCCAAAAAGGCGACCGCTCACTGTTTCAGAAAGCGGTCCGGTAACTTCTGCAGAGGTGCGAAGGAAGCCTTCGTTGCCGATCCCGACCTCGAAGATAGACTCAAGCTCGTCAGACGGTTTCTTGGTAATGATATTTATAACGCCCGCAGAAGTCGACTTGCCAAACAAGGTGCCTTGCGGCCCTTTTAGCACTTCGATTCGCTCGATTTCGCCGAGATCTCCAAAGGAAACGCCATTCCTGGCGCGCGGAACCCCATCGATAACGACGCCGACGGAACTTTCGAGGCCAGGATTGTCTCCTACCGTGCCAATGCCGCGAATACGCGCCGTCGTATTTGCTTGCTTTGACGACGAAGTCACAAGCAGGCCGGGCGTAACGACCGTCAGATCTTTAATATCCTTAACGCCCGCATCACTGAGAAGTTCACCGGACAAAGCCGTCACAACGATCGGCACATCTTGCAGACTTTGCTCGCGCTTTTGCGCCGTAACTGTAATTGCGCCCAGACGACGTGTGGTCTCTGCGTTTTCGGTTGTCGATGTAGTACCCTGCTCGTCCACTTCAACTTGTGCATGAGCACCTGCGGCGAGCAGCAATGCCGCCAAAGATACCGAAGCAGTTGTCTTAGACAGCGTGTTAAAATAATGCACCTGGTTTCCTCCTTATGTTTATAGCGTACTGTATGCTATATTACTTTTCTGTGATGTGAATATTCATTTTGCCCACTGCCAGAAATCGTCGCAATGTGATGCAAATTTGCAATAGATGTAAGCGCTAGACCGAACGCGCGACAGTCGGCTCAATTCAAGGCAATCTCATTGACCCATATTTGTGAAGGCTCGGACGTCGGCAAGCATCTTGTCTTTTTGCATTGTCGCGGGAAGGGTGCGTGTTTACCAGCGAAACGGCCAAGGCGCGACGATTTGACGTCTCATCAGGAAGCGCGTTGCCAGCTGTCGCGACCGAACGAGGCATGGAGCACAGGTTTCGTCCACGTCCCACTCTACGACGGTTGCAAGATCAGCACCCTGAACATCATCGATGCCTTCACCAGACTTGTTCCAGCCATTGACTTTCGAGGGACGTACGCCGGTGCCGATATCGCTGAAACACTCGAACGGGTCTGCTCAAAACTTGAGCTATCCGGGTCGATCAGGGGCCGGACTTCACCTGGAAAGGTAGTCATCCCTGAAAATAAGCGACTTGAAAACTGGACTTCTCCGGCGTTGATTATCGACGGAGACGAGAATGAAGAAATCGCGATTCACAGACGCGCATATCCTTGCGAACTGGAGCTGAATTTGTAGATCAAGCCGAGGAAACGCCTGGTTCGGGAAGTTCCGGGCCCCTGGCGGTTCTGGAGCGGCCGAACGAAATGTGGTCGATGGACTTCATGGCCGACCAACTCGGCGATGGCTGGTCCTTCCGGACGCTAAATGTCCTCGAGGACTTTTACCGCGAAGGCCTTGGTATCGAAGTAGACTTCTCCCTGCCTGCAGCCCGTGTCGTTCGCATGCTTGAGCAAATCATTGAAGGGCTCGGAAAGCCGATGGGCATGCGCGTGGACAACGGGGCCGAAAAATATCAGTGGCAAGCTGCAGACCTGGGCAGCAAAGCGCGGCATTGGCATCTTCTGCATCCAGCCTGGCAAGCCGCAGCAGTATGCCTATGTCGAGCGCTACAATCGGACCGTTCGGCAGGAATGGCCAGGACGGTTCATCTTCAATACGATCGAGAAGGTCAAGGAACACGCTACGCGGTGGCTCTGGATTTACAACAATCAGCGCCCGGACATGGGCATCGGCGGGATTACCCCGCCATGGAACTGAAACTTTCTGCGTAAAGTTCAGGAACCTGGCAGCTTAAAAATAGGATGATTACCGTTCACCACGCTCATTCCGCGCTTGGGATTAGCTTTTCAAGACATCGACGGAAATCTCTAAGATCTTTCTCGTCGAAATCCGCAAATAACTCAGCGGCCGCACGTCTTCCGGCCCGATCAATTTTGGACTGCCGGGAGACTGCCAATCTAGAAGGCACAACCCTCCACACACGACGATCATCGCTGTCCGCGACCCGGGATACATATCCACTTCGCTCCAACTGGTCTATCAGAGACCCGACAGAAGCTCGCCCCAGCTCCAATATCTCGGCTAACTCGGTTTGCGTAGGGTTAGAAAGCCGAAAAACATACAGCATCGCTCTCCATTGAGCCCGCGTGAGTTCCAAGGATGCCATATCCATATCAAATCGACGCCGAAGCACGCGCGTAACACGGCTTATCAGAAAAGCCAGCTCAACTCGCTCATCGCTCCAGAAATCATTGTCAGCGAATCTCAGAATTTTCTCTTGGGGCATTCCAACCAAACCTAGCCATGGTGTCAAAAGTTCACTCTGGCTTTGTGCAGCTCGAAATTCAACCGCTATATTCAAAGCAGGAAAAAAGTGCCGGCTAGATTAATCTAGCCAGCAAGTCTACCGAAACTGCGGAATGTAGGAGGAGGCCTTCCTGACGATGTGATACTTTCCTCACTTCGTCAGGGCGACTGGTTTGACATTCCACCGCTCAGACAAGCCGCAGGCACTCGTGCTACCGGCTGTTGCCAACCCTAATACACGAAATTTCCGCACGGGTCCATACTGTATGCAAGCAAACGGACTTTTGCCGACCCCTCATCGGCCTCCCGACGGCCCATTTGCTTGCATATGGTATGCATTCATACAATGTGACCTGATATCCATTTGGTCCCGCATTTGAATGGAGAGTCTGTCGCAACGGAGACAGACAATGCGCAAAAGCAAATTCACTAAGGAACAGATCATCGCGATCCTGGCTGAACAGGAACGAGGCGTGGCAACCGCAGACGTGTGCCGGCGTCATGGTGTCAGCTCGGCCAACTTCTATATCTATGGACGGCTCTCCCGGTGCAAGCGATTTGAGTCCTGATCGAACCGGTATTGGATGCCAACATCTACTGGCAACGACCCGCAACGTGACGGCATCGCCTGGTGCCCAGACGCACATGCCCTTGCGCTTCTCCACCATCCGGACATGCTTGCGCCGGGCGGCATGGCGAAGGGCCTGGACGATCTTGAAGACGACCGAATTGCGCAGCGTGGCATCCGTCGCGTCAAGCCGGCGCTCGATCATCACCCGCTCGGCGAGATCCCGGGTTGTGAGTTCGCCATCGACCTCAAGATGGCGCACACAGATGTCGGTGAACAGCCGGATCGACGCATTTATATGAGCCAGGTCGTGCTTCGCCTGCGCGATCTGAGCCTGGTACGCCGTGATCCGCCCGTGGATCTCGGCGCGCTTGTCCTTCACACACACCTTGGGTGTGCCTGCTCCTCCCAAAGGGAGAGAATGCTTCTGAGTGCAGTTAAAAAAGCTAATGGCTGATCGAGCATCAAATGGTGGCGCGCCTCAGGTACGGCGATTATCGGAATGTCACCGCCCCCCAGCTCGCGGATGTATTCAGCCGAGTCCCTGGTAAAGAGCTGACTCTTTCCGCCATGAACGATGATCTTGCGGCCCGGCGCATTCACGAGTCGATGGCCGATTGTGAGCCATTCGTCGGACTTATTGCTTCGTCGGAATACCTCAGGTGAGAACTTCCATGTCCAACCGTCACCGTCGCGCCGCATTGAATGATACGCCATGTAATCTAGGAGGAACGGCTCGCCGACCGGCTGGGGCGGGGAAAGGACGTATCTTTTGCGCGCCTCTTCATAGCTCGCATAGGGCCGGTTGGGCTTGTCAGGATCACCTGATCCCGGGCTGGAGCGGCGATGGTTCCAGTATTGCTCCAGGAGCTCGGCTCGCATGACCATGAGATCGCAAATCACGACGCCGGAGAATGCATCGGGCGACAGGGTCACGGCTGTCAGCGCTGCGCCCGCGCCGAAACTGTGCGCGATGATGGTGGGTTTGTGGCCATCTGTAAACAGATCGAGTGCCTCGGCAATCTCATCAAACTCGCGCCCCCTTGCCGCGGGATCGGCTTGCCCGCGCATCTCCGTGTCGCCCATGCCGGCGAGATCGAACGCCACCACGTCGTAATCTTCCGCGAGAAACGGAGCGATGAAGGCAAAGCAACGGGCGTGGGAGAGAAAGCCATGTGTCATAAGCACTTTCGGCTTTTTCCGGTCGCCCCAGCGAAAGTAATGCGTCCTGGCACCGTCGATCTCAACATAACCTTCTTCGCGCGGCACCTTGAGGGCCGACACAAACCATTCCGGCAGATGCGAACCATCGCCGGCCCAGACAGGGTCGATGTCGTCGGGAAAATCTCCAATCTTGGACAATACGTTCATTTCGTTAAGTGTTCCTTGCTAGTGGGTTTGTCGATCACGAAGCCGCGATACTCCTCGTTCGCTACATCTTCGCAGAGTGCGACATAGCCAGACACGCTTGGAAAATTGATCAGTTGACGCTTCTTGCCCGGGATGTTTGCGCCCATGTACCAAGAATCCGCTTCGGGAAAGAGTGTCATCGCGCCTGCTTGGGCAACCATTTCGGTCCAGCCCGTTTCAGCTGCCGGATCGGCTTCGAAAAGATCGACACCATTTTCCCGCATCCAGACCAGAAAGTCGCAGATCCAGTCACCCTGTATCTCTGCGCTGGTCGGGCCGTTTGAGAAACCCGACGGGCTGAGTGGCCCGTATGCGAACAGCATATTGGGAAAGCCCGCTACTGCCATGCCCAGATAGGCGCGTACTCTGTCTTCCCACGCATGGGAAAGTGATAGGCTGTTCGTCCCCGTGATGTTCATATCGATCAGCCCGCCGCGCCCAGCATCGAAGCCGGTGGCGAAAACGATGAGGTCGCATTCCATCTCGCCGTCATCGGTCTCGATCGCGTGCGGCTTGACCCGGATGATCGGAGTTGCCTTGAGATCGACCAGCGCGACATTCTCCTGCGCGAAAATCTCGTAGTATCCCTGCTCGAGCGAAGGTCTCTTCGTGCCGAATGGATGCGGCGGTTCGGAAGGCGCGAGCAGCTCAACAAGGTTGGGGTTGACAATCCTTGCGCGAACCTTGTCGCGCCAGAAATCATAGGCGTGGCGGTTAGCTTCGCGATTGATAAGCAGGTCGGCGAAATTGTGATACCAGAACCTGAGGCCACCCTGTTGCCACAGATCTTCAAAGTGCGCGGTGCGCGCTTTCTCGTCAACTTCGAGCGCCGATACGTCTAGCGATTGGCATTCGAACCCTCCGCTCGTCTGCTTGCGCGTTTCGAAGATAGCAGCATAGCCCTTCTTGTCCCGTTCCTGGTCTTCTTCCGAAAGCTTCTTCTGCTGCATAGGCAGCGCCAGGATTGGTGTTCTTTGATAGAGGGTCAGCTTCGATGCGGACTTGGCCGCTTCTTGCGCGACTTGCACACCGCTTGCACCGGTGCCGATCAAGGCAACCTTACGTCCGCTGAGATCGACACCCTGCTGCGGCCAGCGCGCCGTGTGAAACCATTGGCCTTCGAAATCCTCAAGGCCGGGAAAATTGGGGACATACGGCTTTGATGCGAAACCAAGAGCGGGCAACAGGAACCGTGTCGAAACAGTTTTGTCGCTGTCGAGTTGCAGACGCCATTGCTTCGTCTCCTTCTCATAGTGCGCGCCTCTGACCCCTGACCCCATGCGCATCATGGGCCACAGGTCGAGCGTATCGCAAACATGCCGGAAATACGCCCTGAGCTCTTCCCAACCGGGAAATCGCTCGCTCCAGGCCCATGATTTCCACACTTCAGGTATCGAGAACTCGTAAAGCGGAACCTGTGAATCCACTCGTGCGCCTGGATAGCAATTCCAGTACCAGATGCCGCCGGGCTGGGCCGCAGCATCCACCAGCAACACGTTGAACCCAGCGTCACGCAACTTGTGGAGCAGGTAGATCCCGCTGAAGCCGGCACCGACGATTACAGCGTCGTAATCGGGAGAAACCCGATTGCTCACGATGCGACCGTCAAACGTTCGGCGATTGCTTTCGCCGTTGCATAGTCGGCCTTGCCGTTGGATGCACGCAGGGGTTTTTCCGTCGGATGTATGGCCTTGGGCGTTTTGTATCCTGCCAGCTGATCGCGCACATGGTCCTTGACGGCTTGCTCGTCGAACGGGACGTCGTGGTTGAGGTGGACGACGGCGGTGACGGCCTGGCCCCATTTTTCGTCCGTTACACCTACGACCAGCGCTTCACCGATGGCGGGATGGGTCTTGAGCACTTCCTCGACTTCTTCTGGGTATACCTTCTCGCCAGCAGTGTTGATGCATACGCTGCCGCGGCCTAGCAGGGTAAGGCTTCCATCGGCCTCTACCCGGCACCAGTCACCCGGAATCGAATAACGCACGCCATCGATTGTGCGGAATGTCTTGGCGGATTTTTCGGGATCTTTGTAATATCCCATGGGGATGGCCCCCTTGCGGGCGATAAAGCCAGGCACGCCGCTTCCTGGTTCGACTTTCTGGTCGTTTTCGTCGAAGACATCGCAGAATTCGCCAATCCCGAATTTCGCGGTGTTCGTACCGCCCTGTGCAGTCGTGACGGAGAGGCCGAAGCCGAGCCCTTCGGAGGCGCCGAAACTATCCATCAGCACGACCTGGGGAATGTGCTTGCATAGACCGGCCTTAATCTCCTTGCTCCACATCACGCCGGACGAGATGATGGAGACGAGGCTCCTGGTATCCCAGCGCCCCGCGTTTTCTTCGAGCGCGCGAAGCATTGGCTTAGCAAAGGCGTCGCCCACAATTGCGATGCTTTCCACCTGGTGCTTTTCGACCGTTTCCCACAATTCTGAAGCTTCGAAGGAAGGGGCCGTCAGCGTGACGATCGCGCCGCCCGACATGAGCGCACCTATCGCGGTGATGAAGCCCGTCCCGTGCATGAGCGGGCAGGAGGAGAGAGTGCGCCTGCCGGGCCCCTCTTTCTCGATCAGCGCAACATTTTCTTCCAGCGTCTGCGGAACCGGGCCAAGTAACTTCTGCGCGTCCAACTGGGCCTTGCGCATGTCGTCGTGCCGCCACATCACGCCTTTCGGCATCCCGGTCGTGCCGCCGGTATAGATGAAGAGCAAATCGTCGGGTGAGCGTTCGATGCCGAGCGCCGATCCGTCCCCTTTTCCCGCCAGCGTCTCATAGGGACTCGCAAAAGACGCGATTTCGGAAGGGTCGCCAATTTCGACGAAAGTGTGAACCTTCTCGAGCCTATCCTTGAGTTCGACGATACATTCGCGAAACTCCGAACTGTAAACAATCACTTCGCTGTCAGAATCTTGGAAAATGTAGAAAACTTCTTCGGCGCGGTAGCGGTAATTGATGTTCACATGGGTCAAGCGCCCCTTAAAACAAGCCGCCATCAGCTCGCCATATTCGGGGCGGTTGCGCATGTAGAAGGCCACCTTGGCACCATCGCACGCTCCGCGTTGACGCAACGCGCGCGCGATATTATTCGAGCGCGCGGACATTTCGGGCCAAGTGACGATCCGGTCGCCGTGTATCAGCGCCGGAGCGTCCTGAGGCATGGCGGGCTCGACTGCGTCGAGAATGTCACCGAGGTTCCAGTCGATCATGTTCCTTCTCCCTTCCGGACGGGACAGCCAGTCTCGCAGGCCCCCGCAATGAGTGTATTACGCGGCCTTGATCCAGCCTTGCAGTGCTGCCGCCTCGGCCCGCACCGTTTCGGGTCCTCCAAGCACCTGCCGGTCGAATCCAATGCGTTTGAACCAGTAATGCAGACCGATCAGGTCCGTGAATCCCATCCCGCCATGCACTTCGGTGGAAGTGCGGGCGACAAAGCGATGGACTTCGCCGGTGTGTGATTTCGCGTGGCAGGCGACGAGCGATGCCTCTGTCGGAACTGCGTCAAAGGCGTGGGCGGCGTACCAGACGAGCGAACGGCACGGTTCATGCCGCGCGGCCATCTCGGCGCACATGTGCTTTACGGCCTGGAAACTGCCGATAAGGCGACCAAACTGTTCGCGCTGGCCAGCATAATCGACAG
>TARA_R110000803_G_scaffold38028_1_pt1 | contig 23039 bp, 18 predicted proteins | sample TARA_R110000803 | Tara Oceans TARA_R110000803 (sample SAMEA4397772) | marine metagenome | biome: Polar Biome; feature: [SRF] surface water layer (ENVO:00010504); material: water (ENVO:00002006), including particulate matter (ENVO:01000060) such as... | depth 5 m | reverse complement strand
GCTCAAGGTCAAATGAGTTATGAACCTCCACAAAGCGGTTTACATCTTGGTTCAGCCATACAGAAAGGTGCGGCTTGGGCAAAATGGTTAATGTGAGGTGATTAAAATGGTTTCATTTAATTGGGCAGGTAACGACCAGTCTTTGCCACAGTCGGCTAATTTCTTCGTTACTGAAATGCAAGATTATATTTCAGGCAAAGAGAGAAAGTTTGTCTTTCGTTTAAATGCCGCACTAGACGATACTAGTTTAGATGAAAGCACTAGAGATGAACTAAAGGGTGAGTTTAAGAAAGTATTAGATAAAATCTTAGACCAACCACTAAGACCTCTATTAGAAGAAGAAGTGGCTGGCTTTAAGAAATTTATTCAAGATAGAAAATCTAGTAGGAAGAACAAAGAAGGAGAAACCGAAGATGTTGATATGGTTAATGAATCTAATGTAGAGTTTATTAGTAAAAAAACTATTAAAGATTTAATGTCTTCAAATGTTACTAATAGATTAAAAGGTATGGGTTCAATAGAACATGGAAAAAATTTAGAAAAGTTACCACCATTCGATTTTGATGATTTCTTACAGGCTTATTTAAATGTTGAGCCGTCTATCTCAGTTGAGTTAGGTTTTACTGAAGGTATAGATAAAGAAGGTAATCCTACTGGTAAATATACTTATGCTCACAAGAAAAGTGTTTTTGGAACAAGTCAAGATAATCATATAGAAGCCGAAATACCGAGCATTGATGTAGGAGACTTAGAAATTGCTCAAGCCGATTGGTTAAAAGATACAACTGGTCAAAATGCAGGAACTAAGAAGGCTACGGGTAAGAATAAAACCTTTAAAGAAGTGTATGATTATAACCTTGTTCTTCCTGAAAAAGTATTAGAAGAATTAGGTGGAGATACTGATGCTAGTAAAGATTCTGGATTTGTAGAATATAAATTATCTCCTAAAGGAAAACAATTCTCACAAACTGGAACTAAAGTAGTCTTTGGTAAAGACGAGGCTATTGAATCTACTGCTGAGTTTATGGCTCTTACTGGTAAACAGAGAACTGACCTTATGGTAAAAGAAAATATGGTTGAGAAAGAGGGTAAGTATTATAAATTAGTTGGTGGTTCTAATACTTCTTCAGGTAGTGTTGAGAATAGAATTGTACGAGCCGATTATAAAGAAACTGATGCAAATAGTCCTTATTCTTTCATTAAAGAAAAAGCCGAAGAGTTTATGGCTATGCACAGAAGGTTCTTAGATGACCCTTTAACAGTTCATACTTTATCAGTGGTTGCTAATATTAAAACTCAACAAAAGGATAAAGACTCTTTCTTAACGCAAGCATCTGAACAAAATGCTAAAGAACCCACAGACGCTAATCCCGAACCAGCGAGATACGAAAAATTAATCTTTGTAAACTTAAATAATAAGAAAAAGATTAGTGAGAAAGAGTGGGATAATTTAGAATCAAACGAACAGTCTGCATATAAAGGGGAGATGGTTAATTTAACTTCTGCCGAAATCGCCAATATTTCAGATACTGCTTTTAGGCATAAGAATGATGGAACTATTATTTCCGAATTCACCTATAATCATTTAGAAAGAGAGGAAAAATCTAACTATATATCAAATACTAGAGTATTTGCTGGACAAGACGATAATAAAACTAGTTATAGTGATATGGATGCCTATTCTGGTAAAAAATATAGTGGCCCTAGTGTTACTTATGAAACCGCAGCAGAAGCATTTAGTAAGTCTATTATTATCTGCCAGTTTACTATTAATACTCATCTTAAGTTTAATATGCACCCTTTTCAAAATAAAGGGGCTAATATGGACTTGTCTACTTATATTAATAAAAGAAAAATAGCCATTGATAGACTCCAAAACATATTAGGTGAATGAAATGGGAGTAACTATCTCCCCCAGTGATTTTACTGAGATTAACCCTAATTATTCTGATGGTCGAGGCTATTACACTAACGCTACTGAAGTGGCTAATCTACTACAAGTTCCTGTTTTTTCGGGAACTACTTATCCTTCTAAATCACAAGTAGGTGCAATAATTAAAAGAGTTGAAGGAATTATTGATGAGAAAGTAAAGCGTTCTTTTAGACCTATTATTACTAAAAACGAATACCATAATTTTGAATTTAGTAGGCTTCCCCATCATGCTTATTATGGTGGCTATGTTGGATTTGTTCAATTAGCCCATTTAAAAGTTCGTAAAATAGTTTCTTTATTAGTTTGGCAAGGAAGCCAACATCAAGAATTAGCGTCTGCCCAAGCCAAGATAAAATTACTTAGTAATTTTAGAGATATATATTCATTAACTATGCAATTACCTAACAGCGGAGTATCTTTTAATTTGCTTTCTGAAAACAATGTTGCTAATGTAGGTAACGATGAATTTTGTAATACTTTTGGTATTAAAACAACAGGTGAGGAAATAGTATCTTTAATCAATGAACAGTTTCCATCTTCTACTTCACAGTTTACTGGTGCAATTGCGCCAAAGAGCCTCAGTCAATCTAGTTTATCTATTTCTGACTTTTTCTATGCTGATAAAGATAAAGATAACGGCAAACATATTCTTATATCCTCCCTACTTTCGGGGGATGACGGGGCGGAATGTAAATTAACAGCGAGTATAAAACAGTCATGCGTAACAGGAAACGGTAATACTACCCTTACTGTCATTGATTCTAGTAAATTAGCAATAGGTATGGTAGTTAGCGGAACAGGTATAACCACAGGCACTACTATTGCTTCAATCACAGATGCTTCAAATGTAGTTTTAAGTGGTGGGGCTACTGCTAATAGTAGTCCAAGAGTAGATTTAATATTTACTACTAGTGTTGCTATACCTACTGTATGTAGTTTACAAGACTTTACAGATAAAGAAGATTTAAGGAGACTAGGTTCTTATTGGACTATTGGTGAAGAAGGAAGAATATTCTTTTTAAGAGACTATCCTTATCACACAAACAATTCAGTTATTGTATCTTATATTGCGGGTGATGCAAGAGTACCAGCGTCAATTCACGAAGCGGCTACTAAACTAGCAGCGGCTGAAATTATAAGGAGTGACGACCAAAGCGTTCTTATTGCTGAAACAGGTGGTAATATCTCTACTAAAGAAAAGTATGATATACTTCGTGAGGAAGCACTAGCAATATTAAAAGGGAAAGGAGATATTGTATATTTCCTAGATTGATATGAAAATAGACTTAACTAAATTTAAAGAATTGTTATCAATTCAAAAAGAAAGGCAATTAGTTATGGAAGATTTATCAAAACAATTGGGAATTGATATATCTTTTAGTGATACTGAAGTGTTGAAGTTTGCAAAAGAATCCTATATGAGTCATATAGAAAAAGAAATAGCCAAGGGGATAGAAGAATGGATGAAGTTAGTTTAATTATAAATATTTTAACTAACACTAATGCTAGTTTAGGCAAAACTTGGAGTCAAGCAGCGGCTGAATTAGTTACAGCAGGAAAGATTATTGCTGCTCATGCAGTTACTCCTGATGTTATTGATATTAGAACAATGACAGTAAATAAAGGGGTAAGAGTAGATTTAAGTCGTACTCCCGCTACTATTGTAGTTTTTGAAGATTCTCAAGATATTAGTTACCCAACAATTAATTATGATTTAAGAAACGAAACTTATACATTTACTCTTCATCTTAGAGTATTACATGATGAGAGGGGAGGACAAAATCCCTCACACGGCAAGGATAGGCTAAGGGCTATATACTTGATACTGCGTAGGGTGCTTGAGAGTAATAGGCGAGGCTATACTTCTAGTGATGGAACTAATTTTAGTCAATTATTTATCGGTGCTAGAAGTGAAAGTAATGATAGAGCCAAACGATTATTCGGATATAAAATTACATTGGAAGCAAAAAGATACGCATTAACACTCCCTTAGTAAGTTTGTAAAGGAAAGGAGAGATAAACATGGTAAACACAGAAATATTTTTAGGCAGCGGCGCAAGTTTAACAAAGATACCCGAATTGGATATTCATTTTCCTATCTCAACAGGGGCAGGAACAAATATTTCGACTATTACAAGTTCTTCTGATTTTTCTAATAATTTTAGTTTATTAAATAACTTATATGTAGGTTGTATTCTTAGAAGATATAACAATAGTAATGTATTACAGACTGGGACACATAGAATCTCTTCTAATACTGCTACCACACTTACTTTTACTCCTTCTGCTACCATTGCTTCTAATGATTATTTTGTTATTGAAAACTATGGCGCACCTTGCCCTGCACCTAAAGTTTCTAGTGGAACTAATGCTTTTACTGCTCAAGTAGTTACTTTTACTTTTACAGCGATAGCGAGTGCCGCTAAAGCCACCTATGACAATGATTCTATTACTTTTGATTCATTAGCCTCCGAAGGTGCTGGTTCTGGAACTCTTGAAAGAATTGGATTTACTGTTGATGGTAGTTATGGAGGCACAAGTGCAACTGTAACCGTAGATATTCAAGATAGTGACATTACTAGTGTTGCTGATATTATTGATGCTACTATTGCTGCAATTAATCTAGCAGGTAAGAAAGTTACTTGTGTTAGAAGTGGTAGTACATTAGTTATTACTAACGAGTTTGGAGGGGCTATATCCACAACCCCTACTAGTAGTGCTGCTTCTGCAATAAGCCATTCAGTTACTATTGCAGGTGCTACTGTTGCTAATGCTGATGCTAAAAGACTTCTTTCCGATACTTGGTTAGGTATTACTGAAAGTGCAACATTTCCTACAACAGAAGTTGAAATGAAACAAAGTAATCTTTCTTTAGGAGGAACTAGAAACTGGACTTATCAATACAAAGGTATTGAAACTGCCACTGGTGGTTCATTAGGTTTAGTGGCTAATCATGGTTCTTGGCTGTATTATTTCTTTGGTAGATGTACAAATGTTGATATTGGTAATGTAAGTTCAAGTGATGGTTTATCTGAGTCAGCCCCTGCGGGAGCAGCCCCTACTAATTTAAGAGTGGCCGCAATTAGCAATGCTACTTACATTGAATATGATTCAGTTACAGAAACAGGGCCAGTGTTTCATCGTTCAGTAGGTACAGTTATGACTCCTTATGTTAATCCTGCTAGTGAAACTGTCGCAAACTATCATATTATTACCTCTCCTTCTATTACTGGTGGTAAAATTCAAAACGCTATCGAATACACCTTTGCTGAACAAAATGGAGACTTATTGCCTTCTTTCGCAGTTGAGCAGGTTATGAGTAAGTTACCTTCAGCCAATACTTATAGAACTAGTACAGTAGATGCAAATGAAGACATCAACTTTGTTAAAATTGCTAGAGGATGTAGAGTAAATGATATTAGTATGACCGCTAATGCCAATGAGGAATTAAAAATGACTATTAATTATAACACTAGTAATGTTCATTCTTTAGATAAAACTGAAGCCTATGATGCAAGAAGAGGCGTTACTGATGAAACTGCTTTTTACAACTTTAGTTCAGTTCCTGAATTTAGAGAGCCTTTCTTCTTTTCAGATGGAACTTTCTCAGTGTTCGGACAATCCTTTTTAAAGATTGATTCCCTTACCTTAAACATGAATAACACTTTAGTAGATAAAAGATTTTTAGGTGTAGGTAATAAAAGTATTCAAGAATCTATTCCTTCACAAAGGACTTATGAGATTCAATTTACTGGTCATGTTACTGATAATTTACTCTACAATGAACTACTTAATTCAGTTGAAAACATTACCCAAGATATTGAATTAGTTTTTACTAAGTCTAGTGGTGAAAGAATTACACTTAAGTTTAAAGATTATTTTATTTCCGCTAATAACTTTCCAATTGCCGAAGATAAAGGCCCAATTGCGGTAGAAGCAACAATTATGGCAAGAAACTTAGAAGAATGTAAAGTAAGAACTCATTGGCTATTACAGGGATGATTGATTTGCCTTCTAAGTACGAAAAGAATCTTCTTAAAATTAAAGAAGCCTCTAAGCCTAAAACTATTAAAAAGACTCCTAAGAAGGGGGGTAAGTCTAAGACTAAGTAATAATAGCATTCCACCAACACCGTTTGTATGTTTGTTGGTTTATTAAAAGGTGGATAATATGTTAAATGATAAAAAGATTATAACTGAAAAGAGTGTGCTATTTGCACTAACTGAGCCTACGCTACACTATGTTAAGGTAGCACCCGAAATTAATGAATACTTAAAAGTGTTTGTTAAAGAACCTACATGGTTAGAAGTAGATAAAGCCATGAATCAATTAATGAAAATTGATGCTAAAACACAAAAAATGGATATTGATTTAAATGCTATGTTTAGATATATGGTTGAGAACTTTATAGTTAAAACTGAGCCAACTTTATCCACTGTTGATATTCTCCGATTAACCCCATATGTGGGTAATCAACTTAAAGAAATTTTACCTAATCCTCTTGATTCAATGTCGGAGGATGAAGAAAAAAACTAGAACTGAGAAAAGCCTTTAGTGGAGGAAGAACTTCTCCATCAACGGCTTCTCTCATAGTTGTTTATACTTTAGCGAAAGACTTAGGTATAAGTCCTTTAGAAATATATAAAATGCCAGTTAGTCTAGTGAAAGACTTATTATCTGTTAGCCGAGCAGCAAAAGAAATGGAAGCAGAAGAATACGATAGACTAGAAAAGAAAATAAAAACTAGTAAGAGGTGATTATATGACAATATCTACTAAAACAGCAGATGTTGATAAATTAGCCGCCGCTGTCGCAAATATGGCTGAGGTCATGCAAAACCAACTGTTCATGGCAAAGCAAGTAAGGGAGACTAATGCTCGTGCAGCAAGAGAGGATGCAGCACTTATTAAACTGACTAAAGAAAAAGCCGATGCTCTCGCAGCAACAGCAGCAATTGAGAGTAAATATGAAGCGGTTCGGCATCGTTCTGGTAAAAGACTTAAGAAGATAAGAGAATCTGACATAGACGGAGTAATTAAATATGACAATATATACGGTAAATTTTATGAAAAATTAACTAGTCAAGCAGAAGATGTAACTATATTTGGACAACACGCAGGAACAATGAGGAAAGTAATGTATGGGTTTCTACCAAGAGGAATGTTCCGAACTATGAATAAATTCAGCGCAGGTCTTAGATATATGGATATTAATTTGAGAAAAGTAAAGGATTCAACTGAAGATGGAAAGGAAGAAATAGGTTCATTTAGAAAAGCCTATGATAAGATAGGTAAAATGACTTCTCTTACAAAGTTATCGGCATTAAATACTGAACAAAAAGGCTTAAAAGTACAAGGTAAATATCACTCGGCTATAAGTGCAAGTGCTAATTCTGGTCGTTCTGGTGGAATTGGGTCTAATGCTAGAATGATGCCCGATTATAATGAACAAACGAGCATTGATAAATTTAAACAGTCTAAAATTAAAAGAACTGAAAAAATTAAGGAAGCGGGTAATCTACTTACAGCCGGAATATTTAGAAAGGAAAATCTTTTAGCGAGAAAAGAAAAAAGAAAAGACCAATTTAATAACATGAAGAAAGCATTTAAAAACTTTGAGTTCTTTGAGATGGCTAAAAATATAGGAACTGTTATTTTAAGAAGTTCTATATTCTTTGTACAAATGGCCCTTCTAGCAATACTTACAATAGGAGGGGCATATATGCTATTAAAGGCTTTTGGCCCTCAAATAAAGGCTGCTTGGGCTGTTGCTTGGCCTATGCTTAAACTTGCTTTTTCATTAGTTTGGGAAGGAATGGTAACTATTTATGAAGGAGTTTTATTAATATGGAAAGGTTTCTTTGGAGATGGTGACTTTGGAGATGCATTATCAGGAATAGGTAAACTTTTATTAGGTGCTGGTCAAGTAGTTCTTGGCTTATTAGCAGCAGTTTGGATTCCCCTACTAACTTTCCTAGGAGGTATGTTAGTAGAAACCGGAATAATAATAATAGATTGGCTTAAATCTAAATGGCAAGAATTACTAAATGGTGATTTATCCACTAAGATAAAATTAATTGCTAAAGCAATTATAGCAGTTGTAGCAGTTATCATAGCAATTAAATTGGCTATTCTAGGAATGCCGATATTAATTGCTATTGCCCTAGGAGTTATTATTTATAGATTTGGTGCTTGGCTTGTAAATTTTATTCCGGGTTTTGCTACTGGTGGAGTTTCTAGCGGTGGAATGGCTATTGTAGGAGAAAGAGGGCCGGAATTAATTAGGTTGCCTAAAGGCTCAAGAATTCATTCTAATGAACAATCAAAAGGCATGGTTAGGAATAGTGGTGGAGATATTAATACTAGTATTACTATTAACGCTAGTGCTTTAACTACTGATGGAGAAATAAAAAGAATCACTGAAAAAATAAGTAAAACTATTAATGCTAATATTCAAAGAAAAATAGGAAATTCTACTATGTATCAAATTTGAAAAGATTAGGGGGATTAATTAAATGGACTATGTATATCTAAAATTACAATCATATGACTCAGATAATCTCTCTGAGAATATTATACCACTTAAGGTAGAATCGGTAGTGGTAGATGTATCTAAAACTATACCTACTTTTAATATCCCTTTTTCAGGATTACTCACTGGAGAATCTGAAACAATAGCATTAGATTTAGGAATGTCTACTAAGAATATTACTTTAACAGGCGTTATATTAGATGAAAGTATTACTAAAAACTTTGGTGATGGGGCAGTTACTTATAACATGACCGCCCAAGAAATAGCCCAACTCATTGCTAGTGGTGTAGATTCAACAGGTATTGCTAAACATCAAGCCTTTAGTGAATTAGTGGTTTTAATTCCTTCTAATATTGCTAGTGATTATTCTGTAAGAGCAAATCCAGAAACTCTCATCCCATTAAACTTTTCTGCTAGAGGTTCTGCTAATAGGAAAGACAATGATAATGTTCCTTTACCTTCTAGTGATTTTCCCGATGACCGTTATGATTCCGGTATTTCTGGATTCGTTGAATCTTTTAATTTTACCCTTGCTTCAACAGCCGTAGAATTAGGATTCACACTGACTTTTAGAGTGGCTACTCTTATTCCTTAAGGTGTTATTATGTATCATATATTCATAGGTAAACAAAGAGCATTACAGTTTCCTGTAATGTGTAATGCTTGTCTTAAGATAGGATATACTGAAAATATACCCGATACCAACAGTAATAATAATTCTATTGATGATGTAGGTTATGGGTTATGGGCGCACAATGGTTCTTTTACTATTGAATCGGCTATTACTCCTTTTGATATTAATGGTTATGGTGCGTATAGTGCAGGTTTGCATAATAATACCCCAACTGTTCCTAGAGTATTAAAAGGAGGAACTTCGGCTCTTGTTAATCCTAGCGGGGGTTCAAGTAAAATAATGCCCGCAACTCACTTAGGGGCAAATACAACCATGAATCCTGCTACTCAAGAATCTGAATTATACTTATCTTCGGCTGCTAGGGTGGGGCATGAAATGATTATATTTTTCAATCATAATTTCACTTTATCTTTATTGAATGATACAACACACAATGTAAATAACCCTGCTAAATATAAAATTAAAGCAACCTTTAATTCAAGTGGCAGTACTTTTACTGTAATTACTGATAGTGCTGTTATTTCTCCTGTTTATTCTAAAGAATACTTTTACAGCAGTAGTGACGGGATAGACCAATTAAGCGGTTTTAATAAGCAAGGTAGAATGGAATATAGACAAGTGGGAATTGCTGATAATGGTTTAGGAGGAAATATTAGTAGTGGGATTTCTTTAGTTCTTTCAAATATCTCTAATGCAAATATTAATTTCTTTGAGAATAAACAACAGGAAGTGTTTGTTAGAAATGGACAGGAGTTTCAACTATTAGGAAAAGTTGCTACTCTACCAACTTATCGTAGAATAAACTTAGTAGCAAACCTTTCACGAAGTGTTGTTAATGGAGAAGGAATATACATACGAGCCTTTGCTGAACCTACCTATATAAATAAAGTATTTATGGTTAGTTGTTCTTATAATGATATTAACAAAACTGTTGATTTACACTTAAATGGAATTAAAGTTAAAAGCCAACAAATTAATGCTACCACAGAATTTACTTTTAATAAAGGTGATTGTTTTTTAGGGGCTAATGGCAATAATACTACGGGTGCAGGTAGCGCAACATCTAATAAGCAGTTCATGGGAGAGTTACATGAGTTGAGTATTGTAGATTTCTATAAACCTAAAGTGGGAAGCACTCCTACTTTATTGCCTAATTTAGACAACACTTTAGCCTACTTTAGATTTGAGGAGATTGATGAATAATGCCTACTCCTACTATTAACTCTTCTCAAGGGAATACTAATTTATTTGATATTCCTACTAATCCACTGTTTACTGCGGATAGTTCATATTCTACTTCTAATACTAGGTTATACACCGCCATCCATACTGATGATTCGGAAATCGGTACATCTTCACATACTTATGTTGATTTAACTTCTAATTCTCCTGCATCTACTGTAAATATAAGTCGTGGATATAAAATACACTGTTACGATTCTACTAGTGGTGCAGGGCTAATTGTTAATCCTAGTGATATTGCTTCCTTTGATTACTTTGTTCTTATTAATGCTGATAACCATTTAAACCATCACTTTGCTAAAATTATACTTATTACTAAAGAAGATGTAATTGGAGATAGTTTTGAATTTAGTCCACCATTAGGTAATGAAATTCCTAAAGATACTAAGTTTATGATTTTTAAAGGGCCACCTGTTGATTCAAATGTTGTGGCTTTTTCTGCCGGAATTAAAATGGAACTGCAAAATTCATTAATTGTGGCTAGACCATTGTTTTATTTTTATGATGAAGTATTGGATAAGAAAGGTGAATTAAATCATAATAGCAAATACCTTCTTAACCAAAGAGGTTTACACACAACCCCTATTGCTATGAATCATAATACTACTATTACACTAGTGGCTAGGACTAGTAAAGACTATTTAGGTAGGATTATTGATTATAGTAAATATACATTAAAAGTAGATATGATTGATAATCTCAGTATATATGATAGAGGTGAACTTGGCTCTATGGAAGGTGACGCTATATCAGGTTATCCTGATTATGGAGATTATGAACAAAGTTTCGTTAATGCTAGAAGGTCAATAACCAATTTAACTGGAAAATCAAATGCTAATATAAGGTATCTTAATTACACACATTCTCCAAATGTTGTTAATATGACTCCTAATGTAGTTGAGACTTTATGTGCCGAATCAATAGGGGGAAGTAGTGGTTTTTCCGAGTCTAAACTATCGGATGCTAATAGAATATTCACTAAAAAAATAAAAGAAAACGATGATTACATTATTAAACACCGAGTTCATGTAGGTAATTTAACTGAGTGGAAAAAACTAGATATGATTATTACTGCATCAGTTGTTACTAGTGGAGTTAGAGTCATAACTGTTAATGTTGATGATATAGAATCCTTTTTAGTTGTAGGAAATCATATCAAGATAAATAATTTAATATGTATTATTAAGGCTATAAGTAACCAATCAAGCAATTCTACTATTACTTTAGAAAATTATTATAGAGAAGAAACAGAAGGAATATTTACGGCTGGAACTCCTACTATTTCTGTTAGCCATTTACTATACAGAACTGCTTTTAATTCATATAATAATACTTTACTTACTGATTTTAAAATAGTAGAAGGCCGAGAAAAGAACTTAACTATTAGATTCTATGGGTCTAGTTTGGCTTTAATTGAAGCCAAAGCCACCGCTAGTAGTAAGGTTAATGGGTTATTAACTTTATCTTTCTCTGGTGATTCTTATGATTCTAATTTATTATCTTACGCTATTGGTGACTATTCAATAGAAGTGGAAAGATACACAGGTAAAATAGAACACATTGAATCATATAAAGAAAGTGGACAATCTATGGTAAGAGTAAATGGTAGAGATTCCTTTAGAAACCTATTATCGCCTGTTGTAAATAAAAACACTTTATTCTCCAATGACATTATCTACTCCAGTAATGGCCCTTTTGTGGACTTAGAACCTATGCGAAATTCTAGCAATAATGCTAACATAACTATTTCTTCTCTAAGTTTCGGCGCAACTACTTTTACGACTAGTGCATCACTTTCTTGTGTGGCCCAATCTAATGCTTCTTCTCCTACTTCTAATCAAATATATAGTGGAATGAAATTGTATATTAGATACCTTAGTAGTGGAAAACCTGTATTTAAATTAATAGGAGAGGTTGGTACGCTTACCACAGGTACTGCTTATACTACTATTCAGTTGTATAATTATTCTTTAGTTATGGCTGCTGATGCTGCTAATTTATTGTATAGAGAAAAAAATAAAACCTATTCTTATAATAAAGCACTATCTTCAAACAGCACTGATGGTTCTTCTACTAGTCTTTTAGGTGCAGCCGATAAAGGAATTGTATTTACTGGTGGAGTTTCTATTAGTGCTACTGGACAGGAAGGTAGTGTTTTAACTAATAGTCTTTCAATCCATTCGTTAGGTAAAGGTTATTATCTTCAAAACACTGGTAATGTAAAATCAGATAATACATTCCGTTCTACTTTAGCAGATGATAGTGTAGGAACTAATGTGCTTAAATTTAATACTGTTAATAGTCTTTTGGACTTTACGGTATTAAAAGTAGTTGATAAAGACGCTACTAAAGAAATACTAATAGCCCCATATATGCCACTTACTTTAGGAAGAGTGCAAAACAACTATGCTAATACCGAAGACATTGTTTTATCTACTACTGATGATAACGGAGTTACTATTCCAGTTGTTAGTGGTCTTCATGCTATTGGGGTTCAACAAATTTCATTAGGCCAAAATCCTTCTACTGCTGGTATATTAACTAATGATGCTGACCCTCTACTTCATGTAGGGGATGCTGTCTATTATAATAATACCTTATTAGGTTTAAGTTTAGGCACACGCTACACTAACATAGGTAATACCCATTGGTTGTTTTTAGATAGGCTTACTACAATAGCAGTTCCAAACGGCGCACAATTGAAAGTACTGAAAAGAATAATTTCTGATAATTTTCAAGAATATCCTAAATACTCACATGAATTAAAATTAACTAATGCTGCTCATTTACACACAGGTAAGACTATTGGATTACTAAATTCATCTGTTTCAGTAACGGGATATACTAATTACTTTAATTATTACATGAAACTAACCGCTAGTACTTTTGACATGAGTAGTTCTAAAAAGTTTGGCGACCCAATATACAGAATAACTTCAGTAGAAAAAGGTAAAAACCAACTATCTAATAGTTCAATATCATTTAAGAATGAGAACATAGATGTTTTCTATGATAGTAAACAAAATGCTAAATACTATACTAGCGCATATAAATTAAACGCTGGTCTTAACTTATCTGAACCAAGTAATAGTCAGGTGTTTGGATTAAATCGAACTCATAGACTTTCCCCTCATTTGCCTATTGAGCAAAGAGGAATAACTTCAGTAGAAGGTTCTAGATACTTCAATGCTAAGATTAAAGCCAAAGGTTCTAGCACCGCTATGACAACTTATGACAATTTACCAATATTAGGAAGACATATCACTGATAGGACTAGTAGGGGTAATCCTTATGCTTTAGTAGAATCTACTAAACTTAGGGCGAGTAATGCTGATAGATTATTTTTATTCATAACAGGAGACAACATGCCTTATTCTAGACTAAGGTATGATTCACTATTCAATAATCAAAAGCCTAGAACTATAAGTTCATATGGTATTTTAGGAATAAATGCAAGCCAAGTTTTAACTACTTCTCATACTAAAGATGATGCTAAGATTTTAACTCACCGCCTAGCCTTACAAGATAGCGATTATAGTGCTGCTGATATTTATTCATCTACCACTGAAATAGGTTCAAATGGAACTAATCCTAAGATGATAGGTTTAATGAGATTAACTGAAGTGGTTGTGGATTCTTTCTTTAATCAAATAGACCCAGAAGAATTAATAAAAGAAAGTAAAATTACTCCCGCTTCTAGATTTCCTCACACTACTAGTACTAAACTTCTTAATGGTTCAACCGAACTTAAAATTGGTACTAATAATGTCACTATTAGCGGTAGAAAAATACTGACACCTAATACTTCTTTCGCTAATTTAACTTATACGCAGTCTTACATAAGTGACGCTTTCGGACAAATATTAGGAAAAGTTACCAGCAAATCCACTACTTACATAGAATTAGATTATATTTCTAAAACTAATGGAAATGCTTACGCTACTACTGCCCTGTATCAAATTAATGCTCATGAAAGTAGATATGATGGTAATATAGAATATGCAAGTACAGCCACTGCGTCTTTAGGTTCAGGTTGGGGAGAAGGAGGTTATATGACAGGTCATGGTAGTTCATCAGGAATACTTAAAAATACTGATAACATTCATTTAGGCAAAACTATATTTTCTACTATACTAGGTTATGATTGCAGTATTCCGATTTCTACTATTAGTTTCTTTCCCGATGGATGGAATGTGTTATATGAACCTATTAGATATGGAAGACTTATCGTTAAAGTTAGTGATGCGAACTCTACAACTTCAGATGATAGTTCTCACCATTACTTTGTGTTTTGGGCTAGTCGAAATGGTGAGGACAACGCACCTGTTCTCACTGGACAAATAACTGGTATTAATGTAGAGAGTGGTGGAGAAGACTTTGAAAACTTAAGCCCTACTTATATTGAAGTTGCTTATAACCCACTTTTTTATCTCGGTAAAAACGACCAAGAACTCAGAGAATACTTTAGTGAGGCTATGATTCAGAATTCTGCTTTTACGAATTTAGTAGATATTACAACTAATTATTCTAACATACTTCTTAGTCCTAAAGGTGGAAGTTTAATAGCCACAAAACTAGTAGATGGTAGTACTGGTAGTAATTATCAAATGACTCTAGATATGGGAATTACTACTTCCACTTTGAGTGGTAAAGCCGGTTTCGGGGGTGCTGCGGGTTCAGTATATGTTAATAATGCCTCTGGTTTTAATGGTAATTATAGTGCTTTGTTAGGAGGACAGGCTTCAAATGATAGTTCGGCATTAACTAATATTTCTAGAGAAACCCATACTATGTTACCTTACTTCTTTAATCACATAATGGGGGCGGCGAGCCCTGCGTCTTATAATAGTCCTTCTACTTTAATTAACATATTATCGGGTTGTGCTACAACTAGTAGTAATACTACTGTTGGTAATTTTACTTTTAAGAATGAACTTTTTATGAATGGGTTTTTACCAGTGGTATTAAACATATCCGAAAGTGAAGAAACTGAAACATTAGCAGATGTTGGCACAGTAGGGCCGGAAGTAAAAGGAGTATTTAAAAGATTGTATAGTTTCAATGGTTCTAATCATAGGAAAGTATTAGGATTTAATATTAAACTGGCTTCCGGTTTTGCTCAAACATTGGCTGATGGTACAGTTAATCCTAGTATATTAGATGCAGCAGGAGTAAGTATTGGGTTTAAGCCTAGACTAAAAAAACAAACTCAGCATTGGGCTAACTTAGGTGATTCTGTTCAAGTGGGCGGTAGGGCTTGTAGGAATTATTCTGTTTCTATTAGTGATAATAGCACAGGTGTTAATGAATATGGTTGGTTAAAATTAATAGATTTAACTGGATGCTATTTAGTTTCTTCTGCTAGCACTTCTCCCGATGAATTATCCGAGTGGACAACAAATGCTGTTGGGCATAGCCGAAGCATGAATAATGCTACCCCTACTGTTATAGCCTATGTTATTAGCCATACAGTAGATACTAACTCATCTCCTACTAATCAGAAACATATTATAGTAGTTGATAGGGGGCTACCTAATGATACTTATAGAATACTACAACCTAACCCTGTTGCTATACATCCTTCATTCCCTCCTAAATTTAAGTTAAATACTTTATCTAGTGGGCTATCATTAAATCCCGCAACTAACAAACCCTATTCTAAGATTGCCTCTTATCATAATAAAAACTCTCTTGGTGGTGTTGCTCAAGGAGATAATGAAGGAGTTCTTTCAATGATGGTAGCATTAGATATTGATTTTACTGATAGTAGTAACCAAAGAGTAATGACTACGACGGATTCTCATGCAAATGTTTTAAGTTGGTTAAATAATACTTTAATTGCGGTTAGTGATGGAGAAACTACTTTTACAACAACAGGTATATGGGATGTTTCTACTATTGCCTATAAATCAACTGGTTTGGATTTAGGTGAATTTAACTTTAGAGAACCTTTAGCGGGTGTAATAAGCCTTTCAGAAATAATGACTTTGAGTGTTTCTAAAGAATTTAGTTCCGATAGCCAAAGGTGTTTAATAGGTACTACTCTTAACATCTGCTACGAAACTGAAAAACTGTTAGATAACCTATTGAAAGAAGAAAACATTGATTACACTATGACTTCTTCTAATTATCCTGTGTTTGTTGCGCCTAATTTTCAAGGGAAGTCTTTATTAGATTCTGTGAATTATCTACTTAATAAAAAGAATAAAACTATTGATTACTATGATAATAAATTTAGAATATTACCTAAAGATGACGCTCTAATTAGACCTAATATATTAATATCAGATAAGTCAGATATTAAGATATATGAGTATGAAAAGAGTTCTTCTCTCTACGATAGGTATAATGAAGTAATTGTATATGGAAGAACTCATAGAGCCATAAGAAAAGACTTAAAAAATATTAACAAGTTAGGGAGAAAAACTTTAGAAATATTTGACAATAAATTAATTAGTCAAGCAGAAACAGATGAAGCGGCTATTTCTAAACTATTACTACATTCTTCAGGAGAAGAAAAAATTAGCATTACTATTTCTCATAAAAATGTATCGCAGATGAAAGTTGGCGATATTATTAACTTTGAGTTACAGTCTGAAAATATACCTAGACGAGAGTATTTAGTTTTGCAAGCCGAGCATAATTTAAATGGATTAATTAAACTTCAATTAGGTAAATACCATAAACTACTAGAGGATAGGTTTGCTGAATTGTTAGTTGAATCTAAAGAATCTAAGACCGAGGCTAGGAGTAATAAATTCCCAGAATTAAACCCCTCATTTAGTTTTATAGAAGAATTAAAACTTAAAGAAGTTAAATTCCTAGCAAGAAAAAGAGTTGCATCGGGAGAAGGTCTTGGGTTTGCGACAGTTCTAAATACTAATACTCCCCCACTTGGATTTGAAGGAACAGTTACATTTACTACACTAGCGGAGATAGACCTATGATAACTGATAAAATGAGGGAATTAGTCACTACATACATTAAAGACACTCTAATAAATAGGGGAGATGTGGGGCTTGGAGGCAATACTACTAGCCCTGCGGCGACCACCTTAGATGTAGGGTTAGGCGTGAATGTGACCCCCTCTGTGGTCGCTACATCGTCAAATACCTTTGAGGTTAAGTTGTCAATCGCTGGAACTGCGAGTGCAATATCCGGTAAGGTTATAAGAGAAGCAAGTATTCAAAATACAGGTAATTTACTAGCAAGAGTTAATTTCGATGGAATAGGGCCATTTGCTTCAAATGAAACCTTAGAACTATTTTTTATTATAGAGGTTGAATAATATGGCAAATATAAATAATCCGAACTATTTAAGCAAAATGTATAACGCTGCTTTATCAACTACCGCCAACGCTGAAGACCAAATAGAAGACGGTATAGATAGCCCCCATACAGGTATAATTAAAGCACTAGGTTTAATTGGTCGAGGTAATCATGTAGTGAGAAGAACTAATGGTTTTAACATAGTTACAAGCAATGCTACTCAATTTACTATAACAGCAGGTAAATTTTATAGAGATGGTAAATTACAAACGGCTACTGGTGCTGGAACTTTTACTCTTACTCATGGTGGTGGTGCTACTTTTCCTTCACTATCCTCTACTGAGGGTATATATTTCCTTGTAGTAGTTAAGGCTAATAATGCTTTAGCAGTAAGAAGTTCTAATCCAGCGGCAGTAAACAAAGTTCCTACTCATCAAACAGGTGATGTTATAGTTGCTGTATTGGGATATACTGGTAATGCTTCTAATGGTAGCCAACTTCTTGTTCAGTTTTTAACCACTGATAAAACAACTAATTCCGTAAGTATCGGATATGAATTGAACAATCAATATGAAGAGGCCGCTAGTTTAACTGGAACAAATCAAGGGCTATATATTTCCGGCATAGGTGCTACGGGTACTGCTGCTGTTGATGATAAAGTTATTATTCAAGATACTAGTGCTTCTAATGTAATTAAAACTGTTACTGCCGCTGCTATTGCCGCATTAGCACCAACAGGAAGTGTAACTAGTGTAAGTGCTGGAACAGGTATGACTCAAACCGGAACTTCTACGGTTAATCCTACATTAAATGTAATTGGTGGGGCAGGAATTACTGCAAGTTCTAATGAAATATTAATAACGGATGCAGGAGTTACTATGGCTAAATTAGCAAATATAGCAACAGATACTTTCATTGGTAGAACTGCCGCTAATACAGGAGTGCCAAAAGCATTAAGCAAGGCAGAAGCATTAGCAATCTTAAATGTCGCTGATGGTGCAAACAACTATACTCATCCTGACCACAGTGGAGATGTAACATCAAATAGTGATGGTGCAACTACTATTGTTGCAGATGCTGTTACTTATGCGAAGATGCAAAATCTTGGAACTGCTAATAGAGTTTTAGGTTCAACAAGCACAGGGTTAATTGGAGAAGTGCAAATAGTTGTAGATATGATGACCGCCAATTCTGTTGATTCTGCTCAATATGTAGATGGTAGTATTGACCATGAACACCTATCAGGAGATTGTATTGATGGAGATAATATACAAGATAGTGTTATTAATAGTGAACATTATGCTAACGGTTCGATTGATAATATCCACTTAGCACCAGCAATAGATTCAGTAAAAATTGCTAATGGTTCTGTAACTAATACAGAGTTTCAATATTTAAATGGTGCAACTAGTACTATACAAACTCAATTAAACTTAAAGATAAAACAAGGTTTGCATAGTATATGGATTCCTGCTGAAGCGATGACACCAAGAATAAATGCTGGATGTGGTGCATTAACCGCAACTGCCGCAGGGAATACCAACAACCCCGATTTTAGGTCTTTACCATTTGATAAAAGTACGCAAGAACATTGTCAATTCTCCATTGCTATGCCTAAGATGTGGGATGAACAAGCGGTATTTCCAGTATTTTATTGGACTTCTGCATCTACAAGTACTAATACTGGCTGTTTGTGGGCTATTAGAGGAGTTTCTATTAGTGATAATATTGTTATTAATAAGGCTTTTGGAAACCCTGCTGCCGGATTTCAATTAAATAGCGGTAATAAAAATTTAAGTATTTTAAGTTTAGACCAACAATTAACAATTGCAGAAGTGCCTAACGCCGGAGATATATGTTTCTTTGAAGTGCAAAGAATAGCAGCAGATAATGGAGATACTTTAGATGCTGATGCTCTTTTATTAGGAGTTAAATTACTTTATACTATTAATGCGGAGAATGATGCTTGATGTTTAGTTATACTTCTTTAGGGTTTGGTTCGGGTGGAGTAGCGACTTCAAGTTCTTCTTCTTCTGTTTCTGCACCAAGCGCACCTTTCTTTACGGATGCGAATGGACAGGGTTCTGCGAATGGAAGTTTTGGTTCATGGCAGGACTGGTTTCTACCCCAATATGGCCCTTCATCCATCAATCATAATTTTACTTTTCAACAACCAGCGGTAATAACTCCCCCTAATGCTGGCCCTTCGCCTATTGAATTCGTTGATTTTATTTTAAACTTTAATGTTACTTCAACACCAACACCCAGTATTCAATATTCAGTAGTAACTACTAACAATAATCAATCAGGACAACCGTTAGTTGTCGGAGTCACCTTTAGTGCCGCAACTTCTAAAGCGTGTGTGGTGAGATTTGAACTTGACCCGCTCCACCAATCCAATGATTTGTATGAGGGGATTATTAGAGTTGTTTCTGCTAATGCAGGTGGAAGCATTACTTATCAAGAACCAGTTGCTTTATTAATACAGTAGTGATTTAATGAAATTATTAGAGTTATTAGCAAAGATACTTTTATTCATACTAATAGTATCTTATCCGTTTGTTATGGCCTACGGGCAAAACCTTATGCCGGAACATATGGTTAAGACTTGTTGAAAGAAATGAAAATAAGCGAACTTTAAAAATAGTAATTTTTAAAAATCCAAAAAAAAATGAGAAGGCCGAAGCCCTCTCAAATTTTCTTTCCAGACCATATACCTAAACAAGACCTGCATTCCCACAATTTTACTTGCTCGGTTGAACCCACATAAAAACCCAACAGTCGTTTCGCAACAGTCGGTTCTTTACAATAAGAACAAATCTGTTTTAATCCCATATACCATCACTTTAAATTCTTATCTTCGCTCATCAAACGCTTCATATAGTCTTCTACGCTTTGGTCGGTGATATTAGAGCCACCAAAAGCCGCAAAAAACAAAAGCATTAGAGTAACGAGAAAGATAAATAATCCGAACCATTCCCAGCCAGTCATTACCAATTCACCTCCAAATCTTTATGTTCTTCCTTTTCTACTGAAAAGGCTTTTACAAATCCGTGTTGTATTCCATGTTCCCACAAGTCATATACTAATTGAGTGTCTTTCATACAATACTCAACTACCTCATCATATTTACCCATCTTCCATAACTTAGGTGCATCTGCACTATCCATGAGTTTAGAATCATTCATAGTACATTTAACTAAATTACTAAGAGGAAATCTTTCACCGTGTTCTTTAAGAAGGACTTTAGAAGTATCTATGTATTGTTTTTCTTTAACATACTTATTAATACAGTAAATATCCATTGAATCCCTAAGAATAGGTAAATCAAATGCTGCTATATTATGACCTAATAAACGACCACCTTTCTCAAAATGTTCATCTAAATCGTATTTAAGTTCACCTAGGGATTTAATCACATGACCGGATTTAGTGAAAGAATCTAGTGGTTCATCCACATAGACTGTTCCGTTATTTCCATCCCAAGTAGCGACAGTAGAGACTTGAAACATATGAGTATTACCAAAACCGCCTATATCAAAAGACATATTCTTTGTTTCAATATCAAGAGCCAACACTGACATTAAAATCACGCCGTAGTGTCGTTAGACCAAAGTTTACTAATCTTCTCTTCTTCCTTGTTTGCTTTTGGTTCTTCATCAACATCTGTTCTTCGCTTTAAGAAACAAACAATCTGTGAACCAGCAACAATTAGTTGAGAACAGCATTCCCATCCATCAGCACCATAAGTGTCTAATGTTTCAATAATTACTTTCGGCCCTTTAGTTACTTCAAATACTATATATGTGTTTTCCCACTTCATTCTTCATCACCTTGTTTTTTCAATCTAACATAAACTGTTCTACCTTCTTTCTCTTCTTCAAAGATTCCATAAGGGAGTAATTCATTGTATTGTCTATAAACAGTATTCTTAGAAGATTTCATTTTTTCAATTACTGCTTTCATAAATATTGTCTTATGGATAGAGTCACTGTCACTAAGTCTGTTTTTTACTAATCCTTTACGCTCAGTTGTGTTTTGCTTTAATAACTCAATAAAAACACTTTTGAACTCTGTGTGAAATTCCGGATAATTAAGCCCATGCTTCTTACGGCGGAGGCTTTGGTCTAACCACTCCACCAATGACTTATAACACTGTCGGACAATTCTTTCTGCTTGCTCTACATTAAGTCCTGTAACAATGAATCTTTTATCTTTATTATCTATTGAGGGGCTTTCCGCCACACTACATAGAACTGCCATTCTAGTGAGTGTTTTAATCATACGGGTAGTAAAATTATCAGCAATGTTATCAACTTCAAGCCTAGTTCCTAAAAGGTCATCCTGCATATGATGATAGGCTAATGTCAATGCAGCGTTAAAATTAGAACCATAGGTTATAGTCTTAAGTGGGTCGCCACCTACTTCATTAAATCTTTCCTGTGTTAATGTATATAGGTTAAACATAGCATCTGCATACTTATCAATAGGGGCATCTACATTATGGATTTTCCCTGCTAAACCAATTTGTTCTAATCTCATATTATGTTGAGTTTTCTTAGGAGTATTCTTTACATACAGTAACATTCGTTGCATAACTCCTTTAGAAGTTATTACTTCATTTAAGTTATCTGGAGGATAAGTCATAGCGAAAACAGAACGCTCACAATAACATTCCATTACTTTATTTTCATAAGACACTAATGCCTTAGAAATAATCCAACTTTCTCCGGCAAGGGAGTTCATTAAAGTATTTAAGTAAACAATTGCTTTTTCTTGATGCTGTGATTGATTAAAGATACCCGAATATTCAAATTCATCCCAGTGCGCTAATCCATTACCTTCTAGTTTTCCAGCATTTCTTTTATCTACCGAAGGAGGATTAGGAACATCTGGTGTTGGTGCAGGGTATTCTTTAGAATAGCCTCCAATTAAAACAGCATCAGTATAATCAGTTAATCCGAAAGTATCAAAAACTCTAGGCATTGACGCTAATACGCTTTCTTCCGAAGAATTAGTATTTAAAGGTGGATGCCTTTTCTCCATAGAGTTCTCGTTAATCTTCTTAAACAGTCTTTCTGACACTGGGCCAATAAAGTTCCATAGAGTTGATTTTCCTGTTCCACTAGTTTGAATCCAACAAAAATGAATTCTAGTATCTTCTCTACCTTGTCCGTAAGGTATGTGGATAAAATCTTTTACTACTTGTCCTAAGACAGTAAAGAAACCAATAGAAGCAGGTATGTGGTTGTTATTAGATACCTTTACTGCTGCTTTTACAAATTCTTCTACTACAAAGGGTAGAGGTGCGCCATATTCTTCCATTTTACGAAGAGAATACTTCTCTTGGTCTAGCGTTTCTTCAAATTCTTCTTCATTTATATCATTCATATTTTCACCTTCTCTTCCGAGTTTAATGTGGTAAGTATT
>TARA_R110000803_G_scaffold64492_1_pt1 | contig 23328 bp, 20 predicted proteins | sample TARA_R110000803 | Tara Oceans TARA_R110000803 (sample SAMEA4397772) | marine metagenome | biome: Polar Biome; feature: [SRF] surface water layer (ENVO:00010504); material: water (ENVO:00002006), including particulate matter (ENVO:01000060) such as... | depth 5 m | reverse complement strand
TAAACGCTGTAATGCGCCTCGGCTTATCTCCTCATCATTTTTAGATAGCTTCTGTAATTCAAGCCCTAACCTTCTATTGGAGTAACCTAAATTAAAGTGCTCAATAACGTTATCGCTGTATATTGCTCTATTTTTAAGAAACTCTATCGCATCAACAGATTGCAGTAATTCTTGATGATAAAACTTCATCGACATCTGAAGCATGGCATCATCACTAGACACCGTGCTTAAACAGGCATCATCACTGGAAAGCGGATAGGCAATTCGCTCTCCAATGTTAACCCTATGTGGGACTTCGTTGTTAAACATCAAAGCCTACTTACTTTCAACAAGATTCAAATGATGACAGTAAGGCAATATGTGTTGGGCCAGCATTTGACCAACTAACCCAATGCCATTACCGCTTGTAATTTCATCTTCTAACGGACTCTTGCTAATAAGGATAAAGCCACCTTTTTCACTACGCGTTTTGATCAAAGATGCAAGAATATAGGCTTCTTTAATGGAAAGTATATTTAACTCGAAGTTATCGAGCATCAGTACATCAATGACCTCAAGCGGCTTTAGTGCTGATTGCAAAAGACTCTTAGCGTCTGCTACCAGTAAATCTTGTAGCATTTCTTTCATCTCTTTAAATAGAACGGAAATTCCCTTATCTATTAATTCATTGCCAAAAGCGCTCACCAACTCCAGCCGCGCTTTAGATGGCTCTCCATGGATAATGATAGAGTCACCTTCTTTTAACCAAGCACCACGGCTTAAATATTCAAAATATTTATGATTAAATTGCCCGATAGGATATTGCTCAATATCAGCATAGCGAATGCTCGTATATGGCAGGTTAGCGGCTTTACGATACTTTTGTGTCTTATCAACTAGCTTATTGCAGTGAATAGCATCTAGAACAACGATTAGGTTTTTCTGAAAGCCAACTAAGTCAAATTCTTTATCAAGTGCAGCTCCATCCATACCGCCAATAAACGCACTGTATCGCAATGTTTTACACATTGACCTAACTGTTGAGTCTAACGTGGAATTAGTGTGCATGATGTTCTCCCTGTGAACCTTGTTGCATTTGCTGATAACAAGCAAATGACTCTTGAATATCGTCATCATCCAACTTAGCAACTTCAATCATTGATTCTAATGCGCTAATGCTTAATCGATTACTGGCTTGGCACATTAAACAGCCCACAACAAATTCTTCAGCAAACCCTTCTTTCACCGAGTTTTCTAACACGCGTTTTAAAGTATTGCATTGCTCTCTGGCATAGAAATCACGTTCAGATACATCAGAGTAAAATTCTTCGACAAAAGGAATTAATGACGGCTCTTCTTTTTTTGCCCAAGCCAAAAAATAAGTTTTGTTTTCGCTTCTCAACACCTTATGCTCTGGCGGCATATGCTCAATCAGCATGGCATGCGCATCACCCGATTTTCGTCTGGCATGGCTATAGCTAAGTTCACCGTTATGCTTAATATCAACCTTATCTGGGTAAATATAAATCTGCACTTTTTTACCAAACAGCTTGTGGTCAATTGAATAGTATATTTGGTCAACTTTGACTCTATAATGCTTGTCAACCGTAACTGTACGCTGTCCTGTAGGCACAATAAAAGATATTGGATTTATCTCTCTAAACGATGGTTTTTCTTCTTCGAATAGCTCATCGCGTGATTCAGCGCGTCCCGTTAATGGTCGCTTATTAATCGCAGACACCAACCAATCCAAACAGTCGTTAACCTCTTCTACCGAGTTAAAAGACATTTCGCTTAAATAAGGATAAATCTCATTATTAAAAATTTTCACTGCTATTTCAGCCGCATAGTTGTAATTCGGGCTTGCTGGTGGAGATGGATATGCAATAGCGTCTTGATGCTTACAAAATTGCTCATAACCTTTTGTGAGCTTCAGATGGGGTTTTGGTGTTGTCACCAAAGGTTTTGCATTATCAGTGATGATAAATTTAACGACACCATTTATTTGAATAAATATCCATTGCATGAAATCAAGCCAATCTTTCTGTTTCTGATGTGTGGTCGCACGAATGAATATTTTCTTTGAATAACCTAAAACACCGGCAATAAAGTATACGTAATGCCTATTTTTTTCAGGGCCGATAGATAAACGAAGGCCAGCATAATCAATATACAAACGTTCTCCAGGGTTTTCTATGATAGTTAGTGCAAATTTAGGGTTATTCAGTGCAGCCTTAACCCCTGCATAATAGGTAGACTCTGCAACTGCATTAGCTTCACCGACTGCTTTTACATAAGCTCTGTAATGAAATCGAATATTGGGCTTACCCTTTCTACCTTTTGTACTAGATATCAGGTTTGCAACTTCCTCATATTGAGGTAACGTAAACCTTGATTGATGCGGAGGTCGCCCAGTGAGAAGAATTTTTGTCGCATCACTTAAGGGCAAATCTTTTACATCATGGTAAGAAATGCCTTTTTCTGTCCATGCATTTATTTTTCTGCCTACTGCTTGATGACTAATACCTAAATACTCACCAAGCTTACGGTATGACCATTGTGTTAATAACCACAGTCTTAACAACTCAATCCAAATATCAATTTTAATCATTTTTCTTGCCTCTCATTAGAGGCGCAAAAACCTATCGCACACTTGCAAAAACCTGCAAATGTACTACAGTTGAATTGTCTGCTTTCAAAAGACAATTCTGCAAAGGCCCACTGTGTTAGAGCACTTCGGGTCTTTGTTATTTCTGCGCCAGTTAAAATTCGTCACATCTTCTTATTTTCCATCTCGACAACAGCGCACTGCGCCATATACCTTGCTACCTCTGCAACCAAGACAAAGTAGCCCCTACGATTTGGCTGTGAGAATATCGGTATGGGTAACGTCCCCCTTAATAGGGCTTGGCGCATTGTTGCAACACTTCGATAGTTCAGTGCCTTATGCAATTGCTCAAGATTTAAAATGGGCGAGCCATAAAGCTTTAATAAATCAGCTTCTAACTTTTCTCGTAATTCATTGAGTGCTTCTTCGCTCATGTCTGCTTCAGTCGTGTTCAGTAAGGTAATAATTAAGTATTGGTCTAGACTTTGGTTACAGCCAGTGTGTTTTTTGAATGATAGAAACAAGAATAAATAATGTAAGGCACTGAAAAGTAGTGATTCTGCTAAAAACGAACAGATGAATAAAAAGTAAATTAAATACGATGTACAATTTTACCGCCTACAAAAAACTTCCCAAATATGTGCAGTCATTAGCTACGCAACACTTCTTGTTGGAGTGGTTATTTTCTTTAAATGATAAGCAAGAGAAGACGCTAAACTTGATGCAAAGGCTCAGAGCGTTAAGGATTAAAATAATTGAAGACGCTCATATTTCTACTACCGCTAGATTCAGCCCCTCTCCGCTGAAGTTGTTGACGTATCTAGACAGTGAAATTAACTCGCGATATTGGCGCGTAAAGCTAAAAGGCAAACCGATTGTGAGTAAGTTTAAGTTTTCCCGGTTGATGCAGCTTACAAACTATCAGCCTATCTATACCGATAAAGCCTTCTTTATACTGTTGAGTCAGCCTAATACAGCAAGTCAAAACCTTGCTCCTGCAATCAATGCACTTTCATTACATATAAAAGATATGCTTTTGAGCAAGCAGGCAAGGAAACATTGGCATTTACCAGCAACAGCAGCCGATGAACTATCAACGATTATTAATCGCAAGTACGCTTGGCATATTGATGAACTTTGCAATACCTACACGTTAGATAGTTTGACTGCATTACTCATTATTGCCATTTACCAACAAAATGAGCTTCAAGAAGCAAGACCAACGCATGCTGAAAAGTGTGCCTTTGAACTTTTTATAAAGTTATTCGCCATTAAATATTGTCCGAGCAATACACCTAAAATTGGTTTTGGTATTGCTCAGTTATTGATAGCTTTATCAGCTCACTCAAATGAACAAGAAAAGGAGTTCGTTACGCCAACTGTTAAACATTTCGATCATCTATTAGGTTCACTGAGTGAGACAAACATCACGCTGAAACGAGACTTTAAATTTGACCAAAAAGTATTGGATGAGAGTTTATTAAATTTTGATGACTCGAAATATTTAAATCAAAAAGAATTAGGCTTTCTGATCAAGTAACCCACCTTTATTTTTAATTTTATTTATTATTTCAAATGGTCCAATAATTTTAGAATGCTGTATTGCTATTTTTAGAATCACTGGTCTATTTCTCTTGGAATCTCTGTACAGAGATCCTGCTTTTTTTGAGACAAGCCTCTATGTTGACAGAGACACTTTCTACTAATAACGGACCAGTATGATTCTATGGTTTAGGACCATTACTTTTATTGAAATTAAAACTCAACAAAGTTAAAAACATAACTAACAATGTAGATATATTTTACATTAAATTAATTAGTTACGGGATTTTCAAGGTAGAAGTTAACTTTACCACTTATGAAAGTGAAAGACTATTTAGGCGCTAAAATCATATCAATCCTGCCATCAAATTCTTGGTAATATTACCCGTAAATTTTTATCATAGGTACTCGGCTCATGATCACAAGGTAGTAGGAAATGCACTTAAATTTACTCGCCATGTTGCCGACTGAACTGAGAGAAAAAATAGACCAAGAATATGAATTGATCATTCAATTGAAACCGCACGAAAGATTTCAGCTTTGGCCTCGACTAAGGCCAATGATTTACTATGTCACTAACGATGAGTTGATCCGCCAAGCAAGTCAGCAATACTTGGCTCATCACGACTGTATGATTGCTAACACCTTATTTGGCTTGTCACTTTGTCCAAGCGTCTTAGCAAGAGGGCCTATTACATCTGCTACCGCAGCCGAAAAATACCTAAATACTGGCATTAGGAATATTTTCAAGCATAAGGAGACAATCGATTTTGGTTGGCTTACTGAACATCATTTAAAGCTATGGCAACATTGCTGCCATAGCTTTTTAATCTACGCATATAGAAGTAATTATTGGAATGATGATGTTGTTGAATATGCTGAATCTCAGTGCGATCCAGCGATATTGATTGAACGTGCATAGTTAAGGCAAAACCAGCTTCCGCTGGCTTTGAGAGCAAAGAGAATTTGAAGTTAAGCTACAGCACCTGATCCAGTGACTCTATTGCAGCTACAATGGTATGAACTGAATTTCGATCAAATTCCGCTCGGTCTACCTCTTCATGTGTACCTTTGTTCAAGTACCTCCATTCACGAGAATCACCATTAATACCTAACAATTGTTCAATGGGAGACAACACGTTGTCTTTATCAGGATCAGAGAAATCACCTTTGTTAATCTTAGTTTTAAGTTGCTCTGTCAGTTGGCGCAATTCAATTGGAGAATTGGCAGTACGTAACTTGATACTCAAATTGCCATCACCATTCTTACTGACATATCGCCATATTTTCCCTTTAGCTAATGACTCAAGTGCTTGGCGAGATTTACCCAATGCAAATCGTAATTCATTTTTGCGAATATGCTCTAACGCACCTTCAACATAGTTCCTTGGTGCGCATTTGAAGTCAACTTGAATATGCGGTTCATTAATACGAGGCAAGAATGCTAACCTCTGGCTACTCTTAACTTGCTCAACTGATAACAGATTTTGAATATCTTTAAAAAACTCCTCTCCATGACATGTCAAGATAATCTGTTTTCCATCGAAATAATGATCTTCAAACAGTGTGCGCCTTATTGATTCGCGGTGATCATCATCAATGGCATTTACAGGATCATCAAAAATAAGAAGGGGACAACCTTCTTTTATGTTTTTTGCCAAAAGTATTGCCAAACCAACGCAACGAATATGCCCTTCACTTAATACGTGAAGCGCATCAAAATATTTTTTAGGCTCATTTTGATAAGAAATTTTTAACTTTTGATTTTGCGCTAATGGTAACTGGATAGAAGCCATTAATTCAGTAGGTGCGTCATTTCTATTAAAAGCATTATAAAGTTCAACAACTACATCGCCTAAGTTTTCAACTAGCTGAGCTGGCAACTTTTTACGATAGGCATTAAGTAAAGAGACGAACTGTTGGTAAGATTCCCGTATTTCAATATTCTTCGTAACAATCGGCTTTTCCTGTTCTACTTCTTTAATAAGTGATTTGTTTGCTTCATCAAACTCACTGATCAACTTTCGAGCATCTTCTATTGCTTTAACCGCAGCACTTTTGCTAGCTGCTAACTTTTGAGCGTCATTTAAAAATCCTTTTAGTCGCTTCAATTCAGACCGCTGAGCATTCTTGTTTTGCTCAATTTGAACACTCTCAATATCCTGCTTTTCTAAACAAGTTACTTGAGTCTCTATATGTTGTATAGCTGTCGTGCCATCTTCTAGCGCGGCATGTAAACTATTCCACCATGTTACATTTAAGTGTGACATATCAGCTAACTTAAAAGGCGCTAACTTGTTATTAGAGAAAAAGTTTAAACAAGTAGATAATACCTGATGTAATTCTTGTAGTTTTTGAAACACTGTTTGCTCAAGTTGCTTTATGGTCGCTTGCAATAGGGCTAAATGTTGAAGCTTGACTAACTCCTCTCCGGCATAAGTAAAAGGATTAACTGTTACTTCAGTTAATGGAGTTAAACATGCAGGACATTTATCAGGGCTATTCGGCTGTACTTGAGTTACGGCTTCAAATAGTTGTTGGAAAGATACTTGTTGACTTGCTTTTGCTATCTCTTCACTTTTTTGAGTATGCTCATTCAGACTGCTTATCAACGTCTGTTTAATTGCGGTTAGGTTAGCCACAGTTAGGTTACTTTTTTGAGGAATAGGCTTCTGCAACTCAGCTTCTAATAAAGGTACGTGCCCTTGCTTTTCTTCTGTGCCATTAAGCTCAGACATCATTGTAAGTAAAGTACAGCCTTCTCTATAGCGAGATGCTAATGAAGCTTCATCATCCTTTGCTTGTTCAACGATACCTTGATTAAGTTTAATTTGTTGTTCAGCCCCTTGGAGTTTAAGCCGTTTTTGAGCAAGTGTTTTTGCTTTTACACCTTCTAAATCTATATATCGCCCATCAATTTCAGGAGAGAAATTCTTTACAAACTCATTAAATGCATCAAGGCCAAATAGTGTTGATATTAGTTCTGACTGTTTGGCCGGAGCTTGCGCAGCAATACGCGAAAAGCTATCTATTCTATTTTTTTCAACGAAGCAAAATCGATAAAGAGCATCATTAGATTTGATACTGACATCAGCGCCATCATCATCAATTCCGATCAATTTGGGTGGTGCGAATTTATTGGTGTGTGCATTTTTTAAATAAGCTTCAACATCTCTAAAACGCTTACTTTCAGCTTCTGCTACTGAGCCTAACAAGGCGTATTCTAATGCTTCACAGAAACTAGACTTCCCCGTACCGTTTGGCCCAAAGATAAGCACTAACAGACTTTTTAGGTCAAAAGTTTCTTCACGGCTAAATCCCCTAAATGAGTCAACCGATAACTCTTTGAGTAGAGCAAAAGAGGCTACATCTGACTCAACTTCTTCAAGGTTAGTTGGAATATCTTTGCTTAAACTAGCCCACTCTTTTTGAGCAAGCTTTGCGACATGTTTAACCCGTTGCCCTTGATGAGTAACTAATGGAACAATTTCTTCAAGGTGTTTTAGTACCAAGTTAGCGAATTTATGAACTGATGCACTAGATGGAGTTGAAAGTAAAGTTTGAAGAAAACGTTGAAATTCAGACTGGATCATATCTTCCCTTATATTTGATAAATTGTCAGATTGCACAGCAGAGTCTTAACCTAACGATAATGTCCTTTGTAAATCCGATATCAAAGTTATCAGTTTAAAAAACGTAAGTAAATCAATACGCGACCTAATGCTAATTGGTTTGATTTTGCACAATAAAAAGCCCCGGCTAGCGAGGCTTTGGATTCAAATAAAAATATTAAAGCACATTTAAAATTACATATTGGTGTTTTCTAATTTAAATACTGCTATATCCAAACCACCGTTTTCTAATAAATGATTAACCTTAAATTCGATTAAGTGAATATAACTTTGACGAGAATTTGGATCGAGTTCTGAAACATGAAAATAGTAACTATTTTCAAAAAGAACACTATCACTTCCATAAACCCCAATTATTTTAAACTTAGAGTTTGGGGGGATCTCATTTCTGAATACAACCTCAGGGCCAGAAAAGTTAGGTTTAGGTACAATAAACACATAATCTACCACTTTATTTCTCAGCGAACCAAAGGTAACTCCTAAAGCCTCCAATTCAACAACAGCCTTAATATGTGATCCAATTAAGTGCTGAAATTGATCTTCTTCACTGTATTTTTTATATTTCTCAGGTGAACAAGCTGATAATAAAAAAATAATGCATAGAGTTGAAACTATATTTATCTTCATTCTTGTTGTGCCTCACACTGTTGAACGCTATGAGTATAATTATCATTTTGTAAAAGTTTTTCGATAGATATCGTAGTTTCTTCAAAGACAGCTAAAGGATAAGCTAAAGGCATCGTAATAGGGTTTAGAATATAGTCAATTGACCATTCTGGTAATGCCGTCCAATTTTTTTCCATGTAACCAACCATTGAATCATGGCGATGCCCGAATGTGTGACCAGCAGGTATATAATTGTCTATAAAGCCAGTTATTCCTTTACCTGGCTCAAAGCCTGTTGCACCTTTTCTTCCAACAGAATAAGGATGATTTGAGGGCTTAAACCAATCAAGACCATACGGATCAAATCTCATGATCGGATTACCACCAACATACCCATAAGTATTTATCCCACCTGCTAAACCAATTGGATCTGACTGAATATAGCGCCCCAATTCAGGATCGTAATCCCTAAAGTAGTTGTAATAAGAACTTTTTTCTTCATCCCAATATTGCCCAGGAAGTCGAGAATTATATACTACGGCCAAACCATCACCATCAAAGTCATCATTTACTATTGCTTTTCCAAACGGTGCATAACTTGCCTGCCACACTTTTTTAGCACTCTCATCTGTTAAAGCTACAGGTGCACCCAAATGATTAGTATGAATAAAGTAGTCATCTGAAGTAAGTATAGCTTCACCATCTAGAGGCTTAATTTTGATTGCATCAGCTATTACATTACCATTAGCATCATTACTTAATGCAATACTAGATTCTGCATCTAATGTGTAACTTCCTAATAGCTGCCAAGAACTACCTGTCTTAGATTGGTCAACACGAATGATATCCTGACCTAATGCATGATTGATGGAAAAAGGTGCATTGCTGGCATTTTTACGCTTCTTCACCCAACGAGCATAAACTTGATATTGACCTCGAACTACATTAAGTATTGGCCAAACAACAGAGTTTTCTCCATTACCTTTAGGTGACTTTAAATAACCAATTCCTTTAAATTTCTTTTTTCCTTTCTTTTTTCTTTTAGTCACTAACTTCCATTCTCCATCAACCGTTACATTTTCATCATTGTCATCAATAATAATCTTACCAGACGAAAACTTACCTTGATGAAACGTCAATCGATTACCGTTTAAATATACATATTCAGTCGTTATATTTGTGCCAATATCGATTTCATAAATTAGCTGCCCATAATGGTCATATACATAATGAATATCAACATCAACACTTTTCTTTTGTATACGCTGGCCTAAGGCATTGTAAAGATAATTATATGTCCCAAAAGCAGTTATCACTGACGACAATCGATTAGCTAAATTATAAGTAAATAAGTCACTTCCTTTTTGAGCTAGATTACCGTTATTATCATAAGTTAATGTTTCACTATTTAACGTCGTTAGTTTTGTATTTTCATAACTATAATTGTCAAGTTCACCATCAACTTGTTTACTAACCCTATTATCTGTTTCATCATACGTAAACTGACTATTAGTTAGGTTCTTTGTTACATCGGTAAGTCGATGCTTAAGGTCATAGGTTAACGTTAGGCTATTAGCTACCTCTAAATTATTTGTGATTAAATCAATATTCCCACCACTATCATAAGAGTATGTATAGTCAACCACGTCAGTCACTTGTCTACTTGTTAAAAAATACCCCATATCAAAAGTATTAGTGAGTAGTTTACCATTACCGTATGTTAATGACTTAACAGCCCCTTGAGGTAAATAATTTATACTATCTGCTAATGTAAGTGATTCTCCTTGATAAAAGCTATCGACTTTGACTATCTGACCAATAGTGTTATACGTATAAATAATTTCCCGACCACTTGGGTATACTACTTTTGTTAGTAACCCATTATTATAATTGTACGAAACACTATAATGGTGACCTTCAATAGCTATTGTTGTTTTCGTGGTTTCACCAAACTCATTATAATAATAATTGATTGAATCATTAAGTTGCACAATTGATGTTAATTTACCAATGCCGTAGCGTCCTGATTGACTATTATCATAATTAAACGTGACATCTTCCTCACTCCCTGCATTGTTTACTGACACAAGCCTATTTAATGCATCATAAGCAAATTGAGTAATTATTCCCCGAGCATCTGTTCTACTTAGTACATTACCAACTTCATCATTGGTAAATTGAGTAGTGCCTGTGGCTAGACTCACCAATTGCTCGTTATCGCCTTTAAAATCTGGAGAATATTGTGTAGGATTTTGAGCTGCATCTGTTACTGAAATTAGAGCGTCGTTAACATCGTAGGTTAAAATGGTTTGACCCAATAATACATCAGTTACCTTTATTAAACGATTTAGTTCATCAAAATCGTTAGTGGTTGAGTTACTCCCCATAGAATAGCTAGTTAAATTAGACATTGTGTCATAATTATATGTCCGATTTAGATACCCCGCGGTGTCAGTAAGCTTTCTTCCAAGCTCATCAAAAGAAGAACTGAAACTCCCTACAACCTCACCAACAGAGTTGAGATATTGGGTGTTTGTTATATTACCCTTAGTATTATAGGTGTAATTAATAGACTCATTCGCACTATTAACTATCTGAGATATTCGACGGGAATCATCATACATAAAAGTTAAAATATCCCCCAAAGGCAGTGTACTAGAGGTTAACAAACCATACTCATTGTATTGATAAGTTATAGAGCGACTTCCTCTCGTTGTTGAAATTACTTGTCCTCGACTATTATATTGAAGCTCAGTGGTTATATTATTTGAATCAATAATAGTTCGAGGTTTACCTTTGCTTGTGTAATTACTAAAGGTAGTTTCTTGACCCAATGCATTCGTTATTTTACTCAAGTTGTTTTGGACATCATAAGTAAACGACGTAATATCTGACACGTCGACACGTTTTCCGTTAATAGTAGATATAAGCGAATCACTTGTATATGTGAAGGACTCTTCTGTTGCAGATGCATTAGACAGAAGAGTTATACATGTAATAAATAAAGTTAACTTTGAAAAGTTCATAATATCTAATTCCCTGATAATTAATTAAAACTGTATATTCGTTGGTACAATTTCTTTCTTTAACACCATTCCTTTGCTGTCATAAGTATAGTTAACCGTTGTTTTAGGTGTAGTAATTGTTAGTGGCAAACCTAAGGTTTTATCCCACAAGGTAGAAGTAGTTCGTTCATTTGCTGTACCTGAGGCTTCTGTTCTCCCTACCTCCCATCCTTCTGAGTCTCTTTGGTAGGTGGTTATTATTCCACGAGAGTCAGTTTGTGACATAAGGAAACCTTTGGTGTTGTATCCATAACTCGTATTTGATGAGACACAATTTGTAGATGCTACACCATCAACTGAAGATATTTTAAAGCGGTCATTAATATTGATATAATTATATATTGTTTCTTTACCCAGAGAATTGGTTACGGTTGTCTGTAAGCTGCCGTAATTAAACGTTTCAAAATCTCCTGAGTTGCCGACTTTACTTTGGGTCACTCTTCCTTTGGAATCATACGTAATATTATTAATTACATACCCGTTTTCAACAGCCTGTGTTAGTCCTTGGGTTGAGTATATGTAGGTTTTACTTTGACCATTTGTGTTTGTAACTGATGTTAAGTTGTCACTTATGTATTGATAGGTTATCGTTTCACCATCAGAAGTACTAATAGTAGATACGTTGCCATTGATATCAAAGCTAGCAACGTACAGTAAATTACTTTCTGAATCTAAAATGCTATTTTTTAAAGGTTCATATGTGTAATTTAGACTACTACCATCTCTATGCGTTTTAGAAAGCAGCTTTCCGAAACTATCATACTTTTCAATTGAAGCACCTGATAAATTAACAAAGTAAAAGCCACCTACATTTGTCAACTCAACTCGTGTTGCTATATCGGGAATATAAACACCTGCATTATCAGTAAAACTAATAATTTTCCCATCACCTTGAACAACTTTAATCTTATCTACATCAAATTTTAAATGTTTTTCAAACTCAAACGACCATTCATTTGTAAAACTATTATAATGCCGAACAATTTGATAGCTTCTCCCAAAATTATAAAACTCAGCATCGACATGACGAAGATATTTGTTACCCGAGCGTATATTCACAGGGTGTTCTGTCATTGGACACTCATATCCAAGTTCCTCTTCTAACTCCACGGGATCATCTTCTAAAATAATGAAACTATGTTGTGTTGATGAATATGAGACTCCATTTTTAACTAGTTCAGCAGTGATTATAATTTGTTTATCACCAGAGAATTTTTCATTATCCTCACTATTACCTGTCAGAAATTGTCGAGGTAAATCAACCTTATTAGAATATAAACTAGCGTCAATGGTCGAGGTGAAACTGCCAACACCACTTATGGAAACTCCCTCTTCAGTAAGATGAGTTGCATCGTTTAAATTATATCTAATGACGAATCCAGTATCTGTAGCTATGTTCAAAGACAGTGTCAATTCAAATGATTCTCCTTCCAAAACTTCTGTAGAACCAGAAAAAGATAGTATAGGAATTTCTTCGTCATCTTCAATTACAACAGTTGTATTGTAATTTGACAAAATATTTTCCCACCCAGGAGATCCGCTCTCACCGATATACTCTAATTGCTCTTCTCTGTTGCCACTAAAGTAGTTATTTTGAGGGGTTTGCATTTTAAGGATAGTTGGTGATGTTAAGTGAGCATAGCTACCATAATCGCTATCAGCACCAGATATTATATCTAAAACCTGTTCATTTATATTATCAACTTTTAATCCTGGCCTTCCACAATCACCTGTCACACGAGAGCTTGAGCTAAAAGTAAGATCTAATACATCACCTTCAGAAATAATTTCTAATTCTTCTGGTGTATTTGTATACCAATCTACTTGCCTACAAACAGCAGCAAAAGGCCCTCCTCCTTGAGAACAATAATAATTGTCTCCCTGTTGCTCTAGGCTTACTTCTTCAGGGTCAAGTCCTGGATCAACATCTTTACATGCCTGCAAAGCTGAACCAGCAGTGGCTTGCGCCCCACTGCCATAAATATAATCCCACGCAATCCAAGTATTCGCCTCAGATCTTAAAGGTGTCACCAACAACAATAAAGAAAAGTTGATTAGCAGGAGTTTTTTTATTGCTTTCATAACAATCATCCTTGATTTTTATTAACGTCCATATTTACATAGTAAAAATAGACAATCATTTTAATTAATCAAGTTTGTATAAAATTTATTTTTACTGAGTTAACCAGAGCCAAATCACTCAAAATTTATCAATCAGACACATGTCCGTTCGGTAACCCCCCTCACTCCATCATGGACCTCCGCATCAATAAAAATTAACACATTGAAATATAAAGACATTCTAAAAATTCAAACGTTCGTTTAAGCTATGTTGTTAAAGTTGAGGTTTTGCTATTTACAAGGAGACTTTTGTGTTTACAATACCTTAGCTCATAAGCAATCAAATTATTTTGAGGTCAATCATGAGCTATCAATTCAATGCACAACCTATCGAAAACACTCCCCTCGCCTATTCATACATTCGCTTTTCTACACCTGATCAACTTGACGGTGATTCACAGCGTAGACAGCTTGAATTGTCGATGAATTACTGTGAGAAAAACAACTTAAAGCTTGATGAATCAACCACGATTAAAGACCTTGGATTGTCGGCCTTTCATGGTACGCATATTAAAGAAGGTTTCTTAGGTCACTTTCTTGAAGCCATCAAAACAGGCGAAGTACAGCGTGGCTCTACCCTACTCATTGAAGACTTTGACCGTTTAAGTAGACAAGAGCCGCTTGATGCTCAGGACATTGTTCGCCAGATTCTCAAAGAAGATATCACTATTGTTACGTTATCTAATGAAATGGTGTATTCATGGGAACGAGTGAATCGTGACCCCGGACTCATCTATACGATGACAGCGGCTATTATTCTTGCTCATGAAGAATCACGTAAAAAGCAGGAGCGGTTAAAAGCGGCATGGGTTAATAAACGTAATATTAGCGAAAGTAAAATACTTACCGCCATGTGCCCTTCTTGGCTCACTGTCAATAAAGAAGCTAATGAGTTTATAGTATGCCCAACGAGAGCCGCATTATTAAATCGTATTTTTGATTTATACAATGATGGGCTTGGTCAATTGGCAATAGCTAAAATGCTAAATAGTGAAAGTATTAAACCGCCACGCTCACAACATTGGAGTTCATCTAGTATTGCAGGACTTATAATCTTGGTCATCATCACTACACTCTGTTTTAAGGGACAATGTTGACCAAACTTACCTTCAAAGAATGTCCTAAAGTGATCATACAATGAAAAATGAAGGTCTGAGGGTAATTTAAAAACTGGGTTTATACTTCATTGATTTCATTGATATTTTTAACTTTTCCCAAAATGAACATACGATAGGCTTTTTAGCCAAAAACACCAGAAACGAAAAAAGGGTAATAACATCAACCTGTTATTACCCTTTTTAATGTTCAAAAAATTTGTCCTATCGCTCACTAACCATGTTAACCGTGTACTTAGGAATCTCTACCACTAGGTCTTCATCGCCAACCAAGGCTTGACAACCAAGGCGAGAATCGGGTTCTAAGCCCCAAGCTTTATCAAGCATGTCGTCTTCTAACTCGTCACTTTCAGCGATAGAATCAAAGCCTTCACGAATGATCATATGGCAAGTCGTGCATGCACAAACTTTTTCACAGGCGTGTTCAACACCAATGTCGTTTTTAAGTGCTACATCTAAAACACTTTCGCCTTTTTCGGCTTGTACTACTGCACCGTCAGGGCAAAGATCTTCATTGGGTAAAAATATAATTTGTGGCATTTAACTAAACCTCGTCAACTGAATGGCCAGATAGTGCTGTTTTAATAGAGGAATCCATTCTACGTTCAGCAAATAAGGCGGTGCTATTATTTAATGTTTCTATTGCCGCTTCAACTTCATCGGCATTACCTGTTTGGCTTATTTGTGCAAGTGCTGTGATGGCATGATTAATTTCGCCAATTTCAGCTTCGCTAAGCAACGCACTATCAACAACAAGCGCTGCTTGAATTGATTCAATCACGCGTGACGCTTCAACTTGCTGCTCTTTTAACATTCGCGCTTGCATGTCTTGCTCTGCATTTTCCATTGAATCTTTTAGCATTTTAGTGATTTCTTGCTCTTCTAGACCAAAGCTTGGTTTCACGGTAATACTAGACTCAACACCGGTTGATTTTTCCATTGCTGACACTTCTAACAAACCATCAGCATCAACTTTAAAAGTGACGCGAATATGGGCAGCACCGGCGGTCATGGCTGGAATACCACGAAGCTCAAAGCGCGCTAATGAGCGACAATCATCGACCAGCTCACGTTCACCTTGTAAAACATGCACGGCCATTGCCGTTTGCCCGTCTTTAAAAGTGGTAAATTCTTGTGCTTTTGCTACAGGAATAGTGGTGTTACGGGTAATAACCTTTTCAACTAGGCCTCCCATCGTTTCTAAACCTAAAGATAAAGGAATAACATCAAGTAACAGCATATCACTATCAGGCTTGTTGCCCGCTAAAATATCGGCTTGAATTGCTGCTCCTATGGCAACCACTTTATCAGGGTCAATTGAGGTTAATGGCTTTTGCTTGAAAAAGTTTTCAACTTCTTGACGTACTAAAGGGACGCGAGTTGACCCCCCTACCATCACAACTTCAATAACATCATCAATGACTAACTCAGCATCTTTTACTGCGCGTCGACAAGCTCGTAGTGTTTTCTTCACTAGTGGCGCGATCAGTTGTTCAAAATCACCACGAGTGAGGTTTTCAGACCAAATTTTTCCTTCTGACAAGGTCAGTGATATGTCAACACTTTCACTTGCTGATAGCTGCTCTTTAGCTAAACAGGCTTGCTGGGTTAATTGGCGCTCCAATGACGTTGACAATGGACGTACTAAGCCAGCTTTAGTAATCAGGTGATCAACAAGCACACCGTCAAAATCATCACCGCCAAGTGCTGAGTCACCACCCGTCGCTAACACTTCAAATACGCCTTTATTTAGGCGTAATATTGAAATATCAAAAGTACCACCACCTAAGTCATAAACCGCAACAACACCTTCTTGGCCGCTGTCTAAACCATAAGCTACGGCAGCGGCTGTTGGCTCGTTCAACAAACGCAGTACATTAACACCGGCTAATTTGGCTGCATCTTTGGTACTATGACGCTGAGCGTCATCAAAGTATGCCGGCACAGTGATCACCACGCCAGTAAGCTCTCCACCTAACGATAGTTCAGCACGTTTTACCAGTGTTTTAAGAATTTCTGCCGACACTTGTACTGGGTTGACATCACCGGTACGAGTCGATATTGAAGGGTGGTTTTCATCACCACAAAAGGCATAAGGCAATGAAGCATATTTGGTGGTGATATCGGCTTTAGAACGACCAATAAGACGTTTGGCCGATACGATAGTATTTTCAGGATCACTTACCGCGAATTTTTTTGCCTGATGCCCCACTAAAATCTCATCACTTTGATAACTAACCACTGACGGTAAAATATCAATACCATGCGTATCAGGAATAGTTTCAGCTAGGCCACTTTTAACGCTGGCAATTAAAGAATTTGTGGTGCCAAGGTCGATGCCAGCAGCAAGTCGATGTTCATGAGGAACGGTACTTTGTCCGGGTTCAGCGATTTGTAATAATGCCATTGTAAAAGCTCGTTAGGTAATAGTTTTACGAATTTTTATTAATAACTGCATGAGCGTTATCGAAATAATTAAATGCAGTTGTTAACGGGTTAATTTTCTAGCTTAGTCGTCTAGCAACTGCTCTTCGAGTTTATCCAACTCAACATGTAGTTTTTGATAAAACTTAAGTTTTCTTAGATTATCACAAGCCAGATTATTGGATTCAGACGTGTTATCAGCTAATTGAGTTTGCAGCTGACTAAATAACTGTTGGAATTCGGCTTCAAACACCTCAGAAACCTCAAACACTGCAGAATCTATATCATCAGCATCCTTAACTTCCGCTAGCATTTCTCGCAACTCCATTTGACGCATTAAAAAGCTGACATCGCCAAATGATGCTTGTTCACTAGGCATATCAACGCCACGCAATTCTAAGAGATATTGCGCACGTTTTAACGGATTTTTTAATGTTTGATATGCGTCATTAATTAGCGTAGATTTCTTTACCGCTAGCATTTGCTCTTGGCTTGATGCATGAGCAAAGCGATCAGGGTGCACTTTTTTCTGTAATGTTTGATAAAGTGTTGAAAGCCTAGTTAAATCAATAGTAAACTGAATTTCTAAACCAAATAATTGAAAATAATTCACAACAACTCCAGTGAAACTAATCACTCATTAAACATTAAAACTTTCACCACAACCACATTCGCCTTTAGCGTTTGGGTTGGTAAATTTAAAGCCTTCGTTCAAGCCTTCTTTAACAAAATCAAGTTCGATACCATCAAGATAAACTAAGCTTTTACCATCAATAATAATATTACAATCATTAATAGAAAACATGGTGTCATCTTCATTTAGCTCATCAACAAATTCAAGTACATAAGCTAAACCAGAACAACCGGTTGTTTTAATACCTAATCGTAAACCAAGGCCCTTGCCTCGGTTTTCGATAAACGATTTTACCCTGTCAGATGCCGCAGGCGTCATCGTTACACTCATAGCCAACCTCCAGCTTAATCTTGGTGCTTACTACGGTAATCTTCAATTGCCGCTTTAATAGCGTCTTCTGCTAAAATCGAGCAATGAATTTTCACTGGCGGTAATGCAAGCTCTTCTGCAATGGCAGTGTTCTTGATTTCGCCCGCTTCATCAATTGATTTACCTTTAACCCATTCTGTAACCAATGAGCTTGAAGCTATTGCAGAGCCACAACCGTAAGTTTTAAATTTCGCATCTTCGATAATACCGTCAGCTGAAATTTTAAGTTGTAACTTCATCACGTCACCACATGCAGGTGCGCCGACCATACCCGTAGCAACTTGTGGATCGTTTTTATCTAAAGAACCAACGTTGCGTGGATTTTCATAATGATCAATTACTTTTTCGCTATAAGCCATGTTATTTCTCCTAGTGCTCTAGTGAGCAGCCCACTCTATTGAGTCTAAATCGATACCGTCTTTGAACATTTCCCAAAGCGGTGACATGTCACGTAAATGGCCAATTGCCTTTTTAATCAGGTCAATGGCATAGTCAATTTCTTCTTCTGTGGTAAAACGGCCAAAGCTAAAACGAATTGAGCTATGTGCCATTTCATCATTTAAGCCCAAAGCGCGTAAGACATATGACGGCTCTAAACTTGCTGATGTACAGGCTGAGCCTGAAGATACTGCTAAGTCTTTTAATGCCATAATTAATGACTCACCTTCAACAAAGTTGAAGCTAACATTTAAGTTACCTGGGTAACGTTTGTCAAAGTCGCCATTAACGAAAACTTGTTCCATATCGTTTAAGCCAGCCCATAAACGGTCACGCATTTTCACTACGTGTGCTTCGTCTTGTGCTAATTCTTCTTTCGCGATTCTAAAAGCTTCGCCCATACCAACGATTTGGTGCGTTGCTAATGTACCTGAACGCATACCACGTTCATGGCCACCACCGTGAATTTGTGACTCTAAACGCACGCGAGGCTTACGAGAAACGTAAAGTGCGCCAATGCCTTTAGGACCATAAATTTTATGGGCAGAAAACGACATTAAATCAACTTTTAAATGTTGTAAGTCAATATTGATTTTACCGGCACTTTGCGCAGCATCAACATGGAAGATAATTTTGCGTGCACGACACATTTCGCCAATTTCAGCGATGTCTTGAATAACACCAATTTCGTTATTCACGTGCATAATACTAATAAGTACTGTGTCTTCACGAATAGCAGCTTCTAATTTCTTTAAGTCAATTAAGCCATTCTTTTCAGGATCAAGGTAAGTTACCTCAAAGCCTTGACGTTCTAATTCACGACAAGTATCTAATACCGCTTTATGCTCAGTTTTACAGGTAATAATGTGCTTACCTTTTTTACTGTAAAACTTGGCTGCGCCTTTAATAGCTAAGTTATTAGATTCAGTTGCACCTGAGGTGATAACAATTTCACGAGGATCGGCATTAATCAAATCTGCTATTTGATTACGAGCGATATCAACCGCTTCTTCCGCTTGCCAGCCAAATTTGTGTGAACGTGAGGCTGGGTTTCCGTAAAAACCATCAGTGGTCATATATTGCATCATTTTTTCAGCAACACGTTTATCTACAGGTGTAGTCGCTGAATAATCAAAATAAATAGGAAGCTTCATTGGTTAATAATCTCCAATTGAACGGGCAACTAGTGCCAGTCATTCATAATGTTACGGGTGGTAATTAATGTCTCTAACGAGGGTGACTTACGAGCTTTCGCTGTTATTTCATCTTGTCGTTGTGACACTATTTTTACATTTCGTTGCTCGACGAGCTCGGCAAGCGAAATACTCTTTAAAAAATCTTCAATTCTATCGCTTAAATCAGACCATAAATAATGTGTGAGGCATTGCTGACCATCTTGGCAGTTACCTTTACCACCACATTTTGTGGCATTGATACTTTCATCAACGGCGTTAATCACATCAGCAACGGCAATTTGCGCTGAGCACTTACCTAAGCGATAACCTCCGCCTGGTCCACGAACACTATTAACAAGACCATACTTTCTAAGACGTGAGAAAAGTTGCTCTAAATATGATAATGAGATACCTTGGCGCTCAGAAATATCTGCCAAAGGAACAGGCCCAGTTGCGGCATGAATTGCCACATCAAGCATAGCTGTTACTGCATATCGACCTTTAGACGTCAGTTTCATTTATTACCCCTATCAATTTGCTGCGCAATTTTACATATCCTTATAAAATAGTCAACTAAATACCCGAGTGATTTACTCAAGTATTTTACTCGGGTTTATAAATTAGTCAATAAAAAGGCAAAACATAAGTGTTTTTCAATATTTCTACTTATGTTTTGTAGTGAATTAACACCTTTCGCGAGCGAGTGCTTTCAAAAAATTATTTCTAAATATTGCTAAATTGAAGGATCAAAAGACTCAGTTGCGCTTTCGCGACGTTTAGCGGCAGCTTTCTCATCTTCGTCAAACTCACCAACACTTAACTCTGGTAAAGCTTCTTGACAAACTTGACCACCAAGCTGGTTCACTTCTCGACATAAATCAGAGACTTTGTTATCCATTAAGTGCATATGGTCAAGCAAACGACCTATCGCTTTTGCTACCGGGTCTGGATTATCGGTAGCCACGGCATAAGCATCAAAACCGTATTTTTTCGCCACTTTTTCACGATTTTCTGCCGCACCATTATCTTTGTTTGGATTAACAATACGACCTGGAATACCAACGGCTGTGGCATTATCAGGTACATCTTTAACTACCACTGAATTGGAGCCAACCTTACCATGATGACCAATGGTAATAGGTCCTAAAATTTTAGCACCGGCGCCAATAACAACATTATTCATCAGTGTTGGATGGCGTTTGCCCTCCTTCCAGCTGGTGCCACCTAAAGTAACGCCTTGGTATAAAGTTACATCATCACCAATTTCTGCTGTGCCACCAATAACAACGCCCATACCGTGATCAATAAAAAATCGACGACCGATAGTAGCACCAGGATGAATTTCAATACCGGTCAACCAACGCGAGAATGTTGATAAACTACGCGCTAACCACTTCCAATTGCATTTCCACAATTTATGACTCAAACGATGAAACCAAACCGCATGTAAACCTGGGTAATTGGTTAATACTTCAAATACATTACGTGCTGCTGGATCTCGATCAAATACACTATTGATATCTTCTTTCATGCGGCTAAACATACCACTTTCCTTAATTCTCAGTTTTAAGTCGGTGCTTATTCAATTAGCTAAATCACTAACGACTATAATTAATCTGTATTTTTTTCAGTGCTCGATGCTTTGGCAACGCGCTCAACTGAAGCTAAAATACCGCGCATCATTTTTAATTCTTTGACATCAGGTCGGGCGCGATTAAATAAACGACGCAGTTTGGTCATCACTAAACCAGGATGGCTCGGGACAATAAAGCCAGTTGCTTTTAATGCTTCTTCAAAATGTTGATAGAAACGTTCCGTTTCATCTACCACCGGATATTCTTCAGCTTCATTTAATGTAAAAGCCTGTTGTTGGTGTGCTAAAAAGCTAGTTCGAACTTCATAACTTAGGGTTTGTACTGCCATGGCTAAATTCAGTGAGCTATATTCTGGGTTTGCAGGAATTTGTACGTGGAAGTGACATAATTGCAATTCTTCATTGGTTAAACCACTACTCTCGCGACCAAAAACTAACGCCACAGGATATTCTTGTGCTTCAGTGATCAGCTTTTCACCACAACCACGTGGCTCTAACATCGGCCAAGGTAACGTACGTGAACGAGCACTGGTGCCAACCACTAAACCGCAATCAATGATGGCTTCTTCCAGAGTCGCGACAACTTTAGCGTTTTTTAATACATCGGTTGCACCAGCAGCTAATGCCTGTGCTTGACCATTAGGCATTTCAATGGGATCAACTAATACCAGCTCAGTTAAACCCATTGTTTTCATGGCACGAGCAGCTGAACCGATATTACGGCAATCGGAGGTATTAACGAGCACTATACGTACTTTATTTAATAAAGAATCTGACATTATCTTCACTTACTTAATGCGATGGCAACAAATTGAACTTCAAATGCTACCTATCTAGATGGCTAAAATTGTCGATAATGTTAACACAGAACATATCCCTGTACTGAGAAAAAATCACCACTTTAATTTAGTTTTATAGTGTTTATCAATATGGGTTAGCTCTTTTACATATATAAGTAGCCCTAATTACCCTTAAGCAGTGAAAAATAAGCTAAGTTCTCTCTCATCGGTTATAACTTAGCTATGTGAATCACTAAATGAAAAATAAGGTGGTCGCAAATTGATAATTAGTTTGCTATAATTCGCGCGCTCAATTTTAGGGGTTCATCCAAGTATGACTCTTAATGTTGACCTCGTTCTTTTACATAGCTGTTTATGACATTTTACAACATTATAGGGTAGTCGATCATGCATCCGATGCTAAATATTGCCGTGCGCTCTGCGCGTGCTGCGGGCAAAGTAATTCTGCGCGCTTTTGAACAAGTAGATAAGATTGAAATTGAATCTAAGGGTACTAACGATCTCGTTACTAATGTTGATATAAGTGCTGAACTAGCTATTGTTGAAACAATCCAAAAATCTTACCCTAATCACACGATCATTGGTGAAGAGTGTGGATTAATTGAAGGGAAAGACAGCGATTATCAATGGATTATTGACCCGCTTGATGGAACTTCTAACTTTGTTAAAGGTATTCCTCACTTTGCAGTTTCAATTGCTTTAAAAGTGAAAGGAAAATTAGATCAATCAGTGATCTACGATCCTATCCGTGGCGAGCTATTTACTGCAAGTCGTGGTAAAGGTGCACAACTAAACGGTTTTCGTATTCGCGTTAAACAATCAAAAGAACTTAAAGGTTCTATTTTAGCGACAGGCTTTCCTTTCAAACATAAGCAACACACAAATGCTTATTTAGAAATGTTTAAAACTTTGTTCGGTAAAACTTCTGATATGCGTCGTGCTGGCTCTGCTGCACTTGATTTAGCATACGTTGCTGCTGGCCGTGTTGATGGTTACTTTGAAATCGGCTTAAAACCTTGGGATACCGCTGCTGGTGAACTAATGGTTATCGAAGCGGGTGGTTTAGTTACCGATTTTGTTGGCGGTCATAACCACAGCAATTCAGGTAACATTGTGGCAAGTAGCCCACGCTTAGCAAAAGAAATATTGAAAGATATTCGTCCTCATTTAGGTGAAGCTCTAAGCAAATAAAGCTTAATACTTACCGTTAAAAAGCGCCTGAAGGC
>TARA_R110000803_G_scaffold6317_2_pt1 | contig 23422 bp, 2 predicted proteins | sample TARA_R110000803 | Tara Oceans TARA_R110000803 (sample SAMEA4397772) | marine metagenome | biome: Polar Biome; feature: [SRF] surface water layer (ENVO:00010504); material: water (ENVO:00002006), including particulate matter (ENVO:01000060) such as... | depth 5 m | reverse complement strand
AAAGCTCAGTTTGGAGATAGTCTCTTTAGTGGGTTTGGAGATGCAGATTTATCTGGGACAGGTTTTGAACAAGGAACTCAAGGTGGGTTTGGTGGTGTTAGTGGTGGATCTGGTGGATTTGGTGGAATAGAAGATAGTTTACAAGGTGGTGGGGGTAAAAGTTTTGGTGACATTATGAATTCTGACGCAGTTCAAAACTTTGGAGTTCCTATTGTAAGTGATGCTTTAGAAATTGCAGATCAAATAAAAGCTCAAAAAGAAGCATTAGGTTCTGCAAAGCAAGAAAGACAAGTATCTGAAATTGCTTTACAGGCATCTAAAACAACACCAGAAAAAATAGATAGATCATATGTACGTCCTGAAGATTTTTCAAACACAGGAGAAGAGTTTTTTCCAGTATATGGTGTTGGTACAAATGTACTTAAACATGGTGGAACATATAAGGCTCAAGATGGTGGAAATGCTATTAAGAAATTGACTCCTTTCAAAGAATATTTAGAAAAATATCCTAAAGCAGATACACTTCATCCTCCAGCTTTAGTGCTTGATAGAAGGTATCAAACAGGTCAAAGAGATGATTTAAATCAAGCATTTCAAGATACATATTCAAACTATCTTCCAGACTGGGAAAGATTTGATACGGAAAATAATGGAGCTGGTCCAGGAATAAGAAGAACTAATAATAATCCTCCACCACAGAAGAATGGTGGATTTTATAAGGCTCAAGATGGTGGAATGTTTAATGGTGAATACATGCCTCTTGTTAATCCTAATCAACAAAAATCATTTGGTCAAGGTGGTTATTTAAAACAAGCTGCACAAGGATTTACCTCATTTGATGCTGGAAGTGCTTCATATGGTGGAGGAATGTACGGTGCAGCAGGATCTTCATTAGCTGGAATGGTTGGTGTAAATGATGATGCTGGAAGTAAAATTGGTGGTAAAATTGGTGGTACTATTGGTAGTGCCTTTGGTCCTTTAGGTTCTGCTGTAGGTGGTTTCCTTGGATCTGCTGCAGGAGATTTACTTGATAGAAACGATAGAAGACAAAAAAAAGAAACTGATGCAACTGCAAGAAATAACAAAGAAATGGCATATGGTTCTGTAGCTCCTGCTATTCAAGCAGGATATGCTTCTCATGTAAAGAATGGAGGTAAAGTTCCTGCTTACAGAAGCGGTGGTAATATGAGAGGTGATTATGTTTCACCTAATCCTTCTGCATTAGACACAATGGCTATGGGTGGAGAACTTAAAAGTTTATGGGGTGGGGGACTTGAAACAGTTTCTTACAATCCATATGCTGGTGGTGAAAGTGTTGAACCTAAAAATGCAAACTCACATAGCTATCGTGATCCTAAAACAGGACAAACAGGACAAGGTATTGCATATGGTGAGAACTCTGTTGGTAATAATGAAGCGTCTGTAGAGATTGAAGGTGGAGAACCTATGCAAAAACTTAAGCAAGGTGGAGAGGAAGAAAACTTAGTTGTGTATGGAGATATGTATATTCCAGATAATCTAGTATCATTAATTGGAGATGATAAAGCAAAGGGTAAAAAGTTTAAAAACTATGTAAGTAATATTCTAAATCCACAAGAAGCTAAGATTAATAGAAGACAAGAAAAAGTTGCTGATCTAGGATTAGAATCAGATTACACAACAATTGGTCAACTAGAAAGAAGTACTGCAGATCTTGTATTACAAGGTTCAGATATGAAACTAAAGTCTATTGCTGAGAAGAAGAACACGTTAGCTGAGTTACAGAATACTATGAATGAAACATTTGATCAGTATGGTGTAGACGCTAATAAGTTTATAAAGAAGGGTGAGATGGTAAAAGATCCTATGAGAATAGAAAATACTGAAATGGCTAAGTATGGAAAAGATATACCTAAGGCCCAAGTGAGTGTAACAGGTAATGTTAAAAAAGATGACTTTAATAAAAAACAAATTCCTAAATCTAATAAGACTAAAGAAGAGTTAGAAGCAGAAGGATATGTTCAAGAAGGAGATAGTAATATTTATGTAAAAACAAATGGAGAAGCTGTAGAGGCTACAGAGGCTTCAGGTGAATCTTTAGGATATACACCCGAAGGACAAAGTGCTAATGAGTCAGGAACATATGGAAATGCAAAAGCAGAAGATGTTAAATCTGTTCTGGAAAACAATAGTTGGTTTAAAGGAGGCATTGACCTTGATGCAGAACCAGTAATGTATAAAGGTGAGTTTGTTAATCCAGATGTATTAAGATTTCAAAAAGAATTTAATAAAAGGATAAAAGGTACTGAAACTAAACCTGTTAAAGTAGATGGTAGGTTTGGAGAAGAAACTAAAACTGCTAGGTACACTGCGCCAGTAGAAGGTAAGAAAGCTGTAGAAGAAAGAGTTATAATGGAACAACCAACAACTACTGGTAAAACTCCAAATGCTGTTACACAACAAGGGTTACCTATAAATAACTTTCAACGTCCAATAGAAGATGTACCTCTTGGTATGAATCAGACTCTTGCAGAGCGTTATGCGTTAGCAACTAATCAATATCAACCTGTACCTGCTCAAGGGTTACAAACTGACTTAAGTATTCCTTATGACATAAGTCTTCAAGCTCAAAAGAATGATTTAATAAGTATGAGTAGAACACTTGATAAAAATCCTGCGTTAGAAAATAATCCTGCAGCATTAGCATTAGTCAAGGGTCAATTGTCATCCCAGTTAAATCAAATAAATGAGGCTGAGTTTATAGCAAATCAAAAAATGAAATCTGATGTATATTCAAAAAACAGAGAGATCATAAATCAAACAAGACTTGCAAACTTAGGAATATTCGATAGACAAGCAGAGAGATCAGCTCAGGCTGCAGCTAACACACGTTCTCAAGCTATAGATGCATTAGGGTCTATGGGAGATAAAGAGGCTCAGAATCAAAGAGATAATGCAATGCGTAAAGTGTATGCTAACATGTATCCTACATTTAGATTTAACAAAGACTATCAAGCACAAGTTCAACAAACAGGTCAAAGTCCTTTCAGTGTACCTGGAACAAACCAAGGTGTCAACCCTTATGGTTTAATGTCTAACGTTAGTGGAAACAATAATCTTGGTCAGTACATGAACTATGGAAATAATCTGATAAATTTATTTACTAACAAAAACTTACCAAAAGAGGAAGAACTAGAAGCGATTCCTAAACCTGCTAAGTATGGAAAGAAGGTTACAAAAAATAATAAGAATAGTAATATTCTAAGAGCAATAAGAAATTTATAATAAAATCGATTATAAAACTTTACCAAAACTAGTTAGTCTAGTTTGGATAAGGAGTATAATCCCATTACATTTGTTAAATTATGGCATCATATAAAGACTCCCCCAACATTAAGTTTAATCCATACGTGCAGACACTTCCTGTTGAAGCTATGGCGAAGGTTGGTATGTACAAGCAACAACGTTATGATCAAGGAGTAGAGAAGATACAGAAGAGTATTGACAATATTGCTGGGCTTGACATTGTTAGACCTGAAGATAAACAATATTTACAATCAAAACTTAATCAACTAGGTAGTCAGTTAACTAATGTTGCTGGTGGAGATTTTTCTAATTTTGCTTTAGTTAGTTCTGTAAACGGAATGACTAATCAAATAGTAAAAGATCCAGGTGTAATGAACGCTGTTTCAAACACTGCTAGATATAAGAAAGATTTAGAAGCTGTAGAGAAACTTAATACAGAAGGAAAGTGGGCACCTTCTAATCAAGCAGCTTTTCAAAAGGATGTAAACAAGTGGTTTAATAATCCTAGTCAAGATGCTAAATACAGTTCTAACATTTCTCCTTATGTAGATGTTACAAAAGATTCCGTAGCTATAATAAAAGCTTTAGCAAGTAAAGTTACTACAAGTGATGTAGCTGTAGAACAAGATAGTAAAGGTAATTATGTAATTTATGATGCTATAACTAGAAGAAAGGTAGAGGGAATTAGCAAAGAAAGAATAGCTACAGCACTTAAGACTGGACTAAGTCCTCAAGCTTATAGACAATTAGCTATTGATGGTCAATATAAATACTCTGGTACATCTCCTGATCAATATATTTCTGATATAAATGAAACATATCAAAAAGATTTTCTAGACCTTACTACTAGAAGAGAACTGTTAACAAACTCATTAAGTAGTTTATCTCCTGCTGAACAAACTAAAGCAAATAAAAGAATTGAAGACATAGATAGAGCAGCAGTTCAATTAAAAAATGAGTATGACTCTGTATCTTCAGGATTTGAAAGTGGTGATGTAGATGGTTCTCAGGCACAGTACTACACAATGAATTTTCTTGATAACACTTCTAATGCATACGCTAGTAAAACTGAATCAATAACTTTCCACACTAGTCCTTTTAAAACTCAAGATAACTTTGAAAGAAAGATGCAACAAACTCAAGATAATTGGGATGACATGTATGCATTGAAAGTTCAAGAATATAATTTAAAAGTTCAACAAGACAGAAGAGAACAAGCAGGAATATTTGGTGATTTAACTTTACCCACAGACACAGAGCAATCAGGTGTTGAAAGAACTAATGCTAGAGTTATGATGGATGCTTTGAATGTAACTGCAGATGCAAAAACTGCTGTTCTTGAGGCTACAAAACAACTTTACAACCTTGGATTAGATGATGCAACTATTGCTGAAAAGAAGAAGAATACTTCTGCTATTACAGATCCTAACATAAGAATTGCTGTTCAAAATTTAATTAACTCAGAGAAACAATCCAAGAAACTTTCATTAAGGGATACTCAAATTGCAGAAATGGCTAAACAGATTTATAAATTACCTACTGAAGAGCAAGCAATTGCATTGTTAGGAGGTGATTTTATTGATGAAACTGGTGGTTATGAATATATACAACTTGGTGATACGCAAGTTACAGTTAATGACGTTGCAACAATACTTAGAAAGTTTAAGTCAGTTTACCCTGATGTAACTGGTAATGATGATCTTTTTAATATAACATCAACATCTGGATATTTTGAGCAAGTTAGAAAAGCAAGTGAAGAACTTACAGGTGTAGAAAAATTACTATGGGATAATTTATATAGACTAAGTGAATCAGGTGCTGATATGCAGGCAGATGGATATCCAGACATGTCTCTTGGTGAAGATGGTTATAGTAGTATTGACGATAGTAGTGTACTTAATAGAGCAACACTAGAGAGATTTAGAAAAGGGGCAAATATAATAAATGGTGTAGTAGAAGAAGAGGCTGATAAACAAACTCGTTGGATGGAACAACAGTATGTTAATCAAGAGCAAGTAAACTTAATAAAAACATCTAGAATAAATAAAGATAATTTTGAAGATGTTGAGTCTACATTAGGTCAACTTATACAATTGGCAAATTCTGCAGAGGGTGGTCAGCTTCCAACTGCAAAAACTCGTGATGGTGATATAAGAAGTTCTACTGAAATAGCTGCTCTTTTAGAAGATGGTATAACTACTGCAAGTGTATATACAGATCAAGATGGTTCACAAGGCTTAATAATAAATGATAAGCGTATACCTATTCCTGAAACAGAATTTCAGTTAATTACAAGAGGAGTATTTAACCCTAGTCCTAAAATGCAATATTATAATAATGAAATTTTACCTTCTCTTTTGAATACTCTTCCAGAAATGATACAAGTTGATAAGAAAGATGCTAGAGGAAATGTTGTTAGGGATGTAAATGGAAATATAATTAAAGAAACTGTTACAAAACCAAGAGGGTATTACACTACAAGTATAGACGGTGAATATGATACTAATACATTTAATTCTCAATATAGTACAAATGCAAATAGTTTTCCTCAATTAAAGGATAGTTACAGAGCTTGGATGAACTTTAATAGTGTTGGAGACCCTAACTCTGTAGAATCTTTAGTAGCACAGATGCTAGTCATGGATCCTATAACCATGAAATTAACAACGTTAAATTTTCAAGTGACTCCAGAAAAATCAGCGGAGATGTTTGATCTTAGAGATTCTAATGGAGCTCCTATTTTAGAGCAATTAATTTATCAAAAGTTAAATGAATCTAGAATACGAAATAATGAAATGCCAAGTAATATTAATGATGCAACTATAGAGCTACCTGGAAATAAAACAGTAAGCTATAAGAGTTTTCTTAAAGAACAATCTGAACAATACTCTAATTAGAAATTTATCATGAAGAAAAATAATCCAGTAGATAAAGCTCAAAGTGGTAGAAATGTACCTAATACACCAACTGCTCCACCAACTTCTCCATTAGATGAAGGTTTCATGGAAGAAAAATATGGAGGTTACCAACCTTCAAGTTCCATGGGTGATGTTGTTAGGTATTCTTCTAAGGGTAAATATGCAACAACTCCTGGTTCTTCAAGTTCTAATAGCCTTGGGAATCTTGAGAACTACTTAGCTTCTCCAGGAGATAAAGGTTTTGCTCCTGAATCTGCTACTTTGGATAAGTTTGCAGAAGCTAGAACTGGTAGATATCAAAGTTACCTTCCTGGATATGACATGGAGGAAGCTGAAGCATTAGGTCAAAGTTCATTTGATAAAGCTATTAGTGGTGTTACTAAAGGTTTAGGCCTTATGGGTACAACATTTATAAACAGTACAGTAAATTTAGCATATGGTGCAGTTCAATGGGCAAAGACTGGTCAATTTTCTTCATTCTATGATAATGATCTTACTAGAAGTTTAGATGAGTTTAACAAAGGTTTAGAAGACTCTATGCCTAACTATTATACAAAAGCAGAAAGAAATGCTAAATGGTATGATCCTAATTATTTTTTTACAGCTAACTTTTTATGGGATGGTGTTGTAAAGAACTTAGGGTTTGCAGCAGGTGCTGCATTATCAGGTGCTGCATTTACTAGTGCCCTTAAAGCTCTTCCTCTTACTGCTAGATTATTTGCTGCAGGAAAAGGTGCACAGGCTCTTTCTGCTACAGAAGCTGGATTAGCTAGTAATACAGGAAAGGTAGCTAATTCATATGGTAAACTTTTACAGCTTAATAAAGAATTTGCTAGTGGGTACAACTCAATGAATGCAGGAGGAAGGGCTGTAGTTGCAGGACTTGCAACAAGTGGTGAGGCAAGTATTGAGGCTATGCATAACATGCATGAATTAAAAGATACATTAGTTCAAGAGTTCATAGATGAGAATGGTTATACTCCTTCAGCAAGTGATATGGAAAGAATTGAAGAAGCTGCTGCTGGTGCAGGTAATAAAGCTTTTTTAGCAAACGTTGCATTACTTACAGCTACTAACTACATTCAGTTTCCAAAGATATTAGGAAGTACATATAGAGGAGAAAAAAATGTTGCTAATGGATTAATTAGAGAGGCTGGTGATGTTGTACAAGAAGGAGGGAAATATATAGCTAAGAAGTCTAAATATCCTAAACTTGCTACACTTGGAAGAGCTATTAAAAACCCATACTTATTTTCTTACTCAGAAGCATTTGAAGAGGTTAGTCAATTTACTGCAGCTGTAGCTACAAAAGATTATTACAAAAAGAAATCACAAGGAGAAGCAGCTAATTGGGTAGAGTCTTTTGGTGTAGGTATTAAGGAAGGAATGCTTAGTGATGAGGGTGCAAAGAATGCACTTATTGGAGGTATCTCTGGAGCTATAATGATGGGTCCTGGAAAAGTTGGTGCAGCTAGAAAAAAGAAAAGAGATACAGAAAATCTTGTTAGTGCACTGAACTCTAGTGATTTAAAAACTGCTTTTTCTAAATTTACACAAGAAACAAACGACTCTGTAGAAAGAGCTGCTGTCTTACAAAAAGAAAGAATGAGTGCTATCAAAGATGGTAGAGTTCTAGAAAGTAAAGACTTAGAAGCTGACTATATAATAAACTACCTAACTCCTAGAATTAAATATGGAAGACTTGATTTGGTACAAGCTGAGATTGCTGAGTACAAAAAACTAGCTAGTACAAAAGAAGGATTTAATGAATTAGTTGCAGAAGGTAAAGCCTTAGAATCAGATACAAGAGAAAGCTTTATAGCAAGACTAGAGAAGTTTGAGCAAACTACAAACAACATAAATACTTTATGGCAGTCTATAAACTTGCGTTATTCAGCATTACGAGATGATAAAAATGTTCCGTTATATGATGAAGATGTAATCAATAAAATGATATATACATCTGGTAAGGTTGCAGATTATGACCAACGTATACCTGAGGTTAGTCAGGATTTGACTACTGCAGGTATTGATGTTGCAGGTCTTACTCAAAGTTTATTAGAAGGTAATCTAGATGAGTTTGATAAAGCATATGCTCAGATTGAAAATCTAAATAGTGTCTCAAAAGATGAGTTACAAGAAAAGCTCAAGGACGTTTCTGAGATGATTCTTAGAAGACAAGAGTTCTTTAATACTTATGAAGATATAAAAGGTAACCCTTTAAACTTTAAAGAGGTTAAGGTTTCAGAAGATTCACCTCTTGCTACAAAACAAACTATTAAAATAAAAACTAAGAGGGGTGAAAGAGATATTGAAATTGGTACAACTTATTTTGCTGGAAAAGGAGTTGACTATTCTAAAGACCCTATCGATAAAAAGATACAAGTTTCTAGGTTTGTTGTAGAAGGTGTTACTGAAGATAATAAAATAAAAATTAAAGATTTAGATACAGGGAAGGTTTTAACCGTTACAGCTGATCAGTTTGAAAATTTTAACGTAAGTAAGGAAAGTTTATTAAAAGGTAATCCAACTGCTAATTTTTTCTTTGAACATAGAAATGAAATGTTTGAATACAACTTTGGTAAAACCTTTGGTGGAAAAAGAAGGGGTAGACTTGAGTATAAAGATAATAAACTATATTTTGTATACTTAGATCCAAAAGGAAAAGTTACAAGTAAGATCGTCAAGAAAAAAGACTTTGAACCTCAGGGAGAATTTAAGTATGCTAAGGTGCGACAAGTTGGTTCTGTAAGAGACAGAAAACAAGGAGATGCTAGAGAGTCTTTCATGACCTCAAAAGAAATAAAAGAGATGGATGCTGGTCTTAAACAGACTAGAGAAGATAGACTTAGTTTGATTTCTCAACTTGGAGAACAAGCAAAAGAAGAGTTAAAAAATATAACAGAAAAACTAGCAAAGCAAACTGAACAACTAGCTAAGGTAAAAGAAGATCTTAAGAATATCCAGAAGATGAAAGAAACTGGAGAAAAGATTAAGCTTAACTTTTCTAAAGCAACTAAGTCTTTTACTAGATCGTTAAACATTCTTGCTAAAATGCAAACTGAGATTGAAGCTGAGATAGAATCTTTAGAAGCTTTAAAAGATGAGAATGAGTTTAACATAGAATACTTTGAGTCTTTCTCTGAAGAGATGAAAGATTCTGATGAAGACAATCAACAATTTATAAAAGAGTTACAAGATCAGCAGAAGCTATTAAAAGATAATGGTGTTAACTTAAGTAGTGCAATAGACAAAGCTAAAAAACTTTCTGATGTTACCAAGAAGGCTATTAAGTCAGCAACTAAAATGTTCAGAAACGCTCTTAAGAGTACATACATTGTAGATCAAGATTACTCTGAATACCTTAGTGATTTATTAGATCAAGTTGCATCTGGTGAAAACTTACAAGAAACATGGCCCTTGTTAAAGCAAGAGATGGTTAATTTTGCACTTACTTCTGATTTATCTAAAGACACTAACATAAATGAGAGCCTGCTTCTAAAAGCTTTAGATGACGTTAATCAATTAACTGAGGATCTAAATGCTATGAGGGCTGAGTACAAGGCTAGGAAAACTATTATAGATAGATTTCAGTTAGCAATAAATGAACTTAACGCTAGAAAAGCTGAAGAAGAAAGGTTGGCTAATAATGCTAAGTTAGTTGAACAAGCTCTTAAGTCAGGTAGTACTGAACCTCAAGTTAACTTTTTTGCAAGTGATAAAAAATTTGAACCTACTTCAAAGAAACCAGTAGATAGAATATACAAGTCTACAACATTTAGAGATACTAGAGAAACAGATGAGGAACTTAAACCTGATGAGGCTAGAGCTAATAAATTTGGTTTTAATCTTGAGTCTTTTGATAACAGGGATAGTATACGTGGTGTATATGTTACAGCTAAAACAGAAGCTTTATTAGGCTTACAAGGTTTAATGGATTTAATGTTGAACGATATATCAGATGAATCAACACGTAAGCAAGAATTAAAAGATAAAGCCATTGTAATGGTAATGGTTGATGAGAGTGGTGAGTTAGTAGGTGTTGATGGACAACCTATACCACAAGGAGAAGTGTTATTAGACAATGTTATATTTCAAGCTATGCCTGCTTCAGGTTTTAGAAATGGTTCAATGTTTAGAGATGGTACAACTAAAGAACAAGTGGATGCTGTTAATAAGCAATATAACAAATGGATAGATGGTGTATTAAGCCAAACTGCAATAGGTACACCTCAAAAAATTGAAGCATCTTTTGGAATCCCACAAGTTAAAAGAGATGAAAATGGTAATAAAATTTACACCACTACAACATCTGTAGAGGATGCAGGTTTAGTTAGCGAAGTAGAAATAAATGAAGGAGACCCTTTAATTGATATTCCAACACTTGGTAAATCTGCAGATCAAGGAACTACTAACTATTCAAACACTCCAGGTTCAGTTTACTTAACCTTAAAGAACGGACTTGTAAAACTTAAAAATAGATTACATACTGACGCTGAAGCTTCTGCTATATACGATGTATTACTAGAACTTTCTAAAGTAATGGTTTCTGAAAAAGGAGGAATAACTAGTGATAAAGCTATAAAACTTCTAAACTTCTTAAGGGGCACAGTGTACTGGGGAGTACCTGAAACACAACAAGGTGAAAGAAAAGATCCAGGTAACAACAGTATATTTTTTGAGAAAGATAAAAAGACAGGTAGATTCATGCTTGTTATGTCTAACAAAGGTGAGGAATTTTTATTTACGCCAACAGGTATATCTGCTAACAAAGAATTAATGTTAGAAACCTTAGGAGGAATGTATAACAATGTTAGTAAAACTAAAGCTAACAACACTAATCAAAAGTTTACACAGATAATATCAGTATCTACTGAAGGAGAAATTAAGTCTGTAACTTGGCCTAACTATCAATCTTATTTATTATCTAAGAAGAAACCTGACGGTACTGAAAGAGAAGGCTTTGAACTTCCTTTGTTTACAATAATGGAACCTTTAGAAGAAGGTGAAACTAATAGAAAAGGTATATACTTCTACACTTCAAACACTGCTGATGATTTTGAAATACCAGAACCTGCAGTTCAAGAAGTAGCTGCTAAGAGTAAGCCTAACTACACTGTACCAAAAGAAAGTAAAGTAGTATATAAACTAGATGGTAATACAACAAACACCTTCACTTCACCAGCAGGTAAAAGAATATTTTTTAAAGCTAAAGTTAGCGAAGGTGGTTTAAAAATAGATGATATTCAGATAATTGGTAATCCAGGTTCAGACCTTGAAGAGGTAATGAACACTATGAAAAATGCTGGTAAAACAGAAGATCAAATTAAGATAGCTATAAAATCATCAGTATTTAATGCAATAGCTCCTCAAGCAGCAAAAGAAGCTAGTCAAGGGGAATGGGAAACATCTTATACTATTACTGAAGAAGATTTAATAGAAGATGATGAGTTTGAATTAACCGATGATGAGTTTGAAATTGCTGATGACGAATCTCCAATACAACAACAAAGTCCCCTTGATCCAAGATTACAATTTGCAGCACCTGGAACTTCAAGTGATCCAACACCACAAACTAGTGAGGCTGAAGAAAGTGACTTTGAAGAAGTGTCTGAAGATGAAGAGTTTAATGATTTACTTAATGATTATGCAGAAGATGATGGTGATGAGACTAGACAGGTTATAGATAGATTAGTAGAGGAAACAGAAAACTGGAGTGAAGTAGAGAAGTGGATGAGTAAGAACTTTCCTATGGTTCCTTTGTATAGAGTTAAAAACATACTACAGTATGAAGATGGTATAAAAGAAGCTTGGGGAGTATTCTCAAAAGGAGCAATCTATGTATATGAGAATGCTGAAGTTGGTACTGTTTATCATGAAGTATTTGAAGGTGTTTGGAAAACATTTACAACAGCTAAAGAACAGGAAAACGTATTAAAAGAATTTAGAAGTCGTAAGGGTACATTTGTAGATAGACCTACAGGTAAAACTATTAAGTATTCTGAAGCTACAAACCAAGAAGTTAAAGAGCAATTGGCTGAAGAGTTCAGAGACTTTATACTTAAGAAGAAAGCACCTAAGAGTGGAAGTCTTATAAGTAAGTTGTGGAAACAACTTAAAAGTTTTATTGAGAGAGCTATTTTAGGAAAAGGTTTTACAGAAGAGTTGTTCACTCGTATAGACTCTGGTGGATTTAAAGGTATGAAATCTCCATTTGGTTCACAATTATCTCTTGCTAATAAGGGTGTTATAGATATTGAATCTAAAGTTGTTAGAAAAGGTGACGAAGCTAGAGATAAAATACTAAACGATAAAGTTACCACTGATACAATTCAGGAAATGACTTACCAAATGTTAAAAAGCTTAGTTGCTAATGACAAAAATATATTTGAACTACAGCCAATTTCTGAAAAAGAAATGTATAAAGATATATATGAAAAGGTAATGAATACTGTAGAAAGTCAGGCTGCTACTTATAACAAAGCATTAAGTGATCCTGCAGTTCCTGAAAAGTTTAAAGATCGTATAAAGCTATTAGTACAAAGTAACTTAAAACTAAGGGAAGATATAACTAAGGACTGGCCTATATTGACAGAGAAGCATAAGGAATACATGAAAGCCTTTAGAGTAAACTTTGACGAAGAGGCTAATGAACAAAGTAAAGATGAAGACAAAATAAGAGAATCTAATAAATTTGACGCATCTAAAATAGATAGTTTTAAAGCTGCTCCTTTGGGTATTAAATTATTAATGTCTACACTTCCTATAATGGAAAGCGATGGTAGGCGTTTAAAATCTTCAATAAATGGTAGAGTGTTATTGCCTGTTGGTAAGGTTTACATTACATTAATGAATAAGTTACATAATTCTAAGAATGTTTCTGAAATGATGGAAAACCTTAGAGTGTTAGCTGAAGAAGATCTTAACTATAGAACTTTATATAAACGAATTACAAAAAGAGATTATACTGATAGAGGTACAGACTACAGTAAAATAAAAGACGAAGATGCTATTCAGATAATTGCAGGAATGTGGAAAACATTTAAAAAACAATCACCTGATGTAACAAATGTATTTGTTTTTGAGAATGGGGAAGTTGTTGTTGGTGATGCAACTTTATCATCAGCTGCTAATCAGTTAAGGTCTGAGTATGTATACTCTATAGCAGGCTTAGCTAAAAAGAATAAAGGGTTCTTTTTTTACAGGCAAGGTGCTTATTATCCGAACATTAAATTATTAGATGTATATCAGTTTGATAAAAGTTCAAATACAGAAAACATAGATTCAATGCTATCCTTCCTAAATCGTTTAGGAACACCATTTACAAAAAATGAATACAACAAACTTTCTATAAAGAATAAGAAAGTGTTTAAGAACACCGTACTAGGGATAAAAGAAAGTCTTAGAACTTCAGGAAAGACTGTAGTTATTTCTAAACAGTCATTGAGCATTAGTGGTAACCTTTTAAATTTAGGTATACTTAAAGAAGCTGCAACTAATCCAGAGTTTAATAGTACATACTTTAACTTATCAGGAGAGCGTGTTCAAGTTTTCTTTGGACCTAATACTGCATCAGAGTTATATAATGTTTTATCTAGTATAAAAAACTTAAGTGAACTTGCAGGAACTAACTATGAGTATTTATTAGAAGGTAAAGATGTATTTTCACAAAACTCTACTATCATTAAAAGAATGTTTAGATCTGACGGTCAACGTAAGTCTAGTGTTGATTTGTTTAAGTCAGGGTATATTGGTGGTATAGTAAACCCAGATAAAGGAGGAAAGAGTTCTGCTAGATTATCAAAAAGAGAAAGGTTTATACAAGAGTTAAATAATAACATAGTAGGTAAATTTCTGAACTTAGTTCCAGGAGATGCATCTTTAGAGTGGGCATTGGAAATGGGTAATGCTGTAAGTCTTTCTGATTTAGCTGATGGGGATGCAGCAACTAATGAAATATTTAAAGGGTTCTTTATTTCTGAACTTAACTTGTCTAGAGAAGATAGAGAGATAGTACATCCAAAATATGAAGATGGTGTAACTGAGTTTGAAAGAAGAAAAACTACAGACCTAAGATTCTTTAAAGGTATACTGGGAGAAAAATTACACAATAAAATAATAGCAGCTGAAGGTGATCCTATTGCAGTTTATGAAAAGTTTGAGGATGCTATAAATAAAAAATTAAAAGAATACATAGACCGTGATGTTGAAGTAACTAAAGACACTCTTGTTAGGTTTGGTTTATTAAATACTTTGGAAGGTGTAGAAGTTGAAGGTGGACCTGCTCAGGAAGTTAAGTATACAATTGATAGCTTAGACTTACCTGTAGGTATGACTGAGAGTGAGTATAACAGACAATTAAAGAGCCTTAGTGTAAACTATATGATTGCTAATATTGAGATGCACAAAGTTCTTTATTCGGATCCTTATCAATATAAAGATGAACTTAAACGTACTAAGAGTTTCTTGTCACCAAGACAAGCTTTGATTAGTGGAGATGTACAAGTAAATTCTTTACTGAATAGAGTTTATAATAAAGAGTTTAGTTCTAAAAAAGATAAAGATGGTAACATTGTAGACATAGGGTTTACTGACTTTATGAGAGACTTTATGAGAACTAGCACACATAAAGATGTCATAGCTTCTGTAAAAGGATTATCTGGATATGAAGGTTACGAAGAGACAGATGGTGGTGGAACAATTGCATACAGAGCATATCGTAACTTTAGAATTAGAGCAAACGATTGGAATAGAAAAGAAGAAGAACAATACATATATGATGTTGAGTATGAGAAACTTGTAAAAAAATTAGACGAATCTGTAAACTCTTTGAAGACTACAGAGGCTAAAAATGCTACACGAAAAAGAAATGAGAAGACACTTAATAAGTTTAGAAAGAAAGATCCTAAAGTTCAGAGTGCGTACAAGACATTAAAACCTATTGTTTCTGGATCTAAACTTGGTAAAGATGGATTACCTTCTCCTTTTAACAATGTTGTTCTAGATAAGTACTCACTGTTCCCACTTTCTTTTAAAGTAATGAATGAAATTAAAATTTCTTCAGATGGTAAGTTAGGACAGAACGGTATTAATTTACATAATAAGCTTCAGAAAGAAGATATAGATTATATAGTATTTGACTCTGGTAGAAAAGTAGGAGCTGAAACATCACATGAGACATACAATAAAGATGGTTCATTTAACAATGAAGAATATGTAGATGTAGTAAATGTTCCATTTTCTATAATGAGTATACAAACAGAGGTTCCTTCTAAAGAAAAAGCGTTAGTTACAAGAGGTTCTCAAACAACTAAACTACTTACATTAGATTACATGGAAAGTGGTGTACCTATTGACTTTAGAGAGTTTGAAGGTGAATCTGAAGGTTCTAGATTTGATCAATGGGAAGCTCTTACAAGAGATGAAAAGTTAGAGCAGTCTAAGGTTTTTAGAATGATTGTTGAGAATCAAGAACTTTTAGAAGCTATGACCAACGAAGGTTATGAGTCAATGCTTATTAAATTAGGTCTTAAAGATATAGATGGTAAGATTGTAGTTACAGATTTTTCTGAAGCTGCTAACACTTTGCGTGATGAGATATTTAAAAGAGAAGTTAATGATAACATCTCTGAGGCACTTACAGACTTCTTAGAGAACAAAGGAAATACAGTTCTTGAGGGTACGCCTGTCTATCAGATAGTTAGAAATATACTATATTCTGTTGTAGATAAAAATATTGTACGACCTAAAATATCTGGTAGTCAAAAGGTACAAATATCATCAGCTCTCTTTGAGTCTATTAGACCTGAGTTTAATAAAGACTTAAAGAGTTACACTTCTGATGTTCTTAATTTTTATGAAGATAAAGATGGTAAAAGAGTAATGGAGGTGATGGTTGGACGTTGGTTTAATAGCAGCATGTCTGATAAAGAGTTATTAGAATATCTTAATAATACTAAAGAAGGACAAGATATATTACAAGGGTTAGCTTTCCGTATACCAACACAAGCACAAAATTCAATTGATGCAATTAAGATTGCTGGATTCTTACCAAAAGAATTTGGTGATAATGTTGTTGTACCATCAGCTATTGTAGCAAAAGTGGGATCGGATTTTGATATTGATAAGTTATCAATGTATTTTAAGAACATATTCTATAGAAATGGTAAACTTGAAAGTGTACCATATTTTGGAATTGGTAAAGAGGCTAAAAATAAGTTTAATACAATGTTTGAAAATGGAGAGATAATCGATAGAGACTCCAGGGAAAAATTAGAAAAAGAATTAAAATTATTTAGAGAAGGTAACTATGCATACGAAGACAAATTAGTTGAGGCTATTTTTGGAGAACTTGGTATAGTGAGTGAACAAGATATTATTGAAGAGTTTACTACTGAATTGTCTGAATCTAATAGCACACTTAAAGAAACTATAGTAAATAAACTATATAAACAATCTCTTGAGAATGAATATATAAGATCTTCTGAGAAGTTAGTTAGTGATCCATTAAACTTTGAAAAATTAATTACTCCTAATGATGCTACTTCTATGAAGAAACTATCTAATAAGGTGGTTAAAAAAGTTAGTGGTAGTGTAGTAAGTTATTCAAGCGTTAATAACATGCTAAGTAGACAATTCATGTCATCTTTAAGACATGATTTTGTTACAGGTAAAAGAGCAATTGGTGTAGCTGCAGTTAGTCAAACAGGACTTTCTGTTAATCAAAGAACATCAGTTTTCATTAACACAGAAAATATAAAAAACTTACCTGAAAAAGATAGAAAATGGTTAGGTGATGGTGAAATAAGATTTAGTGATTATAATAAAATAGAAAGAGGTGGGAAGGTTTATGCAACCACATCTAATATATATAATGTAAAAGGTGGTCGTATATCAAACATAAATAGTATGATAATGGATGGTTTTGTTGATATAGCAAAAGGTCCTTGGATTATGCAAATGGGTATTACACCTAAAGTTGCTCCTGTTGTACTTTTATTAAACTCTTTAGGTGTTCCAATTGAAGACATTGTATACTTTATAAATCAACCAATCATTAAACAACACTTACAAAACCTTGAAAATGTAGGATATAGCACACCGTATATAACAGATATGATCAATGATCTTAAGAAAGATTACTTTCCAGATCTAGAGACAAGTGCTATAGAAAATGAATATCCTTCTACTATACCTGCTGAAGAAACACTCTTTGAAAATTTAGGAAAGGGTCCAAGTGATTTCAACAAAAAAGAAAAGATAGATCAAGTATTTATGCTTGATGAGTTTTTAAAGTACTCAAAGATGGCAGACCAGTCATACACTACAACTCAAGGCTCTAATTATGATACTTCTAGATTTAATGATCCTTCTTTAGTATTTAGAAAGGAAGTTCAAACTGACCTAGCATTAAGTAATATATTCTCAGCATTTGATAAAGAAGGGGAAGTTATTCCTGCTGTAGTTGCATTGTTAGACAATTCTTTTATAGGTAACATGAGAGATAAAATAATGGATAGTAGAAATGCTATTTCTAATTTTCTTATTTCTGATAGAGGAGAAACTAGAAAGATGCTAGAAGAAATACTAACACCTTATGCACAAGATCGATACCTTAGTGACAAAGACTTTGTTAAGATATATAGGAAAGCTGTAAACGACTTATTTGACTTTGCTGTACAAACAGATCAAAAATTAAATATGAACCTTAAGGACTCTTTATTGTCTGAAGATGGTACTGCTTCAGAGGTTTTAGATTTTATAAATGAAGTAAAAGGAAACACTAATCATCCAAGTGGTTTACATTATAATGATATTGTACAATCACTTGAGGTAAGAATGAGTGAGAAAGCTGGTGAAGGTAGACCAAATAATGTTACTCTTAAGAACAAAGGAGGTAAGGCTTATGATCAAAACAAGGTGATACATTCTTTTAGAGAGTTAAAGGTTGCATTAGAAGGTAAAACAGACTTATATGATAAGATAGTTATGTTATCTATCTTACAGTCAGGTTTATCACCTTCTCCTATATCGTTTACAGATTTAATACCTTATGAAGATATTTCAAGAATATATAATAAAACGTTACCTAAGTTAGAGGAAATTAGTAACTTGGAAGACTTTGAAAAGTTAGACATGTTCCAAAGAAATAATTACAATAATGATTCTATAGTTGCTCAGAAAAAATTATTTAGAGGTGTCTTTAAAAACTTTGATGGTGGAAAATCTTTGAAGTACCCTTCTGTAGATTTTTTACCAGCACCAATTAAAAAAATGATTACAAGGGGTGATATACCACAAGTTATAACCCAATATGCAGCTGATGGAAGTCCAGATATTATATCTGCTACATGGAATGACAACTTAGGAAAAAATAAAATTGCTAAAATGCGAAAAGAGGGTGATTATTCTTATGTAAATAAAGCATTGATGAAGTTAGTTCGTGATGAAAATACAGGTGAGCCTTATGTATATGTTTCAAAAGGTAAACCATACAATATTTATAAAGCAATAAATACACTTGGAGATTCATTTAGAGCTCAAGAGTTTTATGATAATGCTACTAAGTCACTTTTTGATAATGGTTACATGAAAGCAGAAGAAGTTTCTGACATTGTTATAACAAGTGCTTTTGATGCAGATGTATTACGAAGATCAAAAAGACCTAAGTACACAAAGCAAGCACCAGTTGCACCAGTACAACAAACTAGTGGGGGTAAAGTTGTAAATAAAGTGTATGATAAAATTGGCGATGATGCATATTCATTAAACTTAAAGTATAAAGGACGTGACTATACTATGGTTATAGATAGAGATGGAGAAATAATAGACCCATCTTACTATAATCCAAATACTTCACGAGATGTAGATGTAAATCCTAGTTTATTTAATTTCACTTCAGAAGATATTAAGAATATTTTTTCAGAAATAGAATCAACACAACAAACTAGTGAGCAAGAAATAACTGTAGTAGGTAATGACTTCATAGTTGGTAATGCAAGATTCCCTAAGTCACTTGCAACTGTAGAGTTTCTAGAACGTAGAGGATATAGTCCACAGTTAATTAAAAAAATTATAGATAAAATCTGTTAAATATAAATTATGGCTTTAACGTGTCCAAATAAAAATACAAAAGAGTGGAGAAGGCTTAGTGCAAACAGGCCTGATGTAGATAGTTATATATGGGCTAAGTACGATGGTTTAATTCCAGAGTTGGAATACACAAATCCATCACAAAGACCTGGCTTTAAAATATCTAATTCTGCTACTGATGCAAACTTATCTAAGGAACAAGTAGACTCAATGTACGAAGACTATTCAAAAATGATGAATAGAAAAAGAAAAGGCTTTGAGTTGACTAGAGATGCTTTTGATAATGCTTTTAGAAAACTATCACTTTTGCAGATTGGGGATAGTAAGATACTAGGAGAATGGGATATTAAAAATAATCTTTTTAAGGGTAGGGTAATAAGTTCTCCATCTATAAGAACGTTAGTAAAAGACATGCAGGACATTAAAAGTTCTGTAAACTTTATGGCTAGTGTTCCACCTGATATGGGTAAGATGTTGGATAGGTTAGGATTTGTTTCTGTTGAACAATCTAAATCTTTTGACTTTGAAAGAAAAGACAAAGATGGAAACATAATTGTCAGTGAGGCAATGGAAAAAAGTTTATACTTTTCTGATGAGCTATTAATAGAAAAAGTTTTTGGTACAACTAAAGATAAGGTTGATGTTGATGCTATTCAACAATATGACTCTTTCTTTAGTAAAGTTTCTATAATGACCAACATTATAAATGGTTTACAGGCAAATCAACCAGCTAATAAAATAGCAGATGAACTTAAGAGGCTTAGTATATATGATCAGTCAGCAGCTAAGATAATTCGTAAGTATTCACAATTTGTTAAAGACTCAAAGAGAAATGCACTCATAGAGAGTTTGATGTTTTATAAAGGTATATATGCAGAAAATAACTTTAAACATTTTAGTGATAAAGAATTAAAGACTAAAAAAGACTTTTTAATAAGTGAAGTTAAAAATATTAATTTATCTTCTCCAACAGAACAAGATAGAACTAACCTTAAGCAAAAAATTAAATCTCTTAAAGCAGAGTTAGCCATAATTGAAAAGGAAAATAAAGGTTCAAGAAAATATTTTGAGCAAATAGAAAGAATTGAAATTGAAGAGCTGCGACTTAAAGGGGTGAATAGTAATTTATTAAACCCAACAAAAAGGTCTACTTCATTAGCTGAAACTAATTTACCTTATGATGTTGAGTCACGAGAGATACAAAAAATTAACGAGACCTTTGAATTTGTAGAAGTAATTAATCAACTTGTTAGAACAATAGAAAGAGCTGCAGCTAATAAGTTTGTTGACATAGATACCTTATCTGCACCAAAGGTGTATGATGAAGTAGATGGTGAGTTAAATAAAACTCTAGTACAATACTTAAGTAAGTTTGGTATAAAGACAGAAATGTTAGAAAACATTCAAGAAGAACTAAACATTGATAGCTATGCCACTGCTGATATATTAAATAAGATATTATATTCAGATAAAAACGATCAAACAGAACTTCCTCAAAAAGCCTCTGAGCTTATAGTGTACATGATGCAGTTTAATCCTGCTGTTACTGAAATCATGAAGTACATGGACACTAAGAGTATGTTTAGAAGAGGTGCTATAAGTAAGTCTGAGAAACTAAAAGTAATTGCTGATTTATTAGCAGCTGAGTTAAGTAAAAAAACTGGAACAGAAATACCTAAAACATTATCAGATAAATTAAAGATGTTGTTTAAACAGTTTTTAAGTTTCTTAAGTGTGTCTGGACAAGCAAGAGTAAACAGAAAAATAGGATATATAGCAGACCAAGTTCTTTTACAAAACCAATCACTTATTACTGCTTCAGTGTTTAAGCCTGGTAAGTTTGGAATGAAGACAATGCAGGTTTCTTTACAAGATGCTATAGAGTCTGATGAGTTTGGAGATGGTATAATTGAGAAGCTTTCTAAAACAGGGTTTATGTTGGTTGGTTCTACAGCTATTGGTGAACAAGGTATTATAAAAAGACCTAATGAAAACTTATTACATGATATAGATGTAGCTTCGCCATTTAAAAGACAAAAAACAGTTATAGACTTTAAAAAGGCTTATCCAAATGCAATTAAAGTTAGAAGTATATTTAGCCAAGATCAAGTAACTGATTCTTATCTTATTGTTCCAGAGGGTTACAAGGTTGAAAACTTAGAGATGCCTACAATTGATGGCAAAATTACATTACAGTCTTATGATATAATGGACTCAAAGGGTGTGCGCAGAGGAACATTTAGAAGAGATAAGAATGGAAACGAAGCTAAAGAAAATAACCTTGGTATTGAGGGTAAAGTTATTGATTTATTTAGCTACTGGGGAGAAGCTCCAGACAATAGTCTCATAAGTGAAGGTATTCAAATATCTCATTGGGTAGAAATATTTAAAGCAAAGTTAGGTTACGCTAGGTATAAAGATATATGGGACTACAACAGATTCATTCCTTATGATAGAATGGAAGAGTTAGGACTTACAGATCCTAGAGAAGTTGTTTCTGAAACACCTAATGTAATGAACCAAGTAGCTGGTACAGAAGGTACTGTAGCATCTCCACAAGTATTAGAGAAAGTTAAGAAGGTTTTAGAAAAGATGGGTGTAAAGGTTCAAGACATTCTTGAATATGCTAAGGGTAATCCTGCTGTTAATATTTCTAATGTAAACGCACTTGCTGATTTAGGTGCTGGTATAATTGGTTTAGCTGAAGGAAAAGAAGATGTATCTCTTACAGAAGAAATGGTGCACATTGCAACAGCTATACTAGAACAAAAGAATCCTAAGCTTATTACAGAGCTTATATCTAAGATAGGTGGCTATAAGATATATAAAGATACACTTGCTGAGTATAGAGATTTAAAAGCTTACCAACTGCCTAATGGTAAACCAGACATTCGTAAGATAAAGAAAGAGGCTGTAGATAAACTTATTGCAGAAATCATTGTAGGTGGTGATGTGGAAGCGTATACAGAAGATGTAAGATCTTTAGCTAGAAGAATGTGGGACACTATAACTGCTTGGTTTAGAGGACAGTACAAAAAAGCAAACATTGATATATTCTCTGAAACAGCAGATGCTGTAATAGGAGGTGACTTTGAAGGGAGTGTAATTGATTTAAATAGTAAAGAAATATACTATCAAGCAACTCCTCAACAAGAAAAGTTTCAAAGATTAATAGAGCAAACTAGAGGGACTCTTAGAAAGATAGAAACTAATGAAGAAGTAGACCCACTATTAGCAGATGAAGAGAAAGCTACTAGTTATTACGAACTTCTTGTTAATGGTAAATATGAAAGAATTACCAAAAGGGTAACTGATAGAGTGAAGATTTGGTACAGACAACGTTTTGGAGACACTGTTTTTTCAGAAGATGAAAAAAGAGATAATGAAGTTAAGCGTTCATTAGGTACAAAATATCATGACTTCTTTGATATAGATATACATCAAAGATTTTTTAACCCTGACGGTACAAGAAGAGTTAACCCTGGTGAAAGACCTGTATATGATAATGATCTTGATAATAAAGTGTATACTAAGTTAGAAAAGTATTACACTGACCTTATTGCATCGTTCTCAGAAAATGGTAAAAACCCATTAGTTTTTTCTGAGTTACAAGTATATGACAAGAAAGAAAAAGAAGCAGGTACTATTGATTTACTTATTGTAGAAGAAGATGGTACAGCTCATATTTATGACTGGAAGTTTATGAGTGTTGCACAAGGTGCTGAAGATGTTGCTTGGTTTAAACAAGGAGCATACGATGTACAATTAGGTAGATACAAAAACATACTAATAAATAACTATGGTATAAAAAAGATTGGTAAGAATAGAGCTATTCCTATTGTTATGAATCTAAAAAGAGAAAACTTTCAAGATCCAACAAGTGGGTTAGAGCTCAAAGGAATAAAGATTGGATCAGTTAATCCTAATAAAATAGAAGACTTAACAATCACACCTGTATCTGAACAATCAGAATCAACAGGTAATGAAAAGTTAGACGATTTACTAGGTGAACTTAATGCTGTGTACAGTCAGATTTCAAAAACTGTTGTTACTAATGATCAAGAGTCGCTTTACAAGATAGAAAGAATGAACATTCTTAAAAAAGCCATGAGGCTTCTTCAGAGTCA
>TARA_R110000803_G_scaffold4518_2_pt1 | contig 23445 bp, 40 predicted proteins | sample TARA_R110000803 | Tara Oceans TARA_R110000803 (sample SAMEA4397772) | marine metagenome | biome: Polar Biome; feature: [SRF] surface water layer (ENVO:00010504); material: water (ENVO:00002006), including particulate matter (ENVO:01000060) such as... | depth 5 m | reverse complement strand
TGTTGATGAAGCAGCCGACGAAGCATTTGAACCGCATATGATGTACAGCAAAGATGGTAAAGAAGAAAAGTATGCAGACACAGAAGAATTACATTTAGAACTAAAAGATAAAGGATGGGGACACGAACTTGAAGAGCGTAGCGTAGCAGGCGGTAATATAGCCCCTACCGGACGTAGGTCACCAACTGACCCTGATGATGTACAGCAGGATGCAAATTCAGATGCATCAGCAAGTAATTCAGCAGCAGCAGATAATAATGCAAGCGAGATTGCTAGATTGAAGAAACTAGCGGGCATAAAGTAATGAAACTTGTTGAGTGTCCTGGTGGTATTTCGATCATACTATCAAATACAGAATATAAAGTATATGATAAAATAGTTAAAGAAACATGTAAATCAGATTTTACTGAGCGTGAAGCATTCGTTGCTAAATCATTAGTATCAAAGGGTGTTCTTACTAGAGTAGTTAGAGAAGGCAAGGTATATTTTGAGAGACTTAGAGGCAGTTTATAATGAATAAAGAATCGCAGGACATGCTTAAAATATTGCAAAATTTAGAAAATGCATCAAATAATAAAACAGCACCAGTGGTTGATGCAACTGGTAATTCAGTACCAACTAATATTAGTCAAGATGCTACAGAGATGTATAATATATTGGCTAAGTTACATAAAGTACAAGATGCGACTGATTCGGCAGCAACTAATATTGTAACTGAATCAGAACGATTTATTGAATCAGTCAACAAGGCAACAGAAAGTGTAGGTATTGATAAGTTTAATATTGTATTAGAACAGCACAATATATCTGGTTATGTAAAAACGTATTATACTGTAGCAGAGAATGGTGTTCGTATATATGAAAATTTAGCATTATTTGAATCAGCAATGGCAATCATAAAGAATGAATTATTCAAAAATGATGTAAATAAATCTAAAGCAATACTTGAATATGATTCACGATATGCATCTGCACTAGAAGAAGCAGCCAAGCAAAAAAGACGACAGAAGACATTAACTGAAAGTATAGAGTCCGATATCGCAGCCGCAAAGCATAGTGTAGCAACTGAGAAGATGCACAAGATGAAGATTGCGATAAAAAAGTTATTGTAATTATCACAACTAATGCACTTCTTCATTGTAATATTGAAATAGTAATTTAGTTTTTGTATAAATACATTATAATATATAATTTTAATGGAGCACTAAAATGATTTTACATGATTTGCAAGAAGACAAATTCACCAAGTTAACAAAAGCCTTAAACGAAGTATTTGATATTAAATTCAACTTCGGAATGGAGCAATCTAAACTTGTTAAAATTCAAGAAACAACTAACTCTCGTATAGCCGCATTACGCGAATCTGGCGTAGACGTTAGTGCGAAAGATTTTCAAAAGTTACTTCTAATATCAGAAGGTATCAATATGGTACTGGTAGACGTGACACAAACAACCCAAGGTACTAAAATGAAAATTCAAGAAAACCAAGATTTAGATCAAGCAGAAGTATTACTCGCTGCAAAGCAAATGGCTGATGATTTACAAAAAATGGCTGAAAACTTAGCAAGTATGCAAGTTGAAGACCTAATGAGCATCACCAACGCAATGAAAGAAGAAGTAGGTACAGCAGAAGCAGAAGCATTCACAATGTCAGCAGAAGCAGCAATAGGCGCAGCACTAGACGCAGTTAAATCTGCTAATAGTCAAGTCACTGATGCATTATTAATTGCACAAGGACAGCAAGTTGAAGATGGTGGATCAATGGATACACTAGATACTGATTTTGGTGACGAGTTAGGTATGGGCGATGATTTCGCAGATGACGAGTTAGAAATTGGCGATGACTTCGAAGGTGTTGATGCAGCATCAGGTGCAGAAAATCCAATTGGTCGTGAAATGAAAGAAGATAAGTATCTTTCTGCAATGCGCATGGTTAAAGAAGCACAACAAGACGGAAAAATCAGCAAAGATTTGCTAAAGCAAGCATTTGCTACATTGAGAAACTAAAATGCGTTTTTCTGAAATTGTTGTTGAAGATACCAGTGATATTAAATCGATTATTATTGATATTATATCAGTGGCAGCAGCAGAAGGTATGTCTAGTCTGAGTCTTGATACATTGGCAAAATCTCTTGCAGAAATGGGAAATGAAATAGATCATTCACTATTGTTTGATATACTAGATTCCATTCCCATAGTGGATAACATTAAAGATGATGTTATCTTTTTTGGTAGAGATGGAAAATCTTCTTCTGAGCCAAGTCGTGAACAACAGGACAATCGCATAGATAAAATGGCAAGAAAGCAAGTTAAAAAGGACATATAACATGAGTGTAGGATTAAATGCATCCCAAGCAAGAGCAAACAGCAATCAAGATTTAACTATCTTCAATGAAACTCAAGCAATAATGAAAGCAATTATCGCAGATTCAGTAACGGGACTATATGAAACAACTGTGTCTGATGGTACAGTCATGACAGAATCTACACCTGATGTGGTAGTGTCTGGAACAGTTACGACTCCTGTCATTGTCAATGCTACTACTCTTATCATTGAGGGAGTAACAATTACATTAGGTACAACTGGTACAAGTCTTAATGCTGTAATCGCTGATATAAATGATGCAGCAATTCCAAATGTACTCGCATATAAAGAACTTGATCAACTAAGATTAAGGATAACCACGTCAGGTACTAATAGTTACCAATATGTAATTGGCGCGGGCACAGCGAATTCTAGTCTAGGATTAACGGCAGGTACTTCAACTGCAACATTGCCTTCAAGTGTTAGTTACTTTAATACATGGCAAGGAACTGAAACAAATCGCGCAAAGTATTCAGATATGGATTCAGTCATTAAGCACTTTTCTAATCTTGGTTATAAGGCCGAGCGCACCACAAATACTGTAACAAGTAACACCTTCTCATGGTACATTTACTGGTAATTAGTAAATAACACTTGACATAGAGGTATTATGATAGTATAATATCTCTATGGTAAATATTAAAACTCCTTACGCTTATAGCGAATTAACACGAACTTCTGTAAATGGTCAACGTTTATATAAGAACCCCTATGGTGAACCTGTTCCTAGTGTCACCACCGTATTGTCGGCTACGAAGCCTGCACGAGATCGGAAAATCTTAGCAGATTGGAAGAAGCGTGTAGGTAATGAAGCCGCCCAACAAATAGTGACAGAAGCATCAAAGGTGGGCACTCAAATGCACGCGATGCTAGAATCATATGTCAAAAACGAAGAATATGTAGGCAATGAAGAAACTGGTAAGACATTACTTCAATCCCGTATGATGGCTGATATAGTAATCAAGAATATTGATGCTGAACTGAATGAAGTCTGGGGAGCAGAAGTTAGTCTATGCTATCCCGATTTATATGCAGGAACAGCCGACTTATTAGGTATGTGGAAAGGAAAACCAACTGTAATGGATTTCAAGCAGACTAATAAGCCTAAGAAGCGCGAATGGATTGGCGATTACTTCTTACAAGGCACTGCGTATGCGTTAGCACACAATGAACTGTATGGAACTGACATAAAAGACGTTGCTATTTTCATGTGCAGCAGAGAAGGCCTATGGCAATTGTTTGAAATGAGGATTGGCGAGTTCTCAGAATGGGAACTAAAATGGGCAAAAAGATTAGAAGAATATTATAATATCTCATAATTTGCTACCAGAATTTAATAAATACATATACTAAAAGGGTGACTAACATGGCAACTGAAACAAAAATACAAAAACAACGAAGTGGAAATCTATCGGATCTTCCGATATTACTGGCTGGTGAATTAGGATATGCATTAGATGCAAAACGACTATTCATTGGTAACGCAAATGTATCACTTGATGCAGATGGTGTAGCGACAGAATTTAATTTTGGTGTTGATTTAGATACAGCATCAGGTGTATCATATAGTGTGTATGTAGGCACTGTATTACAAGTTGAGTCGGTTGACTATACCAAAAGTGATTATATCTTTACATTTACATCAACGCCAGCAGTTGGTACTGGTAATGTTGTATTAAAGTATAATTCAGAAATCTTTCTATTTGAACCAGATGTCGGATTAGACGCACCAGGATCATATACAATTACATCTACTTCGGGCGCAATGCCTATAGCATTTGATGGAACTAGATATGATAATGCAGATATACGATATTCATTGAGAAATAGCACTGGACATATCAGAAAAGGTGAGTTGAGTATTGCAGTTAACGCATCAACTAATACACATACTATCTCAGATAACTATACAACTGATGCGAATACCGCAGGTAGTTTATTAGATCATGTATTTACTGGTAACATGTCTGCTGGAGTATTCACACTTCAGTACACTACCACTGATACAGAAAACGCAGATTTAGCATGGTTGAGTAATAACTTCAAAGCGACATTGTAAGTATGAATGGAATATGGCAATTAATGCCCAAGGAACGACTGACGGAATGGAAAGCATTTCGTGCCGAGTTGAACGAGTTAGATGATAAATCTAATGCAGAATATTTACAAACTCTAGTAGATTGGTGGCGACTTGCGCCACTTTCCAATAGAGTGATAGATCCATACAATTCAGAAGAATGGCCCAATCCTTGGGATTTATTGTGGAATGGTCTATATGATGAAAATGTGATTGCGCTGGGAATGGCGTACACACTAGAATTATGTGAGTGGTCTTGTGATATACTATTAGTACAAGATGCAGTACACTCGCAAGTAGGACTAGTAATACGGTTAAACGATACATATATATTAAATCATAATTATGGTATAGTAGATGATGTGTCCGTACTAGATAAATGTGAAATTTTGAATACATGGTATTCAGGCGACTTAGTAAAATAATATTGAAACCAAACAGGTAAGGATATAAATGAAGGAAATAATGGTACAAAAGCGCAACGGCGCTAGAGAACCACTTGACTTAGATAAATTACACAAAGTTGTTTTTTATGCGTGCAATGATATTGCAGGCGTCAGTCCGTCGGAAGTGGAAATTAAAAGTAGTATTCAGTTTTATAACGGAATAACAACTGATGAAATTCAAGAAACATTAATTAAAGCAGCAGCAGATTTAATCACCGAGGAAACTCCAAACTATCAATGGGTAGCGGGTCGATTAATTAATTATCATTTGCGAAAGCAAGTGTATAATGCATTTGAGCCTGATCATTTAGTTAAGGTAATTGAAGATAATATAGGTCGTGGTTATTATGATGATGAAATTCTTTCATTATATTCATCGTATGAACTTGATCAATTAAACAATTACATTAAACATGATCGTGATCAAAGCATTGCGTATGTTGGAATGGAACAATTTCGTGGAAAATACTTGGTACAAAACCGAGTGACAGGTCAGATTTTTGAAACACCTCAAATTGCGTATATGATGATTGCTGCAACTTTGTTTGGTAGTTACACAGTCAATCGTATGAAATGGGTTAAAGATTACTATGATGCAATCAGTAATTTTGACATCTCATTGCCTACTCCCGTTATGGCTGGTGTTCGTACAAATGTACGTCAGTTTAGTTCATGTGTTTTAATTGAGTCAGATGATAGTCTAGATAGCATTAACGCAACATCAAATGCGATTGTAAAGTATGTATCACAAAAAGCAGGTATTGGAATTGGTGCAGGACGCATTCGTGCTATAAACTCTCCTATTCGTAATGGTGATGCAGCACACACAGGCGTTATCCCGTTCTATAAGATGTTCCAATCATCAGTTAAAAGTTGTTCACAAGGTGGTGTAAGAGGTGGTGCAGCAACATTGTACTATCCATTATGGCATCTTGAAGTAGAAGACATGCTGGTTTTAAAGAACAATAAAGGAACTGAGGACAATCGTGTAAGGCATTTAGATTTTGGTGTTCAAGTCAATAAACTTATGTATGAGCGTTTGATTTCGGGCGGTGATATTACATTATTCAGTCCTAGCGATGTTCCTGGATTATATGATGCATACTTTGAAGATCAAGTTAAATTTAAAGAGTTGTATGAAAAAGCAGAGCGTAACACAAAAATACGTAAGAAGTCGATGCCTGCGATTGAATTGTTTTCTACTTTCATGCATGAGCGAAAGAATACTGGTCGAATCTATTTGATGAATGTAGACAACGTAAATGAGCATAGTTCTTTTAAGCAAGAATTAGCACCTGTACGAATGAGCAATCTATGTGCAGAGATTACATTACCTACATCTCCTATGACAGATGTATTCAATGGTGATGGTGAAGTTGCTACTTGCACATTGTCAGCAGTGAATTGGGGCAATATCAAAGTACTAGAAGATTTTCAGAAGCCGTGTGAATTAGCAGTGAGAGGACTTGATGCATTATTGAGTTATCAGAATTATCCAGTTCTAGCAGCAGAATTAGGAACACAGAAGCGCCGCCCACTTGGTGTTGGTATTATTAATTTCGCGTATTGGCTTGCAAAGAACGATACTAATTATAGTAATCCTGATCTTGAATTGGTAGATGAATGGACAGAAGCATGGTCATACTATTTGATTAAAGCATCTGCTGATTTAGCAGTAGAACAAGGACATTGTCCTGGATTCAATGAAACTAAATATAGTGATGGTATTTTACCAATTGATAGTCGTAAAAAAGAAGTAGATGAATTAGTAGCGCATAAAGAGCGTATGCCTTGGGAAGCGTTACGAACTCAGATAAAAGAAACAGGTGTACGTAATAGCACATTAATGGCATTGATGCCCGCAGAGACATCAGCTCAAATAAGTAATAGTACTAACGGAATTGAACCACCGCGTTCTTTGGTAAGCATAAAGCAATCAAAGCATGGTATACTCAAACAAGTAGTTCCGGGAATACATCGATTAAAGAATAAGTATGAATTATTATGGGATCAAGAGTCACCAGAAGGTTATTTAAAGATTATGGCAGTATTACAGAAATATATTGATCAAGCGATCAGCGTAAATACTAGTTATAATCCTATCTACTTTGAAGATGAAAAGATTCCAATGAGTACCATGATGAAGCACTTACTGATGTTCTACAAATATGGTGGTAAAAATCTTTACTACTTTAACACGTATGATGGACAAGGTGAGATTGACATTAATAAAATGAACGGAGAGCCGTTAGCACAAACGGACTTGACTGAATTAGAAGGCGAAGACTGCGATAGTTGTGTCTTATAAAGGAATATAAATAAACATGAGCATTTTTAACATAACAAAAAAAGAAGATCATACGAAATCATTAGCATTTCTTGATCCTGAAGGAAGAGTAAGTTTACAGAGATACGATGTTCTCAAGTACAAGCAGTTTGATAAATTAACAGAGAAGCAATTGGGATTCTTTTGGATACCTGATGAAGTTGATGTTACGAAAGATTCTAATGATTTTAAGCAATTAACTTCAAACGAGCAGCATATATTCACGTCTAATCTAAAGCGTCAAATACTTTTAGACAGTGTACAAGGTCGTGCACCTAGTGAAGCATTTGGTTCTATCGTTAGTCTACCAGAATTAGAAACATGGATTCAAACTTGGACGTTTAACGAAACGATTCATAGTAAATCATATACACATATTATTCGTAATATATATTCTGATCCGTCTATCATATTTGATGAGATTTTAGACATTAAAGAAATAGTTGATTGCGCGTCTGCTATTTCAGTAAATTATGATGCTCTAATTGATAAAGCCGCTTGGTACAATTTACTAGGTGAAGGCGTGCATAAGGTTAATGGTAGAGAAATCACTGTTGACTTGTACGAGTTGAAGAAGTCGTTATACAAAGCAGTAATGGGTGTAAACATACTAGAAGGTGTTCGCTTCTATGTGTCGTTTGCATGTAGTTGGGCATTTGCAGAACTTAAAAAGATGGAAGGTAATGCAAAAATTATCAAGTTTATTGCACGTGATGAAAATCTACATTTGGCGTTCACGCAATCACTATTAAAGATATTACCAAAAGATGATCCAGATTATATAAAAATCGCAAAAGAAACAGAAGAAGAATGCATTCAAATGTTTGTAGATGCAATTGAACAAGAAAAGCAATGGGCAGAATATCTATTTAAAGATGGTTCAATGATTGGGTTAAATGCTCAACTATTGTGCGAATATGTAGAATGGATTGGATGCAAGCGAATGGTAGCAGTGGGCTTATCTTGTCCATACAAAGTACCCCAAGCAAACCCATTACCTTGGACACAAAAATGGATTGCTGGTGCAGATGTACAAGTAGCACCACAAGAAGTTCAACTATCGTCATATATTATAGGCGGTGTAACATCGGACGTTACGAAGGATACCTTTTCTGGTATGTCATTATAATACAATAATAATTAAAGGAGGTGAAAGTATGGTAGAAGTTTATTCAAAGGATAATTGTGCATATTGCACTAAAGCAAAGATACTGCTTGAAACTCAGCATATGGAGTTTATTGAAAGAAAGATTGGTGTTGATGTAACTCGTGAGCAATTATTAGAAATTGCACCACATGCACGCACAGTACCACAAATTGTAATTGATGGAACCGTAATCGGCGGATATGATCAATTAGCCAAATACCTTAAAGGAAGTGAAGAATGTTAATAGAAGTACCTTACAGAGATGGTGATGTCATCAGTATTAAATTAGCCAGCGGTGAAGAAATGGTAGCACGTCTTGAAAAAGAGACAGCCGACACATTGGTTTTATCTAAGCCTACTATGCTTATCGCAAATGATGGTGGAATGGGAATGGCTCCATTCATGTTTACTTCGTCAATGGACGCGAAATACACAATGAGACTTAATGGTGTTATTTGTATCGTTAAGACAGAAGAAGAAACTGCTAAGATGTATAGCGAAAAAACTTCTGGCATTGCATTGGCAGGCGCATAATATGGCTAGGGGTGTAGCAAAGGTAGGAGATCGCACGTATGGAACTTGTACTGCGCATATAACCCCAATAACGACCGGTGGTACTATTACCACTGGGTCACCAACTATTGTTGTCAATGATCAGCCTTGTGCAAGGCTAGGTGATATTGTAGTAGCAGATTGTGGTCACACCAGTGAGATTACATCTGCTAGTAGTATTGTCATTGGTGATGAACCACCTATAGCAAGAATAAATGATACGGTGGGAAATGGTCCATATACTGCTACAATCATATCATCATCGTCTGATGTGTTCGCAAACGAATAATACATTCGCAAATTAAATTCAATTATTTTCATAAAACTCATTGACAAGTAAGGCTTATCGTTGTATAATAGTAACATAAGTTAATCAGAGAGTAAAACTATTATGAATACTAAAACTGAAACATTTATCTCATACCTTCTTGATTTTTACGGTCCGGGCGGAGTCTACGATTTCGGTGTAACCCGTGACGATATTCTGTTGGCATTAGGAATACGTTTGGCGCGTAACACTATGCTGCCATTTGATGGTGATTCAATTGACCGTGAAATGGTTCGTGATATTATCTTAGAAGCAAAACCTCAACTAGAAACAATTTAGGTAATTCTATGACTATTATTCAAAAACAGTTAAAAGAAAAAATGACAATTGATCTTGATGGACCAGAAGGCAATGCATTCTGTCTACTTGGAAATGCCTCGAAATTAGCAACACGATTAGGTTATGATGGTGATGCAATTTTAAGTGAAATGAAGAGTGGTGACTACGCTAATTTGGTTCAAACGTTTGAATCTTACTTTGGTAGTTTTGTCATTTTAGAAACAACTAATGAAGAGTTGTTATGAAGACCTCAAGATTAGACTGGTCTATTGTAAAAAGTGGTAGTTCATGGACTGCTACATATAAACCAGATGGAACTGTATTAACAGCAAAAACGAAGAAGGCACTAATGCCTGAAATTATTAAATTTGAACAACAACTATAGGAAGTAACATTTTATGCGGGCTGAATTATACGAAGATGGAATTAAGCGTATCAACACAAAAATTGTAGTACCAATGGATATAACCGATGTGGCAGATTATATTCTAAGTGCGGTACAATCGGGAACGGTACGACCGTATGCGGTAACTAGTCTCAATAAACGACAATTATTGCAAGTAGCGAAAGATGCTGTTGAGAGTGATGGAATTCATCGACCTAAAGAGAATCTAATTGATATTGATGCACTCGTTGAAGCAAGAGTACGAACTTATGTTGGGGATATGTTCCCTGAGTTGATGTAGGGATTTAATTATGCATGATGATTATGATTATGGTCAAGATTATAATGACTATGAAGAAATAGTTAAGAAAATGAAAATAGAAATGCACGAAAATGAACGCAAACAAAGTAAACTGAAAATACTAAAAGGTACATTGGGAATCGATGTACTACAAAGTATTAATAAAATTGGAGAACGATAATGAAAAGTTATAAACGAGCAATCGCATTAGGTGGTGTATTACTATTAACCACAGGAATGGCATCAGCAGAGACATACATGCAGACCGCAGTGGTGAAATCAGTGCAGAAAGTGTATAGTAACATTAGTGTGCAAACACCTGTAGAAGTATGTACAAATGTTAATGTACCGATCTATGGAGACACAAATGATGCAAGTACTGCCGATGTCCTCGCAGGCGCGATATTTGGAGGTCTGATAGGGAATAGTGTAGGTGGCGGAAAAGGAAAAGATGCAGCGACATTACTTGGTGCTATTGCTGGTGCAGATATTGCTAATAAGAAGTCCTCTAAGAAGCAGATTATTGGTTATCAAAGTCAGCGACAATGTAATACTAATTACACTACAGAAGTTATTCGACAGTATGATGGAAATATTGTTATGGCTGAATATAACAATATGCAGTTATCATTCAAAACAAATAAATTCTTCAATGTAGGCGATAGTGTATCTATTCAAGTATCTCTTTCACTTTAAATCAAGTATGCATGATAACTAAATACTATATAACGATTAGATACGTTGGTTGATATAAGAAGGTATTTTAAATGATAGTTGTAAATGTAACGTGGGATTTGAACCATTCGCATAGCAGTGGTAATGGATTAAATAAATTATGATAAAAGTAAACTCATATACAATACTGGCCGCCCAGACTATTGCTCATTTGAGCATTATTCCAATGTTGATGTATGGATCATTATACCATTGGTTGATTGCACTTTTTGTGTATTTCTTAAATGGTTGCTTGGGTATGACTATGGTTTACCATAGACTTCTAAGTCATAAGAGTTGGAACCCACCTAAATTTATTGAATACCTTTTTACTCTATTTGCTACAATTGGTATGACTGGACCAGCAATTAGTTGGGTGGCTGTACACAGAGAACATCACAAACATCAAGACAATGAAAAAGATCCTCATAGTCCAAAATTCAAAGGTTGGTTTTGGTCGCATTTTCTATCAATGTTCGCGAAAGTAAATGTTAGATATGTGACTGATCTACTTAGAAACCCATTTTATGTTTGGCAACACAAGTGGTATTTTGAAATCAATTTTACGTATGCCGCTGTGTTATACCTAATTGACCCATTTGCGTTAATCTATGCTTGGTTGATTCCAGCAATGATTTTATGGAATGGTGGTTCTATTATTGTTAGTACTAGTCACAGGAACGGAGATGCGAATAATGATTTGTTATTTGCGTTCACCACTTGGGGTGAGGGTTATCATAAAAATCATCACCTATTCCCGAATAATAACAGATTTGGTAAATGGGATTTGGGTGGATGGTTGATAGAAAAGTTAACTAGAAACTAGGGGACGATATGGAAAATAAAATAAACTGGAAGAGTCGCAATGAACTCCCCGTAATTGAAAAACTTGATATCACATTTGATATTAATCGCTTGAAAGCGGATCTAAAACAATTTGCTAAAGATAAAATTTGGGATGGGTTAGGTTCTGACTACGCGCACATGTGCGAAACTCATACAAGACTTCCTGCTATGTTCTTTAAAGAAGAAGAGTTGGCAGAGGTTGATTGTGTTTGTGACCTAAATTGGGAAGAGACCAGTTATCAACAATTAAGTCTTACTGAATTTGATGATACCTATAACCTTGATCAACGTGTGGAAAAAAGCGGAAGCGTCTGGGATACTAGAATCGCTAAACGAGATCCTAAAGCAGATGAACGCTGGTATGGAAAGGTCAAGCATGATGTGCCTCCATATCTTAGAGAAGTGTTGGAAGCATTCAAAGGTGTACACAGAACTCGCTTTGCGGGATTAGCGCCCAATAGTGAAGTTAAACCGCATATCGATTACGACACTCTTTATGGTATTAGACTGCATATAGCATTAGATACTAACGAACATTGCTATAATGGCGGCTGGGATAAAGATGGGAATGAAGTAAAATTTCATATTCCAGCAGATGGTTCGGTTTGGTTAGTTAATCCAGGCACGAAGCATTATGCAGTTAATAATGGGAACACTGCAAGGAATCATTTAATAATGAGTGTTGACAGTCAAGAAATGCTTAGAGATGTTGAATAAATATAAGATTAGAGTATTACAAGTATTCTTTATTCTGACAGGAATAATCGGAATTAGTGTCTATGGATTTTCTGGATTATTTACAAGTTTAATAGTTTATATAGTTTTAGAAGTATTTGCGGGAAACGCTACACTACATAGATATTATTGTCATCGAAGTTTCAAAATGGCTGCTTGGAAAGAACGTATTCTGTGTTGGCTTTCACATCATATCGGCATCGGTAGCGTGTTAGGCTGGGGTGGTTATCATAGATGGCATCACATGCATAGTGATACTGAAAAAGATTTACATTCTCCGACAGTACAAGGTATTCCACATGTTCTCTTCGGAGTGTGGGATGCTAATATCCCTAGAAGTATGGTGAAGGATTTGTTGTCAGATGATAAACTTGTGTGGTGGCATAGAAATTATTATAAGTATCACGTCATCGTAATTATTTCTTTGATGCTCATTTCCCCATGGACTTTAGTCTTTGTATACGCAATACCTAATCTATTCTCCCTGTTATCTGCGTATGCTATTGCCATTTTACCGCACCGCACCAGCGATGTTAAGAACGATTTACTAACAGAGGTTTTGACCTTGGGCGAAGGCTGGCATAAATATCACCACGATAACCCAACACACTATAGATACAATGCATATGATATCACAGGATTGGCGATACACTATCTATTAAAAGAAAGAGAATGATATATAATGAAAAAGATTCCGAAATGCTGGGCACCTTGGCAATCGATTCAGTCTAGAGGTTCAAGTTCTGGGATAACCCCATGCTGCACATGGTTTGGGGAAAGGTTTCGTGGCACTATCTCTGAATACCTAGACAGCGATTATCTCAAAGATATTAAGAATAAGATGTTCGAAGAAGAATTACCAAAAGAATGCGGAGAATGTAATGTAATCGAAGCAAGCGGTGGTATTTCTGATCGTGCCCATCAAACTCAAATGAAGGCAAGATGGTCACCTGACGAAACTAATAGGATAATAAACCTAGATTATAGACCGAGTAATCTATGCAACTTGAAATGTCGAACATGTAAGCCTAGTGATTCTTCTAAAATTGAAGCAGAATTTGCGATGAACAAAAACCTTTCTAATCTATTTGATGAGACAAAGGGAAATGATAGCGAAATATACAATACATCCGTCCAAAAACAACCATACGATATTCTAGAATACGAGTTCCCTCATTTAAAACGAGTTGTATTGTTAGGCGGTGAACCAAGCATAATGCCAGAAGCGCATGAATTCTTAAACACTTTGGTGGAAACTAAGAAAAACAAAGATATTAATCTAATGAGGTTTTACACAAACGCAACTAATACTAATGAAAAGTGGTTGAATTTGATTTCACAGTTCAATACCCTTGCAGTCTTTTCTCTTGATGGTGCTGGTAAGTCATATGATTATGCTAGAACTGGTGCATCATGGGAGGAAGTGGAAAAGAATTTTCATATCATAAAATCTAAAGTTTCTGATTATAAGATATGGGTGGTATGTTCTATAATGATATTACCAGATGTTGAAAACTGGATCGATTGGTTTTTAGATAAGAACGTTACATGGTGGCCAATGATGCGCCCAGATAACTCTTCACTAAATGCTATGCCAGATGAGATACGCCTAGAAAAGATAGATTTCCTAAAATCATTAAATAATACAAAAGTAACCACATTGATAAATATTTTAGAATCGTCAGCATTTGATGCTAAAATATATGATAAGTTTAAAAAGTTTCATGATGAGTTGGATAGAGTTAGAGATACCTGCTTCTCAGACACCAGCCCAACGCACAAACGTATATGGGAGTATAAAGAATGAATTTTGGAAATGTAGCGTATACTCCATTAGACATACCAAGAATGGATATTGATTTTACCGACTTACATCGATTGATGGAAACGCACGGAAAACAACATCAACCATATCCTGAGTTATGGCAAGCGTATGCAGTTTGTGGTAGAATGGATGATTTCGACAATGGTTGGGATTGTGATAACTGTTGGAACGATAGGTACAACACTGATCCCAATATCAAATGGAATCCTCATACACCAGAACACATGAACGATATTTTTAAGAAAATGCTTGCGGCATTGCCATATAAATTATGTACGTTCGCACAGATACTATCGCAAAAGATGCATATACCCCCACACCAAGACGGATTATACGATGTTTCTAAGTCTGTAAGGGGTGCGGTTTATGACGGAGCAGTTGATTTCAATGGAGAAACGGAACCAGCTGGACTCAAAATTATATTGTCACACAGAGATAAAAATAGTTTTTATATACTACCATCTCCCGGTGGTAAAAGACAGCATATAACGTTGCCCGAAGATACCAATCATTTCACCATAAATGAACGAAAGTTTTGGCATGGTGCGAGATACTTGGGTGAACCAAAGTATATCCTGTCAACTTTTGGTATTATAGATACAGAAAAACAACAAGAATTGGTATCCCGTTCCTTGCAAAAGTATGATGACTATTCTATTATATTAGAAGATAAACAATGATCGATACCAAATATGATATACTTCCATTAGGAGAATACGAAACTATACCAGTTACTAGTTTAATACCACCTTATCCAGAATACTTTAATGAGGTTGTTCGACTTGGTGTAAAAACTGATGTAAATCAATTGCAAAAAGATTTGATTGAATTTGATCTCAGTAAACAAGAAAACTATGTAGTTAGTCGTGCGAGGTATTTCAAACAAGATATTCGAGAAACATTAGAAATGTTTGAATCTTTAAACTTCGGTCTGGGCGAAAATTATGCTGGATATCCCGTTCGTAAAAAAGGTACAAATGAAATACAAGAGCATCTGGGAGAGTATACTAAAACCTTATTAGAAACCATCGGAGTTCCATTGTTTAGACAGCAATATGTTGCTGCTGGTGAAATGTGGAATACTAAACTACATGCTGATCATCCAGATTTCTCTGTACATGGATTTAGGATATTTATACCGATTGACGTTGCATATATTGGATTTGAGGATAATATCTATCTATTAGAACCAGGAGATTGCTACTTCGTGAATATTGCTAAACTTCACAGAGGGATTAGCGAACACCACAGGGTAGTACTTATGGCACAGATGGCAAGCGATAAGTTAATAAGAACGGGGTATCAACTTGCTCCGATGGATAAAACTTTACTTCCGGAGTATCTAAGAGATGAACCATGAAGGTATAGTAAACGAGATTATGATTGGCAAAGGTTATCACATTTTTGAGAACATGATAGACGATAGCAACATACAAAAAGCAACCAGACTAGTGCGCAAGGTAACAAACAAATATAACGAAAACACGTTAGAACGTAGGGTATGGAACCTTAATCAATCTGATGATATGTTTTCGGAGTTTATTCAAAACCCAAAAATCATTGCTATTATGAATGAAATTTTAGGAAACAAACATAAGGTGTCGTCATTCGGTGCTTCAAGATTGATGCCTAACTCTATACAGCAAGAACCTCATACGGATTATCCTTACTGGGGTCTTTTTGATAAGAAATCGTTGCCGAAAAACATCAATTCAAGTTTCGTATTTGGTTGTCAGATCATTGCTCCATTGACCACATTCACTAAGGAAAACGGTGCTACTGCTATCGTACCAAGCACGCAGCAATTATGTGAATATCCTGACCCAGACGAGTTTGAAGATAAGAAAATATATTTGGAAATGAACTCCGGTGATATCTGCATATATAATAGTTTACTATGGCATGGTGCCAGTTCTAATAATTCAACTTCTGATCGTATAGCATTGTTGGGGCAATATACTGCTTCATTCATAAAGGATTTTTAAATGTCTTATTCACCATATAAAAATATTTACATCAAAGATTATGACCCATATTGTGAAGAAATTGCAGTATTACGTAACTTGATCATAGAAGACATCAAATCGAATCCAAGGAGTAGACACGTACATATGTTAGATTGGTTCACAGAAAGTGGGTGGGAGAACAAGGCATCTAGACATACGTACACGATATGCAGCGTAATTTATGATAACAAAGATAACTTTATAGGAATGACTACCAGTATCAATGTTGATAATACGCTAAAGGTGCTGGTGAAATACTATCTAATGAGTGAATATGCAGTGCAGTATCGAGGAATATCACAGACAGACATAATACCACACTGCGTTGATTACGCAAGAAAAAAACAAATGGAGTATATTTGGTTAACAGTGCATACATTTGATAAGAGACACCAACGCCTAAGTGACTCTATAAAAAACAAATTAAATGGTTCGGGCATTCCCAGAGAACAGATGCCGTACTATGAAAAGTGGGAATATGTCGGGGAAATTAAATTCCACTCGGTAATGCAGGATAAGTTTATATGCGAAATATAATGGACTTTACCTTCGCCGCTATCGATATCGGAATAACAGAAGAAGATAAGAAAATATTATTAGAAGAACTTTTAAGTATACCTGATGAGTATTATTATGATGAAAGGTTTAGAGGATGTAGAATACTGCCAATATTTCATGGTGGCGGACGAAGAGGACGTAGCAAAGATGATCAAACAGTCGTTAACTACTCTGATATTGATAAGTATATACCAAGAAGTAAACGTATATTCGAAGAGAAGATGCTTTATTGGATGGGACCAATTGGAAGATTGAACTTATTACGTACCGCACCGAACTTTGGACTTAATGTACATATGGACTCAACCTTTGACGAGATTGGTACTAGACAGCATAAGTATAGATTAGTTTTGAATGGTAAGATTGATAAGTTGTACTTTGTAGACGCCGGCGGTAATAAAATTTATGTTCCTGATTGCTATGATAGCTATGTACTAGATGGTAGTCATCCCCATAGTTTAGATCCTAGTACTGAGGAAAAAATAACATTATGCATAGGTAAACCCTGGGACGGAGAACCGACAGAAGCATATCAACAATTTGTTGATAATGCATTATTTAAAATGACAGTTAGTAGACCTTCTCACATAGAGGAGAACTGGGTTGACCCATATTTTAGATACACCACCCGAGATTCTTGAAAATAATAACAAATAACACTTTACATGTGATGCGTTTTGTTATATAATAAGACTTAAATTAATCTAAGTGAGAATATTATGAATGCTGTAGAAATTGCAAAAATGGTTATCGATAATGGTTATTTGTCAGACGAGGAAAATAGATACGAAGACAATTCTATAAACTGGAATTTTGTGTCTGCTGATTTACATATTGATTCCCCGTTAGAATTCTCACGTGATGCAGAAGAAGAAGCATATGATCTATTACAGGAATGCATCAATCAATTATGTGAGTCTGCTACTGCGGTGGTATTACACTAATGAATTTATTCATACTTGATAATGACCCAATAAAAGCAGCCCAACTACAATGTGATAAGCACGTAGTTAAAATGATTTTAGAGTCAGCACAGATGTTATCTACAGTTCATCGTATGCTAGATGGTAAGTTATACACAGCACCTTCTAATTCAGGCAAGCGTATGGTAAAGAAATGGTCACATCCAGTACATGACGATGTATTGTACAAAGCGGTACATATGTATCATCCTTGTACTGAATGGACATTCGAATCAGATACCAACTATAAATGGCATTACACTCACTTTATAGCATTATGTGATGAATATACATATCGCTATGGAAAAGTACATGCATCAGATACTAAATTACGCAAAGTACTCAAAGCAATACCCACCAATATAGTAAGAAAATCAAAGACTGAATTCAGACTTGCAATGGGATCAAATCCAGAATGTATGCATCCTGGCGATGCAGTTAGATCATATCGCGAGTTCTATATGACTAAGCAATCTAGATTTAAAATGACATGGACAGGTCGTTCAATACCTAAATGGTTTATATCTTAACTAATACTTGACATGCAAGGCTTATTGTTGTATAATAGATAAGTGAATTAATAAAGGAATACTGATAAGTATATGTACAATTGGGTATTAGATGAAAATAAGTGATGCATTAATGGATGCAGTACAAGAATTTTATGCAGTTTGTAAGACCGAACTTGGTGAAGAATTTGGTGGTGATCAAGCAATAGCGATGTTTGACGCACTAGACCCATCTATACGTGGCGGCATGTTAATGACTATGTTTGCTGGTGACAGCACTAAACATGTACTATTGCAGTATGATGTGACAGGCGATCAAGACACTTATATTTCTGCAATAAAGACGCTTCGTATGGTATTTGGATGGGAATTGAGAACTGCGAAAAGCGCAGTAGACAACGCAAGAGATCATGGACAATACGATTTGGGTGTAACAGATCGTGCACAGAGAACGAAGTTAACAACAGCGTTATCAGGTTCTTCATGGCATATCAGGGATTGACAAATATATACAATCATAGTATAATGATTTAATAATTAAGAGGAATTTATGACATTAAACGAAGTAATGAATGCATTACCTGATACAGACAAAGTAGTTATTACACATAGTGGCGGACTTGATAGTTCAACTGCTGTTATTATTGCAGCACACAAATATGGTGCTGACAATGTATACTCGGTTGGTTATGATTACGGACAAAAGCAGCGAGTAGAACTTGAACGAGCAGAACAATTATGTGATAAACTTGGTGTTCATCGTAAATTGTTTGATCTTTCTATTCTAGGAGAAATTGCAAAACCTATGAGTGCAAACATTGCAGGCACTGATATTGATATGCCTACTATTCAAGATGTATTAGGTGAACCGCAGCCGTCTACATATGTACCATATCGTAATATGATCTTATTTTCATTGACTGCTGCGTATGCAGAAGCGATGGGCGCAGAGTATGTGTTTGCTGGTATTCAGGCAACTGATGCATATGGTTATTGGGATACTACACCTAGTTTTGCAGATGCATTGAATAATGTAATGAGTATGAATCGTAACTGTCCTGTACAATTGGTAGCACCATTTAATACATTGACTAAAGATGAAGAGATTGCATTATTAGAAGAACTTGATGTAGTACATCTATATGAGCATACATTGACATGTTACGATCCTGATATTGATGGTAAGTCATGTGGTGTATGTCCGAGTTGTGCAGAACGTATCAAAGCATTCATGGATAGGTCTATTGCAGATCCTATTGAATATCAGATTACTATACCTTGGCAATTGTAGGCGATGTGTAGTATATTTGGTAGTTATTATGTTGGTGAGTTTAATGAGTTAGCAGAATTGAATTCACATAGAGGAAACCATTCATTTTCAACAGCAATGTATGATGGAAAATCATTAGAAATAATTGATAAAAGTTTGGGTAAGTTTGAACTTAGTGAAACCCGATCTGGTTCATTGCATGTCGGACATGTGCAAGCACCTACTACATCTGAAAAGACTATTTCATCTGTTCACCCATCTGAACTAGACGAAACATTATTATGGCACAATGGTATTATAAAAGAAGAACAATTGAAGAAATGGAATTATCATTCAAATTGGGATACTGCATGTTTGCACAAACACATTGTTAGTAATATGTTAAAGTTGAGCGAAGTAGATGGTTCATTTGCATGTATATATTTCAAAGAAGAAACATTATATATGTGGAGAAATGAAAACTGTCCTATGTTTGTGAGAGGTGCTAGTTTCTCGTCAGTTAACTTTAAAGGTGCTGATAAGATTGATGCGAATGTTATATATAAATTAGAAAATAAGAAATGGGTAAAAACAAATAATAAATTTAATACAAATAAAACTTTTTTCTGGACTCCGGGTTGATAAATAGAAACTCATAAGCAAAGAGCAATAGTAGTGTATATTGGGGGTCTATAGCTCAGTTGGTTAGAGCATCCGACTCATAATCGGCAGGTCCTCAGTTCAAGTCTGAGTAGACCCACCAATATACATTAATGTCAAATTAAATCAAAAAAAGGTTGACAAGTAAGGCTCCTTGTTGTATAATTAGTATAGTTAATGAGTTAAGGAGAGTATGAAATGAAAGCAAGAAATTTAGTATCAAAGAATGCACGCACATTCAATAAGAGTGCAGTAATGGTTGATCGTAAAAAATCTTTAAAGCGTGGTGTTGTTAAGCATAAGCATCATATCAATAATGCATAAAGAACATATCAAAATAAATTAAATAGAGTAATATTATTATGGAAGGTTTATTAGAAATCACAGGTGGTGAATTTCCACCTCACACATATTTTTTGAATCCCGAAGGAAAATTGTTTGCTTATATACGTGTACATGATGATACACTTATTGAATTCAAGAAGCCTCTAGCATTTTACAAGTCTCGACGTAAATTTAAAAAAGTAACGCATGACACATTTACGGACAATTATTCAGACAACTTTCGTAAAAAGGAAAAGGTATGATTTTATTCAGTGGCCGCTCGAAAAAAAATATTGGGTGGGAATTTGCAGCATTACGCAAATATAAGAATTTCTCAGATGGGGTATCATTAGTTGACTGCAAGTTAAGTGTCATGTGCGGTGACTTCACTATACATACTCCTATCTTTCAATTATACATTGAATTACTAAACATCACAATATTAGAGTTCAATATTGTAAAAATTGAACATTAAACCGAATATCTCCACTTAGCTCAGTTGGATAGAGCAAGTGCCTTCTAAGCACTAGGCCAGGGGTTCGAATCCTCTAGTGGAGGCCACCATTAACGAGATTGCATTATGTCTACCGCAAATTTTTACCCACAAGTCACATTAAATACTCTACTAAAACATGATGAAATTGAAGAAATTCACACGCACTATGACGAACGGGCATCAAGCAGTCTTTTATCAGTTAGCATAGAAGGTGCATTGGCTGTATTACTCTATATGAATAGAACTCATGCATTCTCTGAGTCCATGAGTCTTTTCACAAACTGCTGCGACGGCAATACACTTAATGCAACAATTCCTCTTGCAGAAGATTACGCAAACGCTGCTGATATATTTTCATATTGGGAAAATAAGTTCTTCATGTCGAAATTAAGTGATGATATTACACTTACTTCCTGGAGGAAAAAACTGCTGCATATGTGTAGTAATCGAAATACACCAATGATGGAATCGTACAAGAAGTTATTAATGACGTTGCCGCGAATCACTTCGTATGAAAAACGCACTGATGCCATTGCTGAAAAATATGTGTCTCATGATTATAATCACCACTCTCATTGTGAATTTGAGGGATTACAGTTACGTCTTATCGAAAAATATAGACATGATACAATGCGACAAAAAGCATTTATATATAGGTTGACAGACAATCACAATAAGGTATATGAATTATCCGTTTCAAGAAACCGCGATAGTGAGCATACTATGGCTGACTTGGTTAGCGCAGCATCGGCATTTGATGCAATCTTTGCCATAACAGGTAGTGTGAGATTAGATGGTAGAGGGCAAGTAAAACCACTTAACAATGTGCTTCACGATAAGTTTCTTTATAAGACGCTAAAGAATATTACTTCAATTACTCCTATATGATTGATTTGATACATGGTGACAATATTGAAATAATGAAGGAAATGCCAGATGGTTCGGTTGATCTAACAGTCACGAGTCCTCCATATGATAATTTGCGCACCTACAATGGAAATAATGACCAATGGGGAGAACAAGTATGGAAAGACGTATTAACTGATCTATTTCGAGTCACAAGTGATGGTGGTGTAATAGTTTGGGTAGTTGCAGACGCGACAATTGAAGGAAGCGAAACTGGCACATCGTTTAAGCAAGCATTATGGGCTAAAGAGTGTGGTTTTCGCTTACATGATACAATGATCTATCAAAAGTCACAGTCGTTTACTGGATCAAAATATGCATACTTTAATAGTTTTGAGTATATGTTTGTATTCAGTAAAGGTAGACCAAAAACATTTAATGCGATCAAGGATAGGAAAAATGTTAGAGGCGGTATGACTGAAAGCACTGCTAAGTCTGGCATGAAAAAAGATGGAACTATCCCTGATAGAGTGTACAAAACAGCAGCAGAATATGGCAAACGAAAAAACATTTGGGAATATGGTGTTGGTGGTGGTAAGATTCCGCATCCTGCTGTGTTTCCACTAAAGATGGCCCAAGATCATATACTCTCATGGAGTAATGAGGGTGATGTTGTGTTTGACCCGTTCATGGGAAGTGGCACAACAGGATTAGCTGCAATTAATCTAAATCGTGATTTCATTGGCATTGAGTTAGATACGAACTACTTTAAAATATGTAAGGAACGTATTGTAAAATAAGTGTTGACAAGTAAAGATCCTTATGTTATAATTATTGTATAAGTTAATTAAAGAGAGCAAGACTATGATTAAAACAGCAAAAGGTATTAAAGTTTACGAGCAGTGGTCACATGCATACGTGCGCGACCTTGATGGTGTCGTATTATGGAAGTCTAATGATCGTAGTCCGTTCGCGGATGTGCTAGGTGATTTCCTAGCATTCGGTTACATTAGTCAGGTATCTTATGATAACACTGTCATTGCAAAAGAAGAGCAGGATATGGTGGCAGTAGAAGCATATCTTAATCGCAAGCCTACTGGTGAGCAATTATTTGAACGCAACGCTAATCGGTTTTAAATCATGAACACATCTAGTCATTTTAGAGAAAGTATTGTTGTAGACATATCAGGTGAGCAAGGTTCTGAGCAGAATCTAATCGCATTGGCAACCAGTTTTGCCAAGCCTGATCACGAAGATATCGTAAGAGATATGAAGAGTGGTGACTACGAGCATTTAGTAAATGTATTCGATGAACATTTCAGTGATATCGTTACATTAGTAGCATAGAATATTTAAATAGGAGATAGAAGATGTCTAACAAAACTGATGATACAGAAATCTACGTATACGCATGGTTGATTGTTACTGCGGTTATTCTCATTCCTGCGTTGCTGCTTGGTGGCGGTCCAGGTTGGATTTTTGGTGCACCGATATTGGCAGCAGTGTCTA
>TARA_R110000803_G_scaffold1049_3_pt1 | contig 23534 bp, 19 predicted proteins | sample TARA_R110000803 | Tara Oceans TARA_R110000803 (sample SAMEA4397772) | marine metagenome | biome: Polar Biome; feature: [SRF] surface water layer (ENVO:00010504); material: water (ENVO:00002006), including particulate matter (ENVO:01000060) such as... | depth 5 m | reverse complement strand
CATTAGAAGCAATTAGTAGAATAAACAAGCCACTAGATGGGTCTGAGACGATTGATGTAGAGATGCTTACTTCTGGTTCACAAGGTTGGGAAAATTATATTGCTAATGGAGATGGGTATGTCCCACTCCAAGCCCCAAATGATATGCCAAAAGGAATCGGCATAAGAGCCACATTTGTTGCTAATGGAGATTTTTCAGTAAATCGTGGTGTTATACCATTTGCTATGTATGAAAATACGACACAGAAGAAAGGAGTTGGAAGCCGACTAAGTTTTACACTAATGGAAAATAGACAAGGTAATTTAGTAGCCATGCCGAAATATGAACCTTATTGGTCAGACCCTGTAGCATGGGAAACTGCAGTAGGCGGGGCATATGCAACTAGAACCTTATTGATGTTCGGATTTGGGCAAGAGTCTGCAGAGGCTCTATCCAGAGAAGAGGAATATGAACCTACCTATGATGATGCACCAAAGATATTTATGTCTGACTTACCACACGATATATTAGAGGTTGAAGAGATTCCTGAGAGTTATATAGGGCGAAATATTAATTATACTATCGCTGGTGGAAATCCTTGGCGCAGAGGTAAAATTCCTATTATTAATTGGTGTGCTATTTTAAGCAAGGCTATTTTAAGAATGGTAACTCCACCTGAAGAGTGATATTATGAAGAAATGGATTTTTTGGGGTTCAACCATAGAACCTCATGTGCATAATGAGATTTACATTCAATTTATGGCTAATGTTTTTTCAGCATTAGTAACTGCAGCGATGATAGGTGCTTACCACCTTATGTTTCATCTATGATTATCTTCTATCATTCTTTAATGCTTCTTTTAATCCTGGAATCTTAAAGAAGTTTTTAACATCGCCCATGCTATTTTCTATGGTCTGTCCGGTAGAGGGTGCTCCTAAATTAGCATCTGAACCAATCTTTTGTGCGCCCCTTCCTACTGAAACTTGGGCTTGATGAGATTTAACTATATCTGCATTAGTCAATTGAGGGCCGAGTTGTGGATGTTGCACAGAAAATGCCTTCTGTTTTTCCTTTTCAGCCTTCATAGCCGCTAAAATGTCATTGTTATCAGCCATCAGCGATTCCACCAGTGAAATCCTTCTGGATTATTAGGGTTTCCTTCTATGGTCTCAACTCCAAATTTAGATAATGCACTTCCAATTTGATTATTATAACGGGCCACACCAAAAATAACGGCGGCAATTGAGGCAAAACCGAGAGCAGTAACCATGGTTCTGCGAGATAACAAATCTCCTTCGGCACTATAAGATTCGGCTCCATATTGAGGCCCTTCAATATCAACAATACCCATCCAACCCATTTCTCCTAAGACTTCTTGGAATGCAAACCAATCAACACCAGCATCATTAGCCAAAGTTGAGCCTCCATTTCCGTCTGGAACTGAGTTATTTTGTCCTGATTCACGAGTAATTGCATAGGGGTCACTATTTGGTGATGCTTTTTTCATGGCTTCTACTACTGTGGCAGAATCTGGGAATACTAAAACTCTAACTCTGTTGTGTAATACACGATTTCCATTTTTATCATCAATTTGTTGATGTGGATAAACTACATATTGAACAATATATTCATTATTATCTCTGGCTTTAATAAATTCGTCTATAACATCCGTAGATGAGAAATACTGACGACCAGTATAGATTTTACCATCTTTCAATGGGTGTCCATGGATAGTCCACTTTTTGTTTCGCAAACCATTAACTAATGCATCTTCATTATGTTTAGCCGTGGGATTAACTTCTATGCGTGACTCATCTCCATAAGTTACATTTCCTAATTCATATTTGCCATTTGCTTCATAGACATAACACATCCACTCACGCTCTTCGTGAGTTTTATCTGAATATTTCTTCATATCTTTAATAGCATCATCCGAAAACATATCCCATTCTTTTTTCCAACTCATATTATTCACCTATATCTAATTATTACTGTATTATTGGAACTACTAGTAGTTCTTAATGGAGCCGCACTATTTTCTAATATCTCTACTATTTCAGAAACTTGTCCACCAATCTTAAGGGCTATAAGATGACCATCTGGCCCTTGCTTGCGTGTTACAACCTCTACAGAATATGGAGAATTTTCTAATGCATCCGCTAAACTATCTAAATCAGAACTGACTGATATTCCAGAAATGTTAATGTTAGGGCATTTCCTCCAAGTGGCTCCAGGACTGTTATCTTGAACTATGGTTTTTCCAGTAGTGGTATCTACCCAAGTAATACTTCTCTTGGTTTTATCATTAGTGGTTCTTCGTGCTCCTAATTGGCCGGACCTATTTCGTTCTCGCTTCTCACGATAATCCTTTTCTGCTTCAGTAAGTTTGTCAGCAGGATTTTTGGCTCCTCCTAATGGTATTACATTTGATGGAATAAGATACACGAACCAATTTTTATTAGTTCTGCGTGATTTTTTATCCTTGTTACCAAATCTTAAAGTTCCAGGTGATGAACTATCATAAACAACATTTCCAATAGACCCAACGCCAAATCCAGGTGGTGTATAACCATTAGCAATTAAATCTTGAATATATTCTTCTACATTTCGGGTCATACTACCATCTTCTTTCTTCATAAGTCGTGGATATTCTCCAGCCAAGTTAGTAATTCTGTAATCGCCTTCCTGTAAATCTGATAAAGCATAAATATCTAAATTTTCCTTCAAGAGAAATACATACCATGGTTGGCTGACTGTAGGTGAGTAAGATGATGCCACCGCTTGACCAGTTTCATTAGTTTCAATATATTGTGGTGGTGGGGCGGCGGTAACTGCAACTACATTATCAGGCAGAGGTTGAATAACATTTCCTTCTGCATCAGTAAATGGACTAAAAGTAGCAATAGTTACCTTTCCACCAACTCTAATCGGCGGTGTTAAACTTGGCTCAGGAGCACCTGGATTCTGAATAATTTCCATAAATTGCTTTCCATAAGAAGTATTGAAATAAACATCAACATATTGAGAAACTCCCATTGGGCTACGATAGCCCGTTCTTGGTTGGGCAGCCAAATATTCTGGAGACATTCCACACAATCCTAAATCAATTGAGCCATTTAAGTTAATGATAGTGGCTATATCTCCCTCTTTAGGTTCTGGTAATACATCTACTTCATCTACACCTTCCAAGAATTCTTCTCTATTCTCATCAAAATTATCATTAAATGCTTCTTTAAATTCATTATTGAGTCCAGAGTCCGCAAAAGCGGCTTCTCTACCTGGCTTATAATATTTAACTTCATAATCATCAGACATTAAATCTCACCTCCAACACCAATTGGTTTAACTTCTTTATTTATATCTAATTCTCTACCATCTCTACTGGCAACTTCAATAGGGATTAAATCACGCTGCAAACCATAAATCAAAGCATCTGTTTCATCTTTAAAGATTAAAATATCTCCAGTGGTGCCACGATACCAAGACATAGTTTTAGGATTCCATAAGGCACAGATATTTTCTACGCCTTCTGAAAATTCTTTTAGTGCCTCATCAACCCGTTCTCGTAACTCTTCTATTTCTTCTGGGTCTCCACTCCAACTACCTTCTACATTCGCTATAGTAGCATTAGTTTTTTCTGCAATAAATTCAGTAGCATCTCTATCATACTGGTTAGAAGGATTAGCCTCTGAAACTGCTTGTTCTAAATTAGAAACTGCTTGTTCTGCTACAGCCATCATATCTTCAGCCACATCTGGATTGTCAATATCTGCAAATTCACCTGGCATGGTATCACGCATACGAGCAGCCGCATCTACGGCTAAGTCTGGCAACTCATTAAATGGAGGAATAGAGTCTAAAAGTTCTTGCTGTGTTTCCATCAATGTGCCGAATACTTCATCATCTTCGTATTCTTTAGCCGCATCTAAGGCTTGTTGAGCCACATTAGTTGCTTCTTGAACTGCAGTTCTATCTTTACTATCTCCTTCATTAGCAGACTCACGAGATTTAACCGCATTATCTACGGCTTCCATGGCACTGTTGGCTGCATCAACTATATTATCTGCTGCTACGGCTTTATCTCTGTCTTTTTTAGCCTCTTCTGCAAAGGATTGCGCCAAAGAAGAACTTTCACCCACTTCTAATTCATTGAGGCTTTGACGAACCGCATCTAATTGTTCTTGAAGTTGTTCATCATTCGTATCTTCACTTGGTTCTAATAATTCGGATATTGAATCTAAGGCTTCATTAGCAGCAGCCACGGCTTGATTTCTATTACTAACATCTTCATCATTATTTGGGTCTGCTGCTGCATTGGCTCTCTGTGCATTTTCTACAGCCGAATCTACACTATCCATAGCAGAATCTAAATCATTAGACTGTCCTGCCTCACGAGCGTCTTGTTGGGCTTGTTGCCGAGCCGAATCTGTTTCTTTTGAAGCACCCTCTTTAGCCATTTGAGCATCTGCCTTACCTGCATCAGCACCTTTATTTGCAGCATCTTGTTGTAATGCCGCATTTGATTCATTATCTGGAATAAAAGGTGAAGTAGAACCTTCGCCATATCCAGTTGGGATTCCTCTGTCATTAGCCAGTTGATTTTCTTGATTAATTTGTTCCATCATTTGTTGTGCTGCAGATTGTGATTCCTCAAATTGAGGAGTGGTTATATCGCCATCTTGGTCAGTGCTCATAGGCACCCACCTATCTTCAGTATCTGGGCTTTGTTCCAAATAGTTTAAAGTTATGGTCCATTGAAATGACATATCATCAGATTCAATATCCCAATATTGGCCTTCCATAGCAGACCGATAACTTTGAGCAGTTACATAACTTTCCGCTCCATCAAACTCTATACTAAGCATAGTTGGTAATGGTTGATAATAAGTTGGCTCTCCATTATCATTAAATAGCCTTCGGACATCATCAAACTCCATAACATACCGGTTTGGCACTAATGAAGGAGAACTGCCTATATACAAGGCGTGTCTCCAAATACCAGCGATAGGAGCCTCTGCCCCAGAATTAAGTTCACCAGTTCCAACATTTATCCACAACCAAGATTGACCCGATTCAGTAGATGAGGAAGAATCATTAGATTCTGGTAAGTTATCATTATTACTTGAGTCATCTCCTTGGCCTGACCGATTACTTGGTTCTTCTCCTTGACCTTCGCCTGGACCTGTAGATGGTTCATCTGGTTCATCTGGTTGCATTGGACCATCTCTCGGCATATCTGGAAGTGGAGTAACATCGTCTATAATATCTTCATCCATAAAATCTTCTGGATTAGTAGGTTCTGGAGTTTCCCTAAGTTCATCAATTAACTGTTGTAATTCATCATCACTTAAGTTTTCAAAAGGTCTGTCGGCAAATGGCTGAATATCTAATGGATAACTATTGCCATCATCCATATTATCATTAGTTAATGGTAATTCTTCATCGGCGGGAGATGGGTCTTGAGGTGGCATATCCATAAAATCATCTGGACTCATGGAGGGGCCGTCATCATCTGGACCAAATGGAGATGTGTCATCAAAAATGTCATCATAATTATCCGAAGGTTCTTCAGAGGGGGTGGAATCATCCATAAAATCTTCTGGTGTGGTTGGTTGTCCTTCTCCACCGTCTTGGCTTCTTGCTTCTTGCTCATCCATTAACTGTTGTAAAAGTGAATCTTGAGGTGGAGCGGATTCTGAACCGCCTGATGCTTCTCCACTTTGATTATCTGGTGTGGGTTGTCCTTCTCCAGAATCTGATGGCTCTCCCGAACCTGATGATTCACCACTTGGTTCACCAGAGCCTTCTCCTTGACCCTCTCCTTCGCCCTCTCCGCTTCCGCTTGAAGGGCCTTCTCCTTGTCCTTGTCCTGAACCTGATGATTCACCAGAGCCTTCTCCAGAGCCTTCTCCAGAGCCTTCTCCTTGTCCTTCACCTTGCGACTGACCTTCTCCACTTCCAGAGCCTTCTCCAGAGCCTTCTCCTTGTGACTCACCCGAACCTTCTCCCTGTCCTTGACCTTGTGATTCTCCAGACTCTCCTGAGTCCATTTGATTTTGTCCTGAACCTGATAAAGTGCCCGATTCTGTTTGTGTTGGGCCGTCTCCACCTTTTGGAACTCCTGCCGCACACGCAGCACATGGTTCTTCTGGAGGGCCTGGTTCTGGTGGTTCTCCTGGTTCTCCTGGTTGAGGTTCTGGTGGTTCTTCATCGCTACAAGTATGTTCTAAACCATCTGGATTTTCAGGTGGTGCAGGGAATGGTTTAATATCTTCTGGGCCGTCTCCATCTCCGTCTCCATCTCCGCCTCCAGAGCCACTTCCGCCTCCGCCGCCTCCGCTTCCGCCTGGGCCACCTCCTCGTTCATTATCAGGTTCTAAAGCAATATCAACTTGACTATCTCCAGATGAATTAACGATACGGTAATTTAATTGATAGTTAAAAGTATCTGTATCGGTATAATATAAGTTACCTTCTGTTAAATCCACTTCAATATATGGCACATTTACTATCAACCAATCTGTAAAATCGGAAGCATAATTGCCATACTCATAAAGTTCGGTGTTATTATTATATAGCGTTCCTCCGAATCCTTCTTGAATGTTTGTTAATGTCATTAAACCATATTCTGGATGAATCACAATAGGTCTAACATTTCTATCAGTAGGAGGTATTTCCATATTTTGTGTGAGTCCTGTAAGGAGGTTAATTCCTAAAACAATGTCACCATCTCCGACAGGCATATCATTACATTGGTTTGCTTGTTATTTAAGATTGTCTATGCTAAATTATACTATGCTTGTCTATGTAGAGAGGTCATTTTTGATATAAGTGTGACAAAATAGTTTATCTTATATAGGTCCCGTAACAACCATATATTACCGCCCAAAGTGGCACCGAAAAATGGAGATAATTAAGATGGCAAAAAATAATGATATAAATGATGTAGCAAGTTTCTTAGATGAACTTAAAGAATTGACCCCAGAGCGTCCGGCTCGCCAACTCGTGAACTACGAGTCTTACAAGCCTGAATACGACCTTGTTCACAAGGGCTATGTTCTTGAGGGATACACCGAAGGTATTGAATCACCTCTTGGTTCAGTCAGCACCGCAGTTCGTATGGTTGCACCTGGTAACGAAAATGAACCAGCAGAAGGCCGCCGAATCACTGTTTGGCTTTCTTCCTATGAGCAAAACGACTTCCAACGCTTCTTGACTAACCATGTTGATTCAGAAGAAGGCCGTGCGCTTCCTGTAACAATTGACTTCCTACGCCGATTGGAAACTTCACAGAAGACTGGTCGTGACTACAAGCAATTCTTCGCAATCTACCGTGCAGATGCTGACCGTGACGCTCTACCTGATGTTCACGAAGACCAACTCAAGGCTGATACACGAACCGTTGCTGCTGAGTGAGTCCGTAAGGGCCACTTGCTACTTGCTTGATGCACTATGCCGTAAGGCTGTCTGTCCCCAAGCCCCTAATGAAGACACATACGAACCTGAAAAGGTTTGGTCTGAAGGGGTTCGGGATGGTATCGCTAATATAGGTAATCGCATTAACGGAGGTTGGAGGTATGCTTTTTGACTGTTCCTGTTCCAATATCACTATTTGTGGATGAGTGCAATAAAGACTATTCCGACTTAAACCTATCAGTAGAAGGTATTTATACTTCCAAAATTGGTAACGAATGGTGCTACGGAAGTGGCATCTGTATCAGAATGGAAGACGGTCCTTTAGACCGTAGGAAACCCAATGCAGACCAAACAGGATTATGGTTCACTATCTCTGATGGTGATTATTCCATTGACTGCGTGGCGCATAATGGGTCCGATAAATATCCCGAAGGTATGGACAATGATAAACTGACTCAAGTTATGATGACTCTTACTGAGTCTATCAAAGACGGTAAATACATCTGTATAGAAGGGTGTTACCAAGTTATCGGTAAAGACAAAGTTTTCTTAGTCCGTCATGTGACTTCATATGACAACCTCTCGGATTCACAGATGAGTAAAAGTCAATTTGACGAATTCAAAGAGTTGTGTGACCAAAATCACATATCTCCATTAGACTTGATGAAGTTAGATGAAACATTATGGGCTGAATTGTATGCACCTAACACCTTGAAAGAGGCTGTAATGCTTTATTGTTTGAATCCACAAGACAAACAAGACTTGCTTCACATAGGTATCGTTACATCTATGGGAGAGGGAAAAGACCATTTGATAGACCATGTAATTGCGCCACTTGTCCCAGTAGGTGTAGCAGGGTCTGGTAAAATGTCCACTATTGCGGGACTATTTGGTGCCATGAGTGGTGATGACCTTAACGCTATTGAACTGGGACTAATACCTAAATACAATCGTGAGCGAATAGCCGTATCTGAATTTCAGACATGGGATGACTCCGTTTTTGGAGAACTTATGAATGTAATGGCGAATGGTAAGTTTGATATGCAGAAGGGTCAATTGGATATTACTCGTCCTGGCTGCGTTAATATGATGTTCTTAGGAAATCCTCCACGCCATTATACTGGCACTGAGGCGGAAGGTGGTGTCCATAAGAAAACCGATATGTTAGAATCCTTTGGACAATATACTTATCAGATTCTTAGTCGTCTAACTCTTATCTTTACTCAAATGAGTTTAACTGGAGAAGATGCTGAGGGTTTAATTGAAGATAAAATTATGGATTCAATGAGTGGAAAGTTCAAGGGAGATGGGGCAGAAAAGGAATCTAAGAAATGGCGCAGGTTCTTTCGTGAATATCTACGCTATGTATCCTCTCAAAATCCGGATTATGAGGAAAATAGAGAGTTTATACAATCCTGTTTCCATGGATACATTAAATCGTTGCCAGAATTCAAAGAAGTTTTCTTGGCTCGTAGTAGTAAAGACATGAGGAAATTCCAAGAGTTTGTCAATCTCTGCAAAGCCTATGCTCGCTTAGATGGTTCTGCGACTGTTTTAGAAAGACATATTGCTCAAGCAACTGATATATTCCTTATCTCATTAAGAACTCTCAAAGAAGACTTCCCATTAGACGAAATGGCTGCTGGTGTTAATCCTCGTATCTTAAAGTTATATGATAGTATATCTAATGTTATAGAAGAATCTGGTTCTTTAGACATAAAAACAATCAAGGGAATGTTGCCTAAATCAATATATCTCAAAGATGAGGACTTAGAAACCATGGTTCGTGCTGGATATATCAATGTCAATACCGATGAAAACGATGAATCTTTTATTATGTTGATAAAATCGCCAACTGCTGCATAGTTTCAAATAGATGATAGGAGAATGATATAGTATGGTTTTAACGGAAGGTGCATCTAATCGTGCGGCCATAGCCATTTTACGGGTAATTTCATTAGGTGAAAGTTTCTCAGCAGCCGCTAAAGCAGTAGGCACTACACGCCGAACCATGTTAAATTATGTAAGTCAAAATGAAGTTCCTATTCAAAAAATGAATAGTGGTCGTTGGGAAATTATTAAATCGGCATCACAGAAAGTTCCAGAATTATTGGAGTTAATGTATGAAGGAGATTCTGCCACTTCTGCTTGTCGCCAACTAAATACCACAGTTAGAACCATGTCTTCTCAAATGTTGCCAGATACTGCGGGTGATTTATTGCCAGTTATTATCAAAGTGGGCAACTCTTGGACTCCAAATTTTGTTGGAGTCCGAGAATATAGTATGACCCTTCATGGACAACTGTTAGGTTTCAATGATAGTGTGCAAGGTCGTGGAATTTTGGAAGGGCCAGATGCTAACCAAGATGAGGCTGACAACGAATATGCAGATATTTGGTGGCAAGTAGATTTTAATAACTTTCAATCAACACTTCCTATTGATAGGGTTGGCGTATATTGGCAACCAGAACTTATGGCTTATCTTAGGAATCTCTTAGAATTGCCATCTGTAGAAAATGCGGGATTAGCCAACAGATTTTTAGGTAACATCAATGTAGCCAATAATGCAGTAACAAATGATAGGGTAGATTCTGCTAATAACATGACTCTAAGTGTGTTGGAAGAATTTTTAGAAAGATATGATATTAGGATGGGTCCAGATTCTACTGTCGGTGTTGAACCAGCAAGAGGATTATCTGCTCCTATTTCCTATATCTCTATGGCAGATTGGTTAAGTGACCCTCTGCGTGTATCTCCTGGATTGTGGCAAGTTATGTTTCTAACCAATGCTAATTTAGAGGCTTATCCCATTCCAATAACCTTTGAGTATGATTTGCTGCAAGAGTGAATTTTTCAATTGGATTTTTGATTTTTTCGGATACAATTTACTAAGAAGATTGAAATAGTATAAGAGGTAATGAGGCATTAAGGAGATTAACTCATGGAACTTGAAACAACACAAATCGGAATCGCTTTAGCCTCATATGTGGCTGGTATGGCATCAAATTGGTGGTGGGCTAATCGCAAGAAGATTACTGATACTATTGAAGAAACTTTAGAAGATAAGGTGGAAGAATTAACTGGTATGGAACTAGAATTAAGTGAAGTTGTAGATGAGGTTGTTTCCTCAATAGAAGAAATTGCATCTGAAGCAGCAGAAGCAGTAGAATCTGGAGCCTCATTAGAAGAGATAAAAGATACTATTATTGAATCCGCTCAAGATGAAGCATTTGAAATGGTGGAGGACTTATCTTCTCTTAAAGTAGCAGAACTTCGGGTTAAACTTAGTGATGTTGGGCTGCCAGTAGATGGTAAGAAAGCAGAACTAATTACTCGCTTGGCTGAATATCTAACCGAAAATAATGCTTAAGTTAAAATAGCGGCGATACCAAAGTAATAGTATGGCACATTACTATTCCATTCCGATTGAGGAAATGGAAGATGAATTAGAATCATTAAGGTTTTATCCAGTAGATTTAATGTATCGCAATAGACCTGTAAAAGAGTGGGTTTATGAAAGAAAATTACCTAATTCTCCTAATCATTTTGTTAGAGTTTATACTGGCATTAACCGATACGGTCAATCTGCTGGTGAATCTCGTAAATCGGGCAAAGATGCTATCCGAATTCAAGTAATTTACAGAGATGGAAAGGGTGAAACCTTAGTATCACAACCTAAAAGAGTTCATAGAGTTGGTGGGTGGAGAAAGAATCTTCATAAAAGAATGAATGAAGTATCGTCAGAATTGCCCCAAGTGGAGTTTGATAGTCGGGGCGAACCAATGACTCTAAGGAAAAAGGGTAAGAATAATTTTTGGGGTAGTAGAGATTATCCCAAATTTAAGGAAACTAAACCCTTTGCTGCTGAAGAAGAAATAAACATCATTGACCTTAACTCAAAAAAAGAAATAAGGGAGTATGGGTTGTTTAAGCAATACAAATCTGCTGGTGACTATTCGGATGAAGAATGGCAAGATGCACCCGAAAATACTAATTTTTTCCGCATCACTTGTGATGGTGTGTATGCAGTAAGAACTATTTGGGGGCCTTCTAAAGTTCTCTTTGGAACTAATATGTTGGCCTCTAATAAAATACCTTTCCACTATGCCATGCAACAAAATCTATCAGGAGTTTGGAACAAAGCAGGAGTCGCTAACTCCGACTTAGATTTGCCAAAACATAAACAGTATCTCAATAAAAGTGGAGTTGTGAGTGCCTATGGGCCAATAACAAAAATTCCACCACCCTATCACAAAAATGATGGTTCCAAATTTGAACCAATTTTTGGAAATAGATTTGGAAACTCAAGAGAAAAGTATGGTAAAAAAAACCGCATTGTTATTGATATGAAGGGGCTGGTTTTTGCTTACGATAGTGTGCATCGTGAAATTGAATTTTACGGCGGAATCCCAGAATCAAGCATTATATCACAAGACCTACTTCCTGAATCTGTAAATCCGCATGAAATTGTAGAGGGAATATCTGAAGAATTAACTGGTGGTGTGCAGAACCGGAAAGATTTCTGGGTGCTTAAAAACACATGGATATCTCCCAGGGATAGATTTGGAAACTCAAGAGAAAAAGAAATGTTATTTCAACAAGCATATCAGAAAAATCCTGATGATGTGTCTGATGAAGATTTAATCGCCTATTGGAATCAGTTTGCTGCTGAATCTCCTGATTGGGATGATATTGATTGGGAAACTGATAAACCTCCTAAAAAAGAAGGGTGGGAAGAAGAGATTAATTGGGATGCTGAATCTTACTTAGAAAGGGACACACGAATAAGACGGGAACGGGACATAGCATATTACGGAGATAGACCTAACAATAATAATTCATACAATCGGCTTATTCACTCGCTCTTAAACCAACCACTGATTAGATATGGACATCGCATTATCAAAAAGTTCAATACACCTGAAGAATTCCAAGAATTCTTGAACCTGATACGAAATAGGTCTGATTTGGATTTTGCCGACAGTTATGTTTTTATTTGTGATTTTGATTGGTATGTTAAGAGAATTACAAATAATCCAATCTATACTCTATATGGGAATATCGTCCCATTAAGCAATTTTTCCTCTGGTTGGTCTGACAGGACAAGAAGGGATACTAAGTTAATGAAAAGATATGGTGCGCCTATTTTTGTGCAATCTCCTAAGTATGGGAAAATGTTCACAAACTTAAAGGACATTAGAAAAATTAAAGATATTAAGCGGTCTTCAACCTCTATGATAGGTGACGGACTGAAGGATAAATTATTTGATGAGGAAAAAGATTCTGTGTTAATTATCAATATGAAAGGACTGAAATTCGCTAATGGAAACGATTATTTGAGAGGCTTCTCCGATATAATGGTGCTGGGAGGACTACCAATAGAAAATGTGGTTGGTTATATGTATAATGAACCTGAATATCTGCCATTAAAGGGGGGCCAACACCACATCATAACAATGGATAGAGATGATTTCAAACGCAGAATGAAAGCAGAAGAAAGTGGTCTAAAAGAATTTGACGACACAACTGCGGACGATTTTGTGAAAGATTCTGATGACCAAATTACTTTAATGTTGCGTAAAAAGTCAAAGATAAATAAATACGGTGATATTGGCTGTCCTGTGTGTGGAAGTATTGGATTATTTAGTGGAGAAATAATTGCCAAAGGAAAGAAATGGTATTGTTTTGACTGTCTTTATGAAGATAAAACCGAAACTATCAAATCAAGAGGGGATATAACTTTGGAAAAATATGGATTAGTTGTTACCTGCCCAGTTTGTAAAAATGGGATAAAAGCCTACAATCAAGATTCTATGCTACGGCATATTAAAAAGTGTGGGGTAAGCGAATGAACATTATAAATTGGATTAGACAGACACCATTAATTTGGAGTTTTACTACTCAACAGGTTGGTTTGGCTTCCTATTTGTTTGAGGCACCTTCACGGCAACACGCCCAAGCAGCAATTATGCACCACATGAGAATGAGGTTTGGTGATGACATAGATGAGATGAAATGGGAGCGTAATGAAGAAGATAACGCTGATGTATTAGTGGAATACATTGATGGTAAATCAGAGGGTGCAAGTGGCTACTTGAAATTAGTAAATGATAAAATCAAAACCATAGATGAAGTTATGGATAATTTTGTGGAATTTACTGATGCAGAAAAGGCAAGGACGGCCCAAAGGATAGCAGAATATAAGAAAAAAATCACACAGGGTTCAAACAACGACTATTCAGATTATTACAACCCTCAGATAAATAGAAATCCTTTTGGCAACTCCAGATTTGATTCATAAGGTGTAGTTAAATAGGTGATGCGACTATAAAAGGTCATGACACGATGGACGCATGATACATATATCAATCGTCTAAAGTCAGATTGTGATGCGGCTTATGAAGTTGCAGAATTGGCTCGCAGTAAGGGATTTGACCCTCGCTTATCTGTAGAAATTCCTCAAGCCTTTGATTTGGCAGACCGTTGCCAGAAACTATTAGATTTTTTAAGTGGAAGAAATACGGCTGAACAAATTAGGGAACTTACTGAAAACCACGATGGAAATCGGGAATTGGTTGCCTTAGATATGGCTAAAATTGTAACTGCGGAATCCTTTTTGTATGGCAAGAAAATTAAATGCACAAATTGTGATGGAACTGGGGCAGTAAAAATCAATAATCGTAACCGTGGTTGTGATGATTGTGATAGCATGGGTATCTATATAGAATATTCTGATGATATTACCTCTAATTGGCAAGAAACCATGAAGTTATTTGAGGACAATCCTCGTAAAATTAAAGATAAAGTATTTACTTCACTTTGTATTTATCATGGCATCTGTGCTGGACTTGCCATTCTTACTGAAGGAATCTTAGTGGCTCCATTAGAGGGTGTAGTTTCTTGTCGCATTGTAGAAAATCGTGATAAGTCGCAATCCTTAGCCATTAACTATGCAGGGCCTATTCGTAGCGCAGGAGGAACAGGACAGGCTCTATCGGTGCTTATTGGAGATATTCTAAGGCGTGAGTTTAATTTAGTTCCTCCTCAAATCACATTTGAAGAAGCAGAACGATACAAAGAAGAGGTTTCCAAATATAGTCGTGGATTACAATACAGGCCCTCTAACCCACAATTAGAGATTATTGCTTATAACTGTCCTGTTTATATTGATGGTGAAGGAGTAGGAGGCGAAGTATCTGGTCAGCGTGACCTTCCTCGTGTCCAAACCAATAAAGTTCGTGAGGGAATGTTATTAGTTATGTGTGAGGGTTTAGTATTGAAAGCCCCTAAAATCTTGAAATATACCGAAGCATTAGGATTTGAAGAATGGAATTGGTTAAATGAATTTACTTCTAATAAATCTGGAGATGCAGATAATAGCATTAAACCTTCTGAAAAATATATTAGTGATATATTGGCAGGAAGGCCAATCTTTGGACAACCTATGGAAAAAGGAGGATTTAGACTTAGATATGGTCGTAGTAGATTAGCCGGATTAGCAACTACTTCTATTCATCCTGCTACAATGCAAGCATTGGGAGGATTTCTTATTATTGGAACTCAAATGAAGTATGAAAGACCTGGAAAGGCTACTGTAGTAACTCCTTGTGATACAATAGAAGGACCTTATGTAGAATTTTTAGATGGGTCGGCAAGAAGAATCCATGATAGGCATGATATTGTAGATGTAGCACCCACAGATATTGATTGGAACATCAAGAAGATTTGGGATTTAGGAGAACTTTTAGTGCCTGTAGGAGAATTCTTGGAAAATAACCATCCATTAGCCCCAAGTCCTTATGTTCACGAGTGGCACGAACAGGTATTAACCGAAAAAGGGCTAAGTTATCCGAATAATTTTGAAGAAGCGGTAGAACAATGTCAGTCTGGTGTTCCGATGGCTCCAGAATATATTGCACATTTTGGAGATGTGTCTGCAAACGAATTATATGATTTAATGAATAACTGTGATTTGTCTGCCTGTGGCTCTAAGGCTACTGTAAAAGAACAATATTGCGATATTGCTAAACAACTGTGTATTGACATTGATGTAGATAGAATTATTTCAGGTGATAAATCAAATATTGTGCTAAGTAATATTCTTAAACTTAAAAATATGCTCAAAATTAACTTGGATATTTATGAGTCGGGATTAGAATTTATGAATGACATAAATGATTACGAAATCAAAAATCCGGTATCTATCCGAATCGGAGGTCGTATGGGCAAACCTGAAGGTTCTAAGTTGCGTGAAATGAAACCAGCAATTCATTGTAATTACCCAGTGGGATTTAATGTAGGCTCAACCAGACTAATGCGAAGTGCCGCAGATAATAATGACCCAACAGAAATTGGTATCAGAATGTGCGATGAATGTGAAACTGAAACTATTTGGTGTGTTTGTTGTGGAATAGAAACAAGATTTGTAGGAGTAAAACAAGAAAAACTAAACACTGGAATTTTATATGAAGATTCATTAGAAATAGCCGGTATTGCCGATGGTAAAATAAAAGGAGTAAAAGGAGTAACTTCCAGAGAAAAAACACCGGAACATCCTATGAAGGGCATAATGAGATATAAACATGGAATCTCTACTTTCCGAGATGGAACTATTCGTTTTGATATGGTAGATATTACTATGACCCACTTCCGACCTCGTGAAATTGGTATGACGGTAGAGCAAGCGCAAGAATTAGGCTATGAAGCCACTACTATTGATGATATTTGTGAATTACGACCTCAAGATGTGGTATTGCCATTAAATTGTAGTGAGAAAATCTTGGCTACGGCTAATTATATGGATGATTTGTTGGAAAACTTTTATGGAGTAGATGCCCATTACAAGTGTGAAACTATTCATGACTTAATCGGACATTATCTTATGGGTATTGCTCCACATACCAGCGGTGCTATTTTATCCCGTATTATTGGATTTGCTAATATAAAAGGCCATTATGGGCATCCTTTCTTTCATGCCGCCAAAAGACGAAATTGTGACGGCGATATTGATGCCGTATTATTGTTGTTAGATGGTTTGATTAACTTTAGTAAAAGATTCCTACCTGGACATCGTGGCGGACTCATGGATGCTCCACTTATTTTGACTACTAAAATTGTTCCTTCTGAAATTGATAAGGAAGCATTAAATGTAGAGATTGTGGACCACTATCCAATTGCCTTTTATGAATTAACTCACTCTGAAACTCCTCCAGATGCTAAAGAGGCTCTAAAGGTAGGTGTAACCATCGTAGAGACGGTCTTAGGGACTCCATTACAGTATGAAGGTCACTTATTTACTCATGATACCACAGATTGCTCTGAAAGCCCTCCTAACAACCCTTACAACACATTAGATTCAATGCGAGAGAAAACTATGGCTCAATTTGCTTTGGGAGAGTGTTTAGAGTCGGTAGATAACAAAGACCAATCCTCAAGGTTGATTCAAAGACACCTTATCAGAGATATGAGAGGTAATCTACGGGCTTTTGGACAACAAAAGGTAAGATGTCCTAAATGTGGCAGTTCTTATCGCAGACCGCCTCTATCGGGTCGCTGTATGTTGATTTTAGAATCTAAAGAGAATCCATTTAGTGGCGAAATGGAAGATATACTTTGTGATGGAAGACTGATTCTCACTGTGACGCATGGTTCTGTATCAAAATATGATGGGTTAATGGCTGAATTAGTAAATAACTTTGGAGCAGATGAATATACAGAGGGATTATATCTGCAAGTATCAAAATGGGTTAGAGAAACATTTGAAGATAAGACCATCAAATCACAAAGTAAGTTAATAGAAAATTAACTAAACATAGAATCGCCATCATCTAAAGATGTATGTGGCAAATCTTTAGAATCTTTAAGATTTAATTGTAATTCTACTAGACTTTTGAGTAACTTCTTTATTTCTGCAATATCGGACTGGACTACATCGTTGAGTTCCAAAACATCCACTAATTTACTGTGAACTTCTACTATCGTAGGAATCTCAGTCATAATGTATGTTAGTTGCGCTTGCTATATCAATCTACCCATAACTTAAAATAGCGGCAGAGATAAGATAGAATTATGATTGACTCACAAAGTTTATTCCGATGGGGCGTTGGTGTGCTGATTGGCACTGGATTGATTGACTTTTTCCGATTTGGAACCATAAAATTACAAACTCAAGATTGGCTTTCTGTGGCATCAGCCAGTGTAGGGCTAACCATGATAACTCTGGCCGGACTTGATATGGCTTTAGATAAAAATGTCTTAAAATTAAGTGCTCCTTCTGATTATGAAAATATTTACTTAGAAAATGACCCTGATATGGCAGTTATAGATGATATGGCTGGATTAAGCGTTGAGCATTTTTAGGTGAGTTAAATGGGACTTCCAAGACCAATAAATTGGCTTCGTGAGGCTGCAATTAATGAGGAGCATCTATCAGAAGTTCAAAAGGCTGCTCAAGCGGTAAAACAGGCATTAGATGATGCTCAAGAGTCTCTGAGTCAAATGGAGAGCGATAATGCTGACCAAGTTCAAAATCTTAATCAGAGTTTAAGTGAAGCCATGAGTAATATAGTCGGTCAATCAGGTGGTGCACCTACACGAATGTTTATTGTGTATCAATGGTGGGGATTTGCGGATGAGGCAGCCGACAGAATTGAAACTGACAACGATATTGAAGATGGGGAGGCAGTTGCAGAAAGGATTAGAGCGGAAAGATATTTAGCAATTCCATTTAGAACTCCAGAAATGGCTGCCAGTTATCTAAATAGCAAGATAGAATTTCTGCAAAGCATAGCAGAAAGGGGATTTTATCTTAGTCCAGAACAAGAGGAAGATACTCCTTCTGATGTGTTATCAAGAATTATTTTAAGGGATGATAATGGTAATGTAATTGGGTATTCAGAACTAAAGTATTGGCAGTATAATGCCGACCAACCCATTCCTGAAGAGGCTGGTGGTGGGACTGGAGATTGGGTCTAATCTTCAGATTCAGTTTCGGATGGAGGAATATAATGTTCAGCCAACTTAAGAATGAGATTATTGGTAAGCATAACAGTTTCTACTCCTTGAATCGGAAATCGGTCCAACATATGATAGATAAAGTTAATTTCTGAAATTGTTAATTCAATTTTCTTGGTATCACCGTTAGTAATAATCTCATCAGACATAATAACTCTATGCTATTCTTTCTATTTAAATCTAATCAAATCCACTGATAAAATTGGCGATAGTTAAGGACTGTATATGAGCCCGATGCATCAGTTAAGGCTGTATCCCATTGAATAATGAAGCCCGCCCCAGGATTTGGGTTCAAAGCAGGTAAAAATACATATCTATTTGGTGCTCCTGACTCTGCTGTTTGTGCGGCTAAGGTGAAGTTAATACTGGCGTTACGAGTAGTAGGCAATAATGGGGGGCAGAACTGTGCAACAGGAGCCAGTGAACCATCTACAGATAATGCTTGAGAATAGTTAAGTTCAAATATATGTCCTGCTACTGCTCCAGGGTCTGGAATTGGTGCTACGCAAATAAGGGGGGTTACTCCATCTTCTGTGAAAAAAGAGCAAGTAATACTATATTCTTGAGCAGCATTGTCAAAACCAGCATTACAATTCATAGAGGAAACAATGTGGGCTTGTTGATTGGTAACTGGTGAACCAGGAAACGCCTCAACTGGATACCTGAAACCTTCAAGTAATAGATTAGTTGTGAGTCCTGCAGTTGGAGATGATGCACCTACCATAACGGCTGGATTTACCGCAGACACCAAAGCCAAAGAATATGGAGCATTAGGCCCCGTTAGTGATACCCCTTGTGGTCCTGATGGGGGTCGTGTGTTTCCCCCAATAGAAAATGGCGTTTCTGTGGATAAAATTTTAGACATTTAATCAACCTCACAACGGAGTTACATTTCCGAATACTTGAACCCCACCCGCCAATCCTGTTGGTAATGCTCCTACTACTGTAATGGTAAATGGCTCATTTTGAGGGCAAGTGAACCCCACTGCGCTGATGGCTCCTCCTGCTACAACTCCATCGCAAGTTCCTGCGATTGTAACGGTGGCAAGAGCCGCATAAGAAAGAAAAGTGCAAGTAAATCCAATGTCAATAGCAGCATCAATATCTGAGGTCCCAATAGTATAGGTATCTCCAGCCAATGCTATAACCTTACCCATTTTCGCTATTTCCAATAAGTCGGTATTACCAATTGCTACTGCTTCTGTTAAAATTGATGCTATCTTACTTGAACTCCCTATTGCAGAAATACTACCTGCGGTGGCTGAAATATCTCCAGTAGTAGCAATAACTCCAGTCCCTCCTGTGACGGTTGTGGCTGAAGATATTGAGCCTACGGTAGTAGTAATGTTTCCTGCTGTGGCAACAATGTTTCCTGCTGTGGCTAATACACCACCTGTGGTTGCTATGACTCCTGTTGCTCCTGTAACGGTTGAACCTGCTGAAACTGTGGTAGTTGCACTTACTGAGGTTCCTGCGGAAACAGCACCTGCTGTGGCATCAATGTTTCCTACTGTGGCAGTAACGCCACCTGTGCCACTAGCAGTAATGGCTCCTGTAGTTCCTCCTGCATTGATTGGTCCATCAGTAGTGGAAACACCTCCTGTGCCTCCTACTGTGACTGTTCCACCAGCGTCTGGATTTACGCTAACAGTAGTTCCTGCTGCAACGGATGAGGTAGTGGTAAATCCGCCATTTGAAGTAAAACGGGCCACTTCATTAGTTATGGCTGGGTCGGCTGAACCATTTAGATTTTTAATAACTAAATCAAAGCGAGTGGTGGCAGCATTTGTTCCAGCGGTAGAAATAGATTCAATAATAGAGCCAACTACATTTACACCTGCTTGGGCTGGGGCTTCTGCCTCAAATTCCAATCCGACTCCCAATCCAACAGCAGCAGTTCCTGTGGATATACGAGAAACTTTTAGTGGATAAAGAACGGTGGTAGTTCCTGCATCTGAATCAAGTATGTTAAACTTTCGGCTACCTGCGGTATCAATATAGGTGAGTTCTGGTTCTCCACCAATGGTATCGGCTGCTGTGCCAAAGGCTACTTGAGTATCTGCAATAGTTCCTCCAATACCTCCTGTGGGTGCTGCCCATTCTGGGATAGTAGCACCACCATTCATTGTTAAAACTTGACCAGCGGCTCCTTTCGTTAATTTGGCTAAGGTATTGGCTGCGGAAGCATAAATTATATCTCCTTGAGCATAGGTGCTAAAAGATGTTCCTCCATTTGCGGCTACTAAAGTTCCTGCAACAGTTACTCCTCCAGCAGTTGCAGCAGCAGGGGTTAATCCTGTAGTTCCAAATGCAATAGTGGTTACGCCACCACCTCCGCCTCCACCTGTGGTGATTACAGCGATATTTGGGGAAGTGCCAACAGTTAAAGTTCCATTAGAAACTTCAATAATATCTATACCGAACAAATCAGTTGCTAAATTAACCGTTCTGACTTCTAAGCCGCTTGCACCGCCCGTTCCTGAATAGGTATTAGACATTTTAATCCTCTCTTTTTAACATAGAAAAGATGTATGTTATACTATACATCAAACTCCGCCTTCCATTCCTTGACGGTTTGTATCAGTAAATCCATTTTGTTGTTCACTCCATCCAACGAATGATGCTTGGACATTGCCAGTAAGTGTATCTACACCAGCGGCTGCTCCTGTGTTGATTACTCTAAACACAATTTGCTTTTCACAAACTAATGGTATTTCAAATTGCCACATTTGGTTCGGTGGTGTGACCGCAGCCCATTGGAAGTTAGTCCAAGAAAATGATAGTTCTCCATCTACCCATATTTGATAGGCTGCTGTTGCTGCACCTGCAGCAGTTGGTTGAGTATGTCCAAACTTAGCAATAAGATAAAATTCATTCTTACGACCAGCCGCCGTTGCAGTGACTGTTCCAGCCCTTAGATTTCCTGTGGCTAATCCACCAGGAGAATTTCCTGTAAATTGCACACCAGTTGATGTGACAGGAGAACCAGCAGCAGGGAAAAATGTTGAACCCACACCAGTTCCAGCAGTAGCAGGAAGTGTCGGCGGGGTGGTAGAAGGTAAGTTAGAAGCCACAGGTTGTAAGGCAGTATCTAATCCAGCACCCGCAGCAGGGGCAGCCCAAGTTTGAGTCCCTAAGATATTGTCATCATTAGCATTAATAACAATTAAATCTACGAATTGTCCTGCATTTAAGAAACCTAAAGCGGGTGCGACTCCACCAGGTTGTAGAAGAGTATTTAAATTGACTACTTGACGCTGAATTAAGTTAGCCGAATTAGATTTTGGAACTAAATGCCACGGATATGATTTACTATCAATGTTATTTGGGTGTAGATTTAGATTTTCCATAGATGGGCGAACTGGCCGCTTATATGTTCCAGGGTCAATACCGGCTCTCTGCGGTTGAGTTCCCACAGAGGTTTCAGTAGAATAACTTGAATATGGCACTGGAGCAGCATCCACAGCATCTCCCTTCAAAGAATAGTTAGTTTGAAAGGCTTTCTTCCTATATGCCCGCTTTGCGTTGCGGATGTTTTCGTTAGTATCACCATCTGGCATAAAATGACCTCATACTTTGTTTGATGTTCCTGATATTTAAGTCTAATCTCGCTTAGTCCTCTTATCTTGGTGCACAATTTTTGGAGCATCAGGTTTCCGACTCTTTTCTCGCTCTCCTTCCCAATATTTAGTTGATTGTTCTAAATACCATTCCCAATGAGTAACATCTAATCCCCGACTAAGCAATAACTGTCGTCTAAACCATTCTACATTATCTACGGTGACTTCTATTCCTAAACTAATTAATTTTTCACAAATTAATGAATCTGAACCACTAAATTCCCAATATTGAACATAAACGCTGGCAAAACATCCATCATCAAATGGATAAAGGACCAAGTTAGGAAATTGATTAGTCATTACATATCTGACATCCCAAGTTTCAAATGGGCGCACATAGATATTAGGTTCTAATAAGTATCCAAAATTACCTGTAATGTTTTTTGGGAATGGTGATGCATCGCCAGATATTCCCCAAGATTTAATATCTTCTGGATTTTGATAATACCAAACATTATCTAAAGCAATTTGAACGAAGCCATTTGGAACCCAATTAATAGTTCGTAATATAGCAGGGTTTCGCACCCAATTTGCGGCTACGCCTGGAGTTGAGCCGAAATCATCTATCACTACGAAATGGTCTTCTCTCATTAAATTAGGTTCTGTTAAAACATCTCCTTGTCTTTCTGCATCATTCAATACCGCTTCTCCATAAGGACCTACAAAGATTGAAAATTGTTCTCCAGGCGAGGGTAATGGTTTTCCTAAAGCCAACTGTCGCCGTGGATTAAGACACCAAAGATAATTTTGCTTAGTTATTGTCATTAGGAAAACCTCTTAGGAATAGACTTTAGTTTTTCTTCATTAACTTTTCTTTCATGAATATCTGCCATTAGTTGGTGACGAATTAACATTTGTTTGTAAGCCATCACACTTTCAACCGTAATTGGCATATTTCTTTCCAGTAGTTCAAATGCAATCAAAGAGTCTGAACCATCAAATAAAACATATTCTAAATACACTCGTGGAATCCATATATCTCCATCAGTGGCAGGAACTATGTTACCAGCCGCATAATTTATAGTTTGAATGCTGCCTGTATTAGTAGTAATATCTTTTACTACTTGTGATGGATTCAAATCATTCAGATAAAAATAAGCACCCCAAGTAGAACCTTGTTTAATATAAAGTGGAGTCTTTTTAAGGGACCAACTTGGAATCCAACCGAGTGGTTGAAATTGTGTTCCTCCAGATGGACCAAATGAAGATGTGTAACCAGAAATACCAATGTTATGACCTCCACTTGTTTGGGTGCTGCCATCTGGATTTTGAAAATACAATTCATTATTAACCCATAATTGACAAGATGCTGTAGGAGGCCAAACAGATAATTCATCAACTACAATAAATTGTTCTGCAGTAACGAATGCAGGAATGTCTAAGTTACTTCCATATCCACCTACAAATATTTCTACTGGCTCATTACGATTGGCTGTATAAGCAGGAATAAATGGATTGATAGTAAGAATTGGGTGCAAATTGAGAGAAAACGGATTAGGTGAAAA
>TARA_R110000803_G_scaffold115713_2_pt1 | contig 23869 bp, 20 predicted proteins | sample TARA_R110000803 | Tara Oceans TARA_R110000803 (sample SAMEA4397772) | marine metagenome | biome: Polar Biome; feature: [SRF] surface water layer (ENVO:00010504); material: water (ENVO:00002006), including particulate matter (ENVO:01000060) such as... | depth 5 m | reverse complement strand
TGTTTCGACCACAACTCGAGAGGGTGTTCCAAAAAAGCAACACACGCCGCATGCGGAACGCGATCCAAGACATATTCCGCGTAGACAGTTCAAACTGCGATGGGCCCATGTTGGTCGGCTCGTCGAATATTGCGCTCGACGCCGATTTTGCCACGAGAACGCTATTCGGCACGCAGGTGCGGCTTCGGTGACCGAATACGTGCGAAGAAACAAGACAATTCATCCAACCGACACTAAAGGGGGCACAGGCAAAACTCGGAAACTCCTGGAGCCATGCAATCAAATCAAGGTCATCGATTCTCCGTCGCCCCGATGATGGATCGCACAAAATATACGATATAAAACAACAAGTTATGGGCCTTCGTGTGCGCTACGTGTGCACTGCCAAAACGTCAGTAGTCGTACTATTTAGTGATTATTTTCTCGCTGCGAGGTGGGGCGAAACTTGAAAAAGGCCTCGTCACGGATGAAGAAAATCTGTCTTGCGTTGACCTTCACGCGTTGGATTTGGCTTGTAACTCGCCACGGGCACCGTGCCAGACCATTTAATGCCCGACATCCCCTTGGCGGCAAGTAGCTTTCGCGCAATCTAGCCTGATCCTAGCCTTGCAAACCTTAGCGACAATGATCTCGTCGAGTGTAGGGGAGGCAGAAAGGACACTGACCCAGCTTAAATGCCCAAAGATCGAGCATGTCTGACGCATTTGATCGGTCTGTTGCTCCCGAATGTAACTAAATTGCCACAAAAATGAGAGATTTGACTTCGAAGTCATTTGTCTTTTCGCATCGAGTTGCATTCGAAGTCATTTCATGCTTCCAATGTTTTGGAGGCATTGAACATTCCGGGGAGGAGAACTCAAATGAGCCGCACACCATCATTCTCAACCATTCTGCGGGGAGGCGCCGCGACCTTTGCGCTATCAGTTGGCGCACTGGGTATAGCTGCCCCGGCTTTTGCGCAGGACGCTGATGCGGCGACTGATAAAGAAGCGCGCCAGGAAACGATTATCGTCACCGCAACGAAGCGGGCTGAAGATCTGCAGGATGTTCCGATCTCCATCACTGCGATCAGCGGTGCACAACTGGTCGAGCGTGGGGTTACGGATGTCCTGTCGCTCGACAAGACGATTCCGGGGCTTGTGATCAAGAACTCGGGTAACGATCCAGTGCCAATCCTGCGGGGCGCTGGCGCTGCGGGAACGACAGATACAGCTGTTCCGATCTATGTGGACAGCACCTATCGTCCGCGTGCTGGGCAGGCGCTTGCAAGCTATCTCGATCTCGAACGGGTAGAAGTGCTGCGCGGTCCTCAGGGCACGCTGTTCGGCCGCAACACGCTCGGTGGTTTGATCAATGTAATATCTCGCAAGCCTGAAACCGAGGCGTTCGATTGGGGCGGCGCTGCAACCTTTGGCGATTATGCGCTTCAGCGCTATGAGGGCTTCGTCAACATGCCCTTGGGAGACAAGGTTGCATTTCGTCTCACCGGCAGCGACACGCAGCGCGATCCCTATGTCGAGAATACATTCAATCCGGACGCGGGCCTGAAGGATGCCGATGAATCCTATGCACGCGCCCAGTTGCTCTGGGAGGCATCCGACGATCTCAGCGTGAAGCTTGGCTACACCTACTGGACGGACACGGCGAACGGAAACGCAGACTACGCCTATAAGGTTCTGGGCATTCCCGTGAACCCACTAACCCGCGAAACAAACGGTGTTTTTGGTTTTATCGACCCGCGCCAAGGAACGCGTGATGGCTGGCCGGGTGGTCGATCGCAGGCAGGCAATGTATCGAATGGCGACCTAAGCGCGTTTGTTAGCCCCAATCCGTATCAGGTTGCATTCGACTACCAGCCGCAAAGGGATATCGAGGAAACGTCGCTGCTTCTGAACGTGGAGTGGAACGTCCTGAACCATGATGTGACCTTCAATGCTGCGACATTTGACTATACGGAGCTGCGCCTGACGGACACGGATCTGTCTTCGAACTCGTCCCTGGTCGCTGGTCAGAGAACAGTGTCCAAGGCTGACCAGATGGATATCAATATCAACTCAGCCTATGATAGCAAACTTCAGTATACGCTCGGCGCATATTACTACGACGATTCCGATCCGGGTGACTCAAATGGCGCCTTCCTTTGGGGGTATACGAGTGCAACTTCGCCAAATGATCCGGCCTGGGCCTACTGGCTCTACCAGACGAATGGCGGAACCAAGTCGACAGCGCTCTACGGGCAGGCCGAATATTCGTTCACGGAGAAGCTGCGTGGCACCCTTGGCGCGCGCTATTCGAAAGATGAGCGTAATTCCTTCACGCTCGGCGTGGACCAGACTTCGCTCAATGATCCGTTGCCAAGCTACACGGGGTCACCCACTCCGATTCGCGGTGAAGACGAGCATACCGACTGGCGCGTAGGTCTCGACTATGACTTGACCGACGACGTCATGCTTTATGGTTACTGGGCTACGGGATATATTGCCGGCGGCATCCAGCAGGGCAATACAGGCGTTCTTCTTGATCCGAATGAGGTTGAGACCTTCGAGGCTGGCGTAAAAAGCATGCTTCTTGACGGCCGGCTCCGGTTCAACGGTGCCTACTACAACAGCAAGTACAAAAACCTGACCACGACCGTATTCATCCAACAAGGCGGTACCATTCTCGCGCAAAGCGTTCCAGGTGGCTCAATCGTTTCGGAAGGTATGGAATTCGACATTTCGTACTCGGCAAATGACAAGCTACAGCTCGACTTGGGTATCGCCATGGACTGGTCGGAGTTCGACGAATTCAATGTCGGAAACCAGTTCACTGAAGGTGGTGATACCGTGATTGGCGGTCAGTCCTTCTTCATCATGGATGGTAAAGATACGCGGTTTTCGCCCGATCTGGCTGTGAGTCTGGCCGCCAGCTATATGGTCGACCTTGGCGAATACGGGGAAGTGCTCCCAAGTGTCCTGATGAAATACTCCGACGAATATCAGGCGTCGAATGCGCCGTATTTCTGGTCACAGCAGCCGAGCTATACAACGTTCGACCTCGCCGCCACATGGAGTGCGCCGAATGCGCCCTACAAAGTGCGCGTCTTTGTCAACAATGTTACCGAACAACTCTACCTGACGGAGGCAACGGTGTTCAGCCGCTCACGGGCAATCGTTGACTATAATGCGCCGCGGACCTGGGGCGTGAGAATCTCTCGCAACTTCTAGTCCGTTAAGGCGAAAGGCAATAGTGAAGGGCCGCTGTCACACATAGAGTGAGGGCGGCCCATTTACGTATGGAGGAAAAATGAACAGGCTACGGATATCGGTTGTTTGTGTCCTCTCCATGTTCCTCCCATGGAGTGTGGCTGGCTGTGCCGGCGCTGGCTATGTATCCTCGCCAGCGTCGGCCGCTCGTGTGCTTGCTGGGCCGACCCTTTTGAGTCTGTCGGAGTTGTCGATCGAGACGCTTCGGCGTCGCCAATATAAATCAAAGATACAGATTGTTGAGCCGCTCACACGGCCATGTACGCCAGGCGAGGCATCTGGCGAGCACCCGACTGATGCTTTGCGTTACATGGGGGCGTACCTGTCAGAGGGGCAGCGGGTCTACACGCGCATCGACATTCCGTCTGGCGTAGCACCGGCGCAGGGGTTCCCCGTGATCGTATTTGCACATGGCTGGGTTGGCGTAGATGAGGCTGCCGATTGGCATTTCGGATGCAGTGTGGAGTCCATCTATGCGGACATGATCGCGGCATGGGTTAGCGCAGGCTATGTCGTGCTGGCGCCCGGATATCGCGGCCACGGCACCGTTCAGGGTGTGCAAGCGGAAGGCATTGAGGATGTTGAGGCCTGGGACAATGGCGCCTACCTGATGCCAACGTTCTACGCAGTTGATGTGCTGAATCTTCTGGCCGGGATCGAGAATCTTGAAGGTAGTAGGTTCGATAATGACCGCGAACCGCTGCGGGTCGATGCTGGTAGAGTATTTGTAAACGGACATTCCCAGGGAGGAGATGTCGCCTTGACAGTGCTCGCGGCTGTGGGTGAAGGGGCCTTTTCGGGATTGCAGGTCGCGGGTGGCTCGATCTGGGCCGGGAACATCGCCGACAGGCCGACACAGCTTGCAACGTTTGATCCGATGCAGTCCGTACCGGATTCTTTCCTTTCGGGAGACGGGAGCTGGACAGGCACGGCGCGAGGTCAGGATGGATCGGTCAATCCGGACTTTGTGTTTGGCTACCCTTCAGATTGGATTGAAACGCCTGACCCATCCGAATGGACCTGGCAGAAGGAAAAGTGGAATCGTCCCAGTGTTCGTGACGCACTCGAAGCCAAAGCTCGGGAGATGTACGAGACGATCAATGCGCGTGTTGACGATCTTGGTGACCTTTCATGGTCAATTGAGACTTATCCAACTGGCGCGTCGCATATCGTACATGACCCCAGGGTGATCGCATCCTTGCTCGCGATTGGCGGGTATGATGTACCGAAGTATCTTTCCGAGCCCTTGAATTTGCATCACTCGGATCATGATTTTTACTCTTTACCAGAATGGAATGCGTCTCTTTGTCGGCGCGTGAACGAAGCAGGCGGCCAATGTGTCGACTATACCTACCCAGGCAATACGCATAGTTTCAAGCTTAGCGACCATGACTGGTTTTCACCGGAAGGATCGGTGGCCGGCTATGACGCGATCATCGCACATGACCTCGCGCGTTTTGGCAGCGGTCGCTTCGAACCCGATCAGGGGCCTTAGACATCACTCGTGAGCAAGGGCTGGAGAATATCCATCCTGGATCCGTAGCGCGCCCAGTAAGCGACTGAATCCCCGTAAATGGGCTGGCGTACCTGTCCGGCGCTCGGGGTTCGAACGACACGTTCGGTTTCGTGAAACAGAAGCACCGCCGGATCGTAGGAGGCGCCGATATGTGCCAGCATGGCGCGCGCTTCCGGCTCCAGTTCAGCAACGACGCGCTCATACTGAACGTCCAGGATGCGGTTTCCCAGACTTGAGCGCCAGTGCGCCATCAGACGCTGGTAGTGCGCGTAGAAATCGCGAAGGGATGATAGCGAATGCGCGTAGGTCTGATGAGCGTCGAAGGGCAAACGGAAAATCGAGAGACAATTGTCAACCGGGTTTCGGCGGCAATGTATGAAACGTGCCTCCGGCAATATCAGCGCAGCGAAACCGATATACTGGAAATTCATGGGCGTCTTGTCGATGTAAAAACGGGCTGACACATCACCGGAGAAAAGGCGCTTTCGATATGTGGCACCCAGGTCTGCAATCTGTCCCTCTGTCAGGTAGGGAATGAATTCTGGATAGGGTCGACCTGTCAGCTTGGTGGCCTGGGTGACGCAGTCTTCGAGGAAACTTGATTCACCTGTTCCGATAATTTCGTCATGACTGGCGAGCACTTGCTCTGCCAGGCTGGTGCCGGATCGTGGCATTCCGAGTACGAACACGGGTATCCTGTCTGCATGTGGGATGCCCTCTGATCGCACCTGATACGGCCCGACAGATTCTATTGCACGATAGAGACGTTCTGTCTGTCCGTCGTCATAAGACCTGCCGGTAAGGATCAGCTGATGTCCTGTTTCGAAATAGTCGAGTGCCTGCTCATAGTTACCAGTCTGCTCTTCAATGCGGGCCAGACCAAAAGCCGCATGCCTGCGTTGTTCGCGGGGTGAATTCGTATCGTCAAGAATGTCGGATAGCGTCTGGCGATCAGACTGCGACGGTCGATAAGATTTCAACTGCGTCAATTGATAGAGCGCGGCCACAAATCCGGGCTGTAGGGAAAGCGCATCTCGGTAGGCGCTCTCGGCTTCTTGCATGTCGCCATATTGTTCAGCCATCATCCCTTTGCAAAAAGCGACACGTGCACATTCAGGGTCGAGCGCGCTTGCACGGTTCAGGCAGGCGGCCGCTTCAGCGCGTTGTCCGATTTCCTTATGGGCAATCGACTTGCTAATCCATCCGTCCACATCGGCTGGGTCGCTTTCCAGAGCCCGATCATATGCTGCGAGGGATTCTGCGTACGCGCAGCGCTTTACAAGCACATCCCCCAGCGTGATGTACATGCTGGCGCTTGGGGAAAGGGCTAGTGCCTGTCTGATAGCGTCTTCTGCCCGGGCGATTTGACCCGCCTGATTGTATGCGCGTGCGAGATTGTTCCAGGCATCGGGATAGTTGGGTGCCATCGATACGGCCCGGCGATATAGACCAATGGCCTGATAAGTCTCTCCAAACTCAAACCTGGTATTGCCCAGATTATTTAAGTGTTTCGGAGATTGTGGGGCAAGCTGCAATGCTGTTTCGAACGCCGTGACTGCACCCATGAGGTCACCGGAATCCTTCAGTGCGAGCCCCAGATTGGCATAAGATTCATCATCCGGGCTTTGCGCGACCGCTTTTGCCAGAAGTCGGGCGGCTTCGATCGGCTTGCCTTGGTTTACGAGCAAAGCTCCCAGAAGGTTGAGCGCATGAATATTGTCAGGATCGGATTTCAGAACAGAACGATAAGCTGCCTCAGCCTCGCTCAGTTGTCCTGCCTGCTGCAGAGCATATCCTGCTTCAAGGCGTGCGAGGAGTGCCTGTTCAGATTCCGAGGACATGACCGAAGAAACCTTTTCATTGCCGACTGGCTCAGCACTTTATCGAAAACTGCCATGTATTGGGCAAGGCAGCGATTGAATTCAAAAACAGATCAGGTAAGGATGTCGAAATTGCATTCGAAGTCAATTGTCTTGGGCGCCAGGTCCGGATAGGGGTTTGCATCGGACGCATTATGGAAGGGGAGGACGACGATGACGAATTTCGGCGCGCTGAATTGGGCGATCGTCCTGGTCTATCTGGCTGGCAATCTGGCGCTCGGCTATGTGATGAGCCGCAAGGTTCAATCGGCTGAAGATTATCAGATCGGAGACCGGTCGGCGCCATGGTGGGCGATCGGAATCTCCGTCATCGCCACCTATGTCAGCGCGCTTTCATTTTTGGGTGGGCCAGCCTGGGCCTATGGTGATGGCATGGCGGCGCTGGCCATTCACGTCAATTATCCGCTTGTGATTTTTGTTGTCGTCGTCGTCTTCCTGCCATTCTTCTACAATAGTGGCGTCGCCTCGATTTATGACTATCTTGAGCGGCGCTTCGGCGTCGCGTCTCGGTCGGTCATGGCCGCTCTCTTCCTTCTCACTCAGACGATCACAACGGCATCCATCCTGACGGCGACAGCTGTCGTCATCACCTATGCGACGGGCGTAGATGTGCACCTCGCGATTATCGGCATGACGCTTATCGTGCTTGTCTATACCTTGCTTGGCGGCATGAATGCCGTGATCTGGACGGACGTCCTGCAAGGCGTCATCCTGTTTGTGGGTGCAGGCGTCATCCTGTGGGGCTTGCTGCAAAATATTGGATCCCTGACGGACGCGTTCGCGACGCTTGCGGCCGCGGGAAAATTGAATCCTATCCGAACCGAACTTGATTTTTCTGTCGCGCCGACAATCTGGGCTGGCGTTTTTGCGATGACCCTGTTTCACATCACCGTCTATGGTGCCAACCAGATGATGGTTCAGCGCGCTTTGGCCGCCAAGACGATCGGGGATGCAAAGAAGTCCTATCTGATGATGGGATTTGCAGCCTTCTTCATCTATTTCCTCTTTTTCTTCATAGGCGCGCTCCTGTTTGTGTATTTCAAAGGAGAGCCCTTCGACCAGCCAAACCAGATCATTCTCGTTTTCGCCAATTCGCTTGCGATACCGGGTCTCATGGGAATTATTGCCGCGGCCGTACTCTCGGCCTCCATGTCGAGCCTGTCCTCAGCCTTTAATTCGCTGGCCACTGTTTCCGTGACCGACTTCTATCAGCGCTTCTTCAACCGGCATGCAACCGACCAACATTGCCTGCTGGCGTCGCGCGTGTTTACGCTTTTCTGGGCCGGTGCCGCCGTTCCAGTTGCCTTTGCGTTTATTAATAGCGGCGGATCGATTCTCGAGCGGCTCAGCCAGGTTGCGTCCTATTTTGTGGGCGCCAAGCTGGCGATGTTCGGATTAGGATTTTGGTCGCGCCATACGACTGAGCGCGGTCTTCTGATTGGCGTCGCGGCCGGGTTTCTGGGTCTCTATTTTGTCGTTGCGGGCATCCCTTTTGTCGCCTGGACGCCACCTTCCATTGCCTGGCCCTGGTATGTCGTGATTGGAGCGACGATCAATGTAATCGTGTCCTGGACTGCGAGCGTCCTGATCGATGGATTTCAACCCGATTGGCCCGAACAGACCGTGCCTGGACAATTGCGCCGCTTTCGGGAGCAGGGACTTCCTGACACGCAGGATGGCTGGTTCCTTGCACCAGGCCGCGTCGACCGGATTTGCTGGGCCCTGTTCGGGTTCTTTGCGCTGACAATCGCGTTCCTGGCCTATTTTGGAACATTGGGAGGGCGCTGAGATGAGACGGCAGGCAGTTGAGACGGTCGTCCGGTTTTATGATGCCCTGACGCGAAACGACAAGGATGTTGCGCGGGCGCTTCTGGCTGAGGATGTGATCTGGTGTGCGGCGCATCCCATCAATGACCATATCGGCGCAGAGAGCGTGTTCTCGGCGTTCTGGGACCCGATCCTTCATGCGCTCCCGGACGTCGAGTACCGACCTTTGGTGCGGGTCGCCGGACCCTATGACGGCGAGGCGATGGATGGTGACGGCGCGGCGGGCGACTGGGTCAATTCGACCGGATATCTTGTCGGGACCTTTCGCCAGCCGTTCCTCGGCATACCGCCGACCGGGCGCACACTCTATCTCCGCTTCGGCGAACTCATTCGGGTTGAGGCCGGACGCATCGCGGAAGCCTACATTATTCTCGATTTCTTATCTGCCATGGAGCAGGCTTGTGTCTGTCCAATTCGCCCTTCTCTTGGGGCGCCTGGACTGGTTCTGCCGCCCGCTGGGCAGGATGGTCTCGACCATTCGGCAGATCCTACCGAGAGCCAGGTGTCCCTCGGGCTCGTGCGCGACATGATTGACGGGCTGATGCGGTTCGATGGCGCATCCTTGCTCAGCATGGACCAGGAGCGCTACTGGCACCCCGATTTCATGTGGTACGGGCCGGCTGGTATTGGAACGAGCCGGGGTCTTTCGGGATTTCGGGCCCATCATCAAGGGCCTTTTCTCAAAGGATTTCCAAAGCGCGGAGTCGACAGGACAAAGAGCCTTGTCGCAGAGGGGCGGTATGTTGCCACCGGAGGCTGGCCGCATATGACGGGCAGTCATCTTGGAGGCGGCTGGCTGGGACTGCCGCCGACCGGCAAGGACGTCACGATGCGGGTCATGGACTGGTGGCGAAGGGATGGCGACCTGTTGAAGGAGAACTGGGTCAGTATTGATCTTCTCCATATCCTCGATCAGTTCGGCCTCGACGTATTTGCGCAGATGCGTCAGATCATGGCGTCGGGAGGCGCGGGCCGGCATTAGAAATCAGTCATTGCATTCGAATGCAAAATTCGGTATCTGCGCCCTTAGCAGAGGAGACTTTTGATATGGCGCGCTGGCTCAAAAATGGCATCGATCCTGATCTCAAACAGAAAGCAGACGCTCAGGTGCGTCGAACCGTCGAGGAAATTCTCGAAGGCATCGATGCGCGCGGCGATGCGGCGGTCCGTGAGTTGTCGGAGCGGTTCGATAAATGGAGTCCTGACAGCTTTCGTCTGACACGCGCTGAAATCGACGCCTGTTATGAAGAACTCGACGCACAGGCGATCAGCGACATCAAGTTCGCTCAGGAACAGGTCCGGAATTTTGCTCAGATTCAGCGTGACGCGCTTAAGGATGTTGAGGTTGAAACACTGCCTGGCGTAACGCTTGGTCACAAGAACGTGCCCGTCAATTCGGTTGGCTGCTATGTGCCTGGCGGCAAATACCCCCTGATCGCATCTGCGCATATGAGTGTGGTGACAGCGCGTGTCGCGGGCGTTCCCCGCATCATTGCGACCGCGCCGCCTTTCAACGGTCGCCCGCACCCCGCAATCGTGGTTGCGATGGATCTGGCCGGAGCTCACGAGATCTACACGCTTGGTGGTGTTCAGGGGATCGGCGCCATGGCCATCGGGACCGAGACAATCGCGCCTGTTGATATGATTGTCGGGCCAGGAAACGCCTTCGTGGCCGAAGCAAAGCGCCAGCTGTTCGGGCGGGTCGGCATTGACCTGTTTGCGGGTCCAACCGAAACGCTGATCATTGCTGACGAGAGTGTCGATGAAGACTTCTGCGCGGCTGATTTGCTTGGTCAGGCCGAGCATGGGCCCAATTCGCCGGCGATCCTTTTGACCAATTCCGAAGACCTCGCCGTTCGGACCATGGACGCTGTGAAACGCCAGCTTGAATGGCTGCCGACCGCAGAAGTCGCCGGCAAGGCCTGGGAAGATTATGGCCAGGTTATCGTCTGTGAGTCCTATGAAGAGATGGTCCAGGTCGCTGACGATATCGCGTCAGAACATGTACAGGTGATGACCCGGGATCCGGACTATTTCCTGCATAACATGACCAATTACGGGGCTCTGTTCCTCGGTCAGGAAACGAACGTCTCGTATGGGGACAAAGTGATCGGAACGAACCATACTTTGCCAACGATGAAAGCCGCCCGCTATACAGGAGGGCTTTGGGTCGGTAAGTTCATCAAGACTTGCACCTATCAACGTGTCACGCGCGAAGCCTCTGTAATGGTTGGGGAATATTGTTCGCGCCTCTGCGCATTGGAAGGATTTGCGGGTCACAAGGAACAGGCAGACATTCGAGTGAGGCGTTATGGTCAGCAACCGGCAGAAAAACAGCCCGCCTGACGAGAGCGCGGATATCCTGCCCCTGATCAAGGGGCGCCGTGCGACATCCTATGATGTGGCGCGGCTCGCCGGTGTTTCGCAGTCTGCCGTGTCGCGTTGCTTCAAAGACGGCGCAAGTGTCTCGCAAAAGATGCGGGAGCTGGTAATGAAGGCGGCCGAAGAGCTCGAATACCAGCCGAATGCGATCGCCCGCGGACTGATAACCCAAAGGTCGAACCTGGTGGCGGTTCTCGTCTCCGGGCGCCTAAATCTTTATTATCCCGAAGTTCTGTTCAGATTGACTGAGGAGCTTTCGAAGGTTGGCCTGCGTGTTCTGCTCTTCACGTTGGACAGCGAAGAAGAGGCTGAAACGGTTATTGAACAGGCCTGGCGGTTTCAGGTCGATGGCGTCATATCTGCGTCGCATCTGTCGCGATCGCAATTCGATGTTCTCGACAAGCGCGGCATCCCGGTTGTGTTCTTTAATCGCTATTTTGCAGACCGGCCTACCAATGTCGTCTATTGCGATCCGACCTCTCAGGCAGACGCCCTGATCGAAAAACTTGTCGGCTTCGGACACAGGGATTTTGGTCTGATCCAGGGTCCTGGGGCCAATATGGTCAGCCAGGAGCGCTCCCGGATCGTTCGAGAAGCACTTAAACGCCATGGCATCTCGAAAATCCGCGAAGCGACCGGTGATTTTACCTATGAAAGCGGCGGTGTAGCGCTACAGGAATTGTATGGCGAAGGCGTCAACCGGCCGACAGCCATTATCAGCGTCAATGACATGATGGCTCTTGGGTGCATGGATGAGGCGCGGGCTGTTCTCGAACTGAAAGTGCCTGATGACCTGTCGGTGGCCGGGTTTGATGGCACAGGCGTCTCGCAATTCGCCAGCTATGAGCTGACCACGATTCGCCAGCCCATTGGACGCATGTCCCAGGCTGCGGTCAATATGATCGCAGCCCGGGTTGAAACACCGGATCAGTCCAACGAGAAGCGGGTTTTTGAAGGGGCTTTGATCGAAGGCGGTTCCATTGCGAAAGCGCCCTGAAAAGGTTATGCATCCGAATGCAAATTTGGAGGCATTATGCGACACAGTACCGACCAAATCCTGACCACGCATGTCGGCAGTCTTCCTCGCTCGAAGGCCGTTACAGATTTCGTCTTCGCACATGAGGGTGGCGCGGAGATTGATGCGGCCCGATTTAATGAAACGCTTGAGCTAGCTGTTGCTGAGGCTGTCAGGCGTCAGATGGAGGCCGGGGTCGACATCGTTTCGGACGGCGAAATGAGCAAGATCTCCTATGCGACCTATATCAAGGATCGGATAACCGGTTTTGACGGCGACAGTCCGCGTCGTGCGCCTGCCGATCTCGAAGCGTTTCCGAGCTTTCTTGAGCGCCAGTCAAAAGGCGGCGGCACGCCGTCCTATCGTCGGCCGCGTTGCGTCGGTGAGATTCAGGTCAAGAGCATGGCGCCACTCGAGGACGATCTTGCGCGTTTTGCCAATGCACTTCATGGGGCAGGTAACGCGGACAGCTTCATGAATGCGGCCAGTCCGGGTGTCATTGCGCTGTTCCAGCCAAACGATCACTATCCAACAGATGATGATTATCTCGAGGCTCTCGCCGAAGCGATGCGCCCGGAATACGAAGCGATTGTTGCTGCCGGGCACATCCTGCAACTCGACAGTCCGGACCTTGGGCTTGGGCGGCACATGATGTTCAAGGACCGTCCGGAGGAAGATTATATTGCCCGCATCGAGCGCCATGTCGAAGTGTTGAACCATGCGTTGCGCAACGTTCCTTCCGACCGCGTCCGAATGCATGTTTGCTGGGGAAACTATGAAGGGCCGCACCATTGCGATGCACCGATGGATCTCGTCTTGCCTGTTGCGGTCAAAGCCAAGCCTCAGGGTTTGTTGTTTGAGAACGCCAATCCACGTCATGGGCATGAATGGACCGCGGTGGCGGACGCCCAGCAGGCAGGCAAACTCAAGGATAAGATCCTGATCCCGGGATGTATCGACTCGACGACGAACTTTATCGAGCATCCTGAACTTGTCGCGCAAAGAATTGAGCGATTCGCAGACATTGTCGGGCGCGAGAGTGTGATCGCAGGAACAGATTGCGGCTTTTCAACTTTTGCCGGGTTCGGGGCAGTCGATGAAAACATTGTCTATGCCAAGCTCGCTGCGCTCGCAGACGGTGCAGAGCGCGCTTCAAGGCGACTGTGGTCATGAGTTTGAAACAACGCCTGAAAGCGCGCGATCCTCTCGTCGGGACCTTTCTGAAAACGCCCTCTCCCATGATTTGCGAAGTGCTGGGGCGAAGCGGTCTGGATCTTGTTTGCATCGACGCAGAGCATTCGCCGTTTGATCGGCGCGACATCGATGCCTGTGTCCATGCGCTTACGCATGCAGGCATGCCGAGCCTTGTGCGTATCCAGGCAAACGGGCCCGAACATATTCTTAATGCCCTTGACTGCGGGGCGACGGGCATACTTGCCCCCCATGTAATTTCGAAAGTGGACGCGAGCGAGCTGGTGGCGAATTCACACTATGGCGCGGGAAGAGGATATGCCGGGTCAACACGTGCGGCGGGATATGGGGCTCGGAGCATGTCCGAGCACAAGCAACTGAGCGCAGACGCGACGGTGGTCGTGGCGCAGATAGAGGATGCGCAGGCGATGGAAAATCTGGATGATCTGTTTGCGACACCTGGCATTGATGCCTTTTTCATCGGTCGCGCCGATCTATCCGTTTCGCTGGGCGCAGATGGACCGAATGACCCTAAAGTGATTGCGGCGGTTGAAGAGATTTGCCGGCGCGGACAAGAAGCCGGAGCCTGTGTCGGCATGTTCACGGGTGACCTCAAAGAAATCTCCAAATGGCAAGCGTTGGGGGCGACGCTTTTCCTGCTCAGTTCTGATCACGCACTGATGCTGAACGGAGCAGAACAGATGTCACGGACCGTCCGAGATCAATTCTAGAACTTGTCTGGGCGCCGCCGAACGCTTGGTCCGGAGTTGGCCGATGAGTGCCGGTTCAGAGCCGAGCCGTCTCGATCTGTCGCCGCAAGGCAAGATCATCCCAGATCGAGACGTCTTCCCGCACGCGCCCATTCATAACCCGCAAGTGCGACACGCCGAGAATATAGACGTCGGCACCGGTCGGCGGGCCGTAGCGGCCAGACCCGGAATGTGTACCCGTTACTGACCAGCGAAGTGACACATCTCGCGCATCGCCAAGATACGGAATTTCAGCCACGTGATCGATCGATAAGCGGATGTCACTCAGAGCTTCGAGCATGGGCGCCATCCAATCAGACACCTGGTCCGGGCCATAGAGCCGCGAACCACCAGGATAGCTGGCATCGACCCGGAAATCACTCAGGCGTGCGGCCGTCTTTATGTCGCGCTCCTGCCAGAGCGCGCGTATCCGCGTGATCGCGCAGTCTGCTGCAGACCCCGGGTGGGCGGTGAGCCCTTGGGATGCGTGGGTTTGAGCTCGGTTGGTTGCATGGAAGGCCAGCAGACTGAATGCCGCTTCCTTATCTGCTTTGGCCTGACGCTTCGCGATCTCATCCGCGCTGAATCCAAGTTGCTGCACGATCGCGAGATTATCGCGCACGAGCCATTCCTCGATCACCTTGTTGTCCTGGCAGAGGCATTCAGCAATCGTTTGAACACGTACCTTCTTTCCGGTTGCCGGGCCGAATTCGCTGTCTCCCTCATTTGTCATCTTCGACGTGATCAAATGAGAGGAATAGAATTTCCCGCCACCCTCATCTGACCAGATGACATTGTCCGCATCCAGACGCCGGTCCGGAAACGCTCTGAGTGTTGCCCAGGTATTGTCAACAACGGTCTGTGCTCCTGCGATGTCGCCGGCTAAAGTATGAATAGCGCAATCATCCGAATACCATTTCAGACACAGAGCGACGTCTCGGTCATGCCAGATCCGTTCGGTGATCCGGATGATATAGTGGGGGAAATCCACAAACTCCGGGTCGAATCCCGGCAGGTCCATCCGGCGTTCCGTGCCGGGATTCATCATGTCCGAAATGTCGGTTGTTGCGACGTGTGTAATCTGGCGAACCATCTTTTGTGCTTTCTATTGTGCAGTCCAGCCGCCGTCGACGAGGAGGCTATGGCCGGTAATCATGTTTCCGCCCTCGCCACAAAGATAAAGCACGGCGCGAGCGACATCCATGGTGCTGGCGACGTGACCAAGCGGGATCATACGTTGGACGAAGTCCGAGAAATCCGGATCCGCGAGCATGGGCGCAGTCATGGGTGTCTCCACAAAGGTTGGGGCCACTGAATTGACGCGTATGCCTTGCGGAGCAAGTTCGACCGCCATCGCCTTGGTCAATCCTTCGATCGCATGCTTCGTCATGCAATAGACAGTACGATTGGCTGAACCTACGTGTCCCATTTGAGATGTAATGTTCACCACACGGCCACCCTTTGACATGCGGCCCGTACCATGGCGCGAGAGGCGATACGTGGCTCGGACATTGAGATCCAGCATGAGGTCCAGCGTGGCATCATCGACCGCTTTCATGGGCTTGGGAACATTTGTTCCGACATTGTTGATCAAGATGTCGAGCCGTTCCATGGCGTCGATATAGTCAAGTAGGTCATTCGATGTCGCGTCGCCTTTGTATGGAAGGCAGCGCTCACCGAGGCGCTCGCACAAGTCGTCCAGATCATCAGACGGGCGTGCAACAGGAACCACTGTCGCGCCGTGTCGGTGCAGCGCCTCAGTGATCGCCCGCCCAATTCCCCTGCTTGCACCGGTAATAAGTGCTGTCTTTCCCGTCAGGTTTTCGATCATGACCAGAGCAGGGGGGCTTCGATATCACCACCACGCACGGCCACCATGCGAACAGGTTCGGCGCCAGCATTGCGCATGCAGCGAGGTTCGTGCCGCGGAAAAGTTATGGTGTCACCTGGTCCGACAATCGTTGTTGTGCCCTGCAGAGTGACGATGGCGTTGCCGCTCTGCACGAACCAGACGTCGGGCACATCAAGGCGATGGGCTGGAATGGCGGCGCCCGGTGTTATCAGGATTTCGGAGATCCGGAACCCATGGGGCCAGTCCATACGGCCGGCGCCCACAAGCAAGGTTTCACTGACACCGCTGAGCCGGTCGAGCGGTCCCCGTGGTCCATACGTGCCACTGCGAGCGACGCATGCTTCGAGTTCGTCCTTTGAATAGCTGATGAGCGCTTCGACCTGAGCGCGGCTCGTAACCGGCATTGGTGATTTGCCTTCGGGAATGACCTCGCCGCGCGCGGTGTCGATCAGTGAACCGTCGTCGAGCAGTACCAGCCCATAGGTACTGGCCATTTCGAAGACTTGCGGAGCCCACAGCACCCGGCCCGGATCATCCCCTCCAAGCACAGCCCACAGAAAACCGGGTGTCTGCCCGATATTTGTAAATCCGCGAAAGACACTTGTTGGAATGGAGATCAGGTCGCCCGGTGACAGGGCCACCTGAGCATCCTCGCCATGTTCGCCAAGATCAAATCGCCAGTGACCGGAATGGACATAGAAGACTTCAACTGTGTTGTGACTATGCTGCGAGTTGGTGCAGCCGGGGGGTTGTCGGGCGCCCCCTATGTTGAAGCCATGCGGTTCGGCAATGTGAACGAATTGCTCCGGATTTTCAGAAACGCCCGGGCCAATAATGGTGAAATTTTCTTTCTTGTCCGAACCCGGCGTTCTCGTATCGATGAACGCGTTGAAGCAGGGCTTCAGTTCATCATACTTAATGATCCTGCTGCTTGTGCGGGTCGTGTCGCGGGTCATTGTGTCCGACATGGGATCTCCGTTTGCCAAGTATGTCCTGGTCAGTTTTTGCATTCGAATTCTGTTGAAGGTTTTACGAGCCCGAGCTGGGCCTTTCCATTTCGCGTCAGTCGGGCCGAAGGCCTCTTCAAGAGCTGGCGTAAAGCGTCGGTTACGCTTTCAGGTTGCTCGAGCGTAGAGATGTGGCCACAGTCTTTGAGGATAGTCAGATCAGCGCCCGGTATCGCATCGCCAATCTCTTCATGACGATCCAACGGACATACAATGTCGTCGTTGCCAGCCAGAACGAGTGTCGGGCAATTGATCCGGGGGAGCAGGTCGAATGCGGCCTTCCGGATCGTCAGGGCCATCGTTTGCTGCAAAAAGGCTTCGTTTCCTAGTCTCAGGCCCATCGCTTCAAGCAGGCGCATGCGGTCGGGTGTTCGGTTGCAAGGCGATAGATATTGAGGCTTCAACTCTTCGCGCAGGACCTTTTCGAGGCCCCCGGCGACAACGCGCTTGAGTTGCTCTTTCCGAACCTGGCCGGCCGCATCCGCGCGGGCGGTCGTATTGAGGAGCGCCAGGTGCGTAATCCGTCCCGGTGCCTGACGATAGGCTTCGAGCGCCACGATAGCGCCCATTGAAAGGCCGACCAGGGCGGTCCGACTTGGCGCCTGATCCAGAACGGTTTTTGCCATCCGTTCAACTGACGCAGCGGTACCATAGGTTGCAACCTGGCAGTTGTACCCGTCTGCAGTCAGGGCCTGAACTTGGGGGGCGAACAGGCGCTCGTCGCACATGAAACCGGGAAGAAAGATGATCTTCGGGCTAGTCATGCGATTGCCAATCTCCGTTCGGTAGGGCTAAAAGCGTATAAAATGCATTCGAATGCAAAAATCAATCCCAATTGTCGGAGAAGCTCAGCGCGTGTTGTCAATTCTTGATGTTTTCAGGATCGGAATCGGTCCGTCGAGCTCGCACACTGTGGGTCCGATCCGGATCGCGAATCGCTTCATATCAGGCTTTCATGGCCATGGAGGGCTGGCGCCTGTCGCGCGGATCGAAGTCCGGCTCCTCGGTTCTCTTGCGTTCACCGGGGAGGGGCACGCGACCCCGAAGGCGGTTATACTCGGCTTGCTTGGCTTTGACCCCGAGACACTCGAACCAGAGATCGCTGATAGCGCAGTAGCTGCGGTGCATGCGACGCGCCAGCTCAACCTCATGGGTGAACGCCTGATCACCTTTGATCCGGCCAGGGATATCGTGTTCGACTACGATACGGTATCTGACCTGCACCCCAATGGCATGTGTCTGACAGCCTATGGCAAAGCGGGAGATATCATCTGCACGCGCGACTATTTTTCGACAGGCGGCGGCTTCATTGCGTCGCGCCGTCAGCTCGAAACACCTGCGCCGGACGATTTGGTTTCGAGCGGAAATGACGTGCGCTGGCCATTTTCGTCTGCTGCGGAACTGCTCGACCTCTGCCGTGAACACGCGCTGCCCATGTGTGAGATCGTCCTTGGGAATGAGGATTCAATGCGGCCGCGCGACGAAACGCTGGCACGTCTTGATCGTATCACCGATGTCATGATGGCGTGTATTGATCGCGGACTTGCCTCGGATGGTCTGTTGCCGGGCAGGTTGAAAGTATCTCGCCGGGCGAGCGCGCTCTGGAAAACACTGAACAGTTCTGCCGTATCGAATGAAAGAGAGCAATTGTTCGACTGGCTGAATGTCTACGCCATGGCCGTCAACGAAGAAAACGCCGCCGGCGGCCAAGTCGTAACCGCGCCAACCAATGGCGCGGCGGGCATAATACCTTCGGTCATCCGACATTACTGCAAGGCCGATGACGGTGTTTCCGACAAGGCGCGGACATTTCTCCTGACCGCCGGAGGGATCGGGTTGCTTTACAAGCAGCGCGCGTCGATCTCAGGTGCCGAAATGGGCTGCCAGGGAGAAGTCGGCGTGGCCTGCTCAATGGCGGCAGGCGGGCTCGCAGCAGTCTGGGGGGCCTCGCCTATACAGGTCGCCCAGGCAGCGGAGATCGGCATGGAGCATAATCTCGGTCTCACATGCGATCCCGTCGGCGGTCTGGTGCAGATTCCGTGCATCGAGCGCAATGCCATAGGCGCCGTCAAAGCGGTCAATGCTGCAAGGCTCGCCATGCATTCGACGGGACCAATGAAAGTCTCTCTGGATCAGGTGATCGAAACCATGCGCCAGACCGGACTGGATATGTCGTCAAAATACAAGGAGACCAGCCAGGGCGGACTTGCCGTGAATGTGGTTGAGTGTTGATGGATCCTGAACTCCTGCTCCGCCTGATCGATCTTGGTGGCGTTTTCATCTTTGCCTTGAGCGGCGGGCTCCTTGCTGTTCGACAGGACATGGATCTGTTTGGGATTATCGTGGTTTCCTTCCTTCCCGCAATTGGCGGCGGCACGTTGCGTGATCTGTTGCTGGATCAATCGGTGTTTTGGTTGACTGACAATGTCAGTCTCGCATTCGCCTTTCTGGGGGGGATCGCTGCGTTCCTGGCCCCCGGTTTCTGGTCCCGCCTGAAATCGTTAGTCTGGATCGATGCTGCGGGCTTGTCCCTGTTTGCGATTGTCGGGGCGGCCAAGGCGCTTAGCCTTGGTCATGGCTTGGTCGTGGTGATCATAATGGGGACAGTGACGGCGACGGCGGGGGGGCTGATACGCGACATTGTGTGCGGCGAAAAAGCGATGCTGCTTCGGGAGGATATTTATGCGACCGCAGCCTTGATCGGATGCGCCGTATTCTGGATCGCCCATGAGGTGTCACTGGATCCCGGACTGTCGCTTGTGGCCGGGACCAGCAGCGTGTTTTTGATCAGGGGCGCCGCCATCATTCTCGACCTCGATCTCCCAAAGCCGAGAAGTTAAGTGTCAGGCAGGCAACCTGCGCAATTCCTTCAGCCTCGCAAACACGTCGAGCCCCTGCTGGGCCAGATAGTGCGGCAAATCGATGAATACCCAGTTTTCGGCGAGCTTGTCCCCATGCCGGCGATAGATGTCCACGATCCGCATCTCAGCACTTTCTTGCGCCGCAGGCAGGCCGAGAAAACCGCCTTTGTTCCGATTGCGGAGGTTCGACCAGCCGAAAAATCCACAATACTTTCCCTCAGCAATACGTGCGACATGACCGTTATAGGTCTTGTCTGTCAGGTTCAATCGGAATGGATACTGGTGCTGCTCCTGGTAACGGGTGATTGTGTAGCTTGCGCCAATTCCACACGGGCCATACCAGATCATGTCATCATGCCAGGTTCGCGCCAGCAGGTCCGGAGGGCAAAGATAGTCGTCCATGTGATTGATGGAGCTGAGATCCTCGATCATGCGATTGACGAGTACCAGTGTCGCAATCGTTTCGTCTGGTTCAGCTGGGCCAAACTGGAGCCCGTCATGTGTCCGGGGGCCAGGGTACACAAAGCTTGCGCCCGTCATTGGGGGGAGAGGGTAGCACCCTGCCTGATGCATCAGACCAATCAGATCGCAGAAAAAGGCGCTTTCGACGATTTCGTCATTCTCAATCTTGAAGAACTCGGCATATCTGAGGAAGGCCATGCGGCCGGTTGCGGGAATTCCCAGCCAATCATTATCAAACAGGCCCATGAAGTGGCCCATGCTGCAGGTCCAGACGCTGGCGCCGCCATCGACATCATTCTCTCCGGCGAAAAAAATGTCTTCGCGTCGCTGCAAAGATGTGAGCGACCGCCGCAACGGACGCCAGAACGTCTGGATGACGCTTGCGGCACCTTCAATCTCGTAAAACGGGTGCATGCCACGCCAGAAAAATCGATCTGACAGCGATTTGCCGCCAATCTCCTCGAGTTGGTCGTCCGTAGCCTCATCAAACGCCTCGCAGTGACGTCTGACAATCTCTTTTGCTGCCTGAATATGGTCCATGCCCGCTCCCTGATCGAACGTAAGCCATATCAAAGATGCATTCGAATGCAAATATCCATTTAGCGCGGTGAAGAGCCGTCTGGAATGATCCAGGCGGCTTTTCGCTCGCAAAATAGTCACGGTCGTATTGGCAAGGGCTCTGGTGGCACTGCCGGTTGAATCAAAGGGCAATTTCCTTCTATAATCAAAGTATCACAGAGGCCGCTTGCCGGAAGCTCGCGTTCACCTGATACTTTGGTACAGGTCTTGATGACACGAATGCGGGCCAAATTCAGGTTGTTGCGAATGCGGGCGGAGCTTTTTGCCATTTCCGCCATGAGCATGTTTGCGCAAGACTATTAGCGGCGAAACAAAAGGCGTTCGCTTCGGCGATCGAAATGTATTTATGAATCGTAGTATCATTATCACCTGCGCCGTAACCGGATCGGGTGATACAGCAGATCGCTCGTCGCATGTTCCAGTGACACCAAAAGAAATCGCCCATGCGTCAATCGAAGCCGCTAAGGCTGGCGCTGCCGTTGCACATATTCATGTGCGAGATCCGAGCACAGGCGCGCCTAGCCGGAACGTTTCGCTCTATCGCGAAGTGGTTGATCGTATCCGGGATGCCGATACGGATGTTGTTATCAATCTGACAACGGGCATGGGAGGGGACTTGTATCTGGGCCCCGATGAAGACCCGCTGGTTTTTGAAAATGAAACAGATCTGGTCGGACAGATTGAGCGCATGGAGCATGTTGAAGCGCTCTTACCGGAAATCTGCTCGCTGGATTGCGGCTCATTCAATTATCCGGGTGGAAATTATGTCTATGTATCGACTCCGGACATGCTGCGTCTTGGTGCGAAACGCCTCCAGAAGGTTGGCGTGAAGCCAGAGCTTGAAGTGTTCGACCTTGGCCACATCTGGTTTGCCAAGCAAATGCAAAAAGAGGGACTACTGGATTCCCCGCCACTCTTCCAGGTTTGTATGGGCGTGCGCTGGGCGGCGGAAGCGACACCGCGCAATTTCATGACCATGGTCGATAATCTCCCCGAAGGCGCAAATTGGGCCGGCTTCGGGCTGGGTGTGGAAGAAATGCCAATGGTAGCGCAGGCAGCGCTGCTTGGTGGCCATGTTCGCGTTGGTCTTGAGGACAATCTTTACCTGCAGAAGGGGCAGCTTGCCTCAAATCCACAACTGGTTGAGCGAGCACGCTCTATCGTCGAGAAAATGGGCGCCACGATCCAGTCTCCGTCCGAGGCGCGCAAGACACTGAACCTGAAGAAGCAATCACAACCCGCACTGGTGAGAAAACTGGCATGATCACGGTTTATAAAGGCGTTGCACACCCTTGGCTTTGCGATGTGATGGGGCACATGACGACGCGCCACTATGTGGCGATGTTCGATGACGCGTCCTACCATTTGCTAAGCGAGGTGTTCGGCTGGGCGCCCGGAACGGCAGGCGGGCCTGGTTGGGCAGATGTGAAACACACAATCGAGTACAAAGATGAGGTGGCTGCCGGCGACCTTCTGGAAGTGCGCGGATCACTGACGAAGATCGGTGGGAAGTCGATCACGGTGACCTATGATATGCACAATCTCACGAAGGGCGGGCCTGCTGCGACGTTGGAAAGTATCTCGGTGTATTTTGACCTTACAACGCGCCAGGCGATCGCCATTCCAGATGCGTTGCGCACACGCGCGCAAGCCTTTCTGTCGCCTGGCGAGGGCGCTTAGTCTTTCGTGAAAAGACGCGACTGAACAAGGCGGCGTTCCCAATCACTGGACTGCGCAAACACGGTATTCGACACCTGCCTGGGTTTCGCGCCCCTGTCCTATCGCGAGGGTTTCATTTAACCACGCGTACCGTGTGTGGCTCGTCTCGAACTGGATTTGCGCAAGAAAAAGCGTGTCACCAAACTCGCAATCCCGACCGGAGGCCAGCCGCGCAGTGACGTCATCGCTGAATTTATAGAAGCCCGTATAACTCACATGAATCAGGGCCTGATCATCGGTCTCGAATGTCTTGCGTACGTCGAGCCGGGCAAGGCCGTCAGATCCGCGGTTCAGCCAGTCTCCGCCGCCCGGCAGAATGCGGCCGCGCAAGCGCTCACCCTCGAAGCTGCCCTCGCCGACGATGTAGGTAATCCGATACCCGAACGGCGTATCCCCGATGGGCTGGACGGCTGATAGTGTATTCCGAAATGTGAGAAGCGGAACGAGTTGCACAGGTGGCCTACACTTCGATGACGATATTGCCCATCTCGCTCGACGCTTCGACAAGTTCATGCGCCAGGGCGGTATCCTTGAGCGGCAGGCGTTTCGCGATGGCATGAGATATCTTGCCGCTTGCCAGCGCGGTATTGACGCCTTCGACGGTTTGCTTTCGGGCAACTTCGCTGAGCAGGTAAACCAGATACATCTTGAGAGTGACGTTCTTGAACATCAGATCATAGAATGGAATGGCAGGATTGGGGTCCGCCATGGAGCCGTAGGTGGCAATAACGGCGCTGGCTTTCAGGACCGGAGCGATCTCGGCCAGATTGCCGCCAAATTCGACTTCGACAACCCGGTCCACGCCTGCACCATGCGTCAGGTCCATGACCTTCTCGTGGACAGACTCCGTTTTGTAGTTGATCACATGATCGGCGCCAGCAGTCCTGGCGTGGGCGGCCTTGATATCCCCACTTACTGTCGTGAGAACTTGCGCGCCGCCATATTTGGCGAACTGGATGGCATAATGGCCGACAGCGCCAGCGCCGCCGGTGACCAGGATCGTCTGGCCTTCGACCGGGCCATCGGAAAACACGCCATGATAGGCAGTGCTCGCCGGGATGCCGAGGCAGGCGCCCGCATCAAAGCCTGTATTGTCGGGCAGGGGAACGGCTTGTGCGCTTGGAATAGCCATAAGCTCAGAGCACGTTCCAAAGGCGCGGCGCCAGGCACCATTCCAGATCCAGACCCGCTCGCCGACCCGGGACGTGTGAACGCCATCGCCCACAGCCTCGATTACTCCTGCGCCGTCTGAATGAGGAATGACGCGTGGAAAGGGGATGGGCCCCCGCAATCCGGCGCGGGATTTGACATCGGACGGGTTCACACCTGATGTCTTGATCCTGACGAGAACTTCTCCCGGACCAGCCACAGGCGCTGGGAACTCTCCGAATCGCAGGACATCCTGAGCGGCGCCCGTCGCCTCATACCAGACAGCTTTCATCGTCTATTCCTCGTATTCAAAGTTGCGCGAGCGATTCCGTGTGGCCATCCACGCCGATCGCCTGGCCGGAAATCTTGGCACCAAGGTCTGACACGAGGAACAAGGCCATCGCGGCAACGTCTCCAGGGCTGACAAAGGTTCTG
>TARA_R110000803_G_scaffold47129_4_pt1 | contig 23912 bp, 17 predicted proteins | sample TARA_R110000803 | Tara Oceans TARA_R110000803 (sample SAMEA4397772) | marine metagenome | biome: Polar Biome; feature: [SRF] surface water layer (ENVO:00010504); material: water (ENVO:00002006), including particulate matter (ENVO:01000060) such as... | depth 5 m | reverse complement strand
TGGTCTTAACTTTAATATAGTTAATACATAAAAACAAGAGGGGTCAATTTTAATTGACCTCTTTTTTTTTTGCTTATCTTTGTTTAAAATAAGTAGCAATGATAAATTCTGTACGAAATACAGTTTTAGCGATTATAAATAAAAACAACTACGGTTACATATCTCCATCAGATTTTAACCTTTTTGCAAAGCAAGCTCAGTTGGATATATTTGACGAATATTTTTATTCATATAATCAACAAATTAATAAAGAAAATTCTCGCGTTTCAGGAACTGAATATGCGGATATTAAAAAAGGAATAGAAGAAGTAATAGATACTTTTTCAGTAACAGCGCCTTTAGCGCAAATAGCACTAAATGTATTTTCTGTCCCGACTACAGCTAGTACTGGATCAGATTATTATTTATTAAATAAAGTTTTATGTTCTTCCGCTGGTATTTACAAGGGGGAAGCTGAACAAGTAAGCAATAGTAAAATAACACTTTTAAATAGCTCTCTTTTAACAGCTCCGTCTGTAGCATATCCTGCGTATACTCAAGAGGGTAATAATATATCTATATTTCCAGTAACATATAATACAGTGGGAGATATTCAGGCACAATATATTAGATACCCTTTAGATCCAAAATGGACTTACGCAACTATATCTAATGGTGATCCATTATTTGATCAGAGTCAGACAGATTATCGAGACTTTGAGTTACCTATAGATGACAGTAATAACTTAGTAGCTAAGATATTACAATATGCAGGGATGTCAATCAGAGAGGGAGACGTAGTTAAGTTCGGTCAAATGGAAGAACAAATAGAAAATCAACAGCAATAGGCATGGCATATATAGATCAAAAAAAATATTACACTAATGATGGAGTTGCACCTACAGATTCAAACTGGGGTTCATCTCAGTATGTTAGCTTGGCTGATGTAGTGACTAACTTCCTATTGATGTATGATGGAAATCATTCTTTAATTAATAACGAGAATAGATACAAAATATTATTTCACGCAAAGCGAGGTATACAAGAATTAAATTATGATGCATTCAAAGAAATAAAATCTTTAGAGCTTACCGTTTATGACGACCTAAGATTTGTTTTACCATCCGATTATGTAAATTGGGTTAAACTGTCCTTGTTTAAGGATGGTGTGGTTAGAGATCTTACGGAAAACATACAGGTTCAATCTGCTGTTTCTTATATTCAAACGGCGACTGCATCATTTACTTATGACGCTAGTGATAATGTAAATACAGAGACTTCTGCTATTGACACTCAAAGACTAGACGGAAGCTTAAGGAGTATTTATCTTAACGATGTTATAGATGAGGATGTAACTCCAGAGGTCAATAACTACGATAGCGACTTATTCAGATCAGGAATAGGGGCTAGATATGGTTTAAATACAGAGACAGCCAATATTAATCCAACATTTACTATAGACAAGAAGGCTGGAGTTATTAATTTTGATTCTACTATGGCTAATCAGAGTTGTATATTACAATATATATCTGATGGTATGGAGAATGGAGATGATTCTTTAGTTACTGTAAATAAAATGTTTGAAGAGTATATATACGCATACATAACTTATGCTATTTTAAATAGTAAATTTAATGTGCAGGAGTATATTATAAATAGAGCTAGAAAAAACAAAGCTGCTCTTTTAAGAAACGCAAAAATTAGATTAAGCAATATTCATCCAAGTAGACTTATCATGAGCATGAGAGGACAGAATAAGTGGATTAAATAAGATGGGAAAATATCAAAGAAATTTTATTAGAGGGCGAATGAACAAGAGCCTTGACGAAAGGCTTATACCCAAAGGTGAGTATATAGATGCTTTGAATGTTCGATTGGGCTCTACGGAGGCTTCGGAGATAGGTTCTGTGGAAAGCTCAAAGGGTAATACTGTACTTACTTCTTTAATATTTACTGATCCTACAACTTTAACTGAGTTGGCGTTAAGTTCAAGCGCTAGAACACTGGGTGTTTACGAGGACGGAGCTAATGAGACTATATACTGGTTTGTTCATGATCCAGCTTTCCTGTTAGGAGATACTGGAAAATGCGACATGATAGTTTCTTTTACGACAACTACGGGTCAAGTAAATTACCATGTAATAAGCATTGATGATGGCAGTGGAATTTTAACTACACTAAACTTTAACCCTGAGCATTTAATAACGGGAGTGAATTTAGTTTCAAACTTATTGTTTTTTACGGATGATTTTAATCCTCCTAGATTCATAAACATAAACAACCTTTATAGTATTCCGTCTGATGCAGGTACAGTAGCTCCTATTCCTGTGTGGTATTTTACAGCAGGATCGACGGTTCAGGGCGGCATAGAAACAATAGGATTTGATCAAGGCACTTTGTCTCCTTGTCCTAATCCAGTTGGAGCAATTGGCACTGGAGTAGCTCCTACTGTTACTCAGATTCCATTGCCGGGGACTGATTGTTATACATTAGGTACGCTAACAAGAAGTAAGGGGTTTGGCATACAAGGACTTAATAATTCAAATAACTTTGCTTTAACTTCTTTCACGTATCTTCCTTCTACAGGAGCTGGAGAGTTTACTATGATAAACACGAGTGGTATTAGTAATCCAGGATCGGGAAGTTTTTCGGGAACAATTACCGGGAACAACGCAACTAGTGGAACTTGGGAGGTTAGTTATAACCCCGGGAATACATATGTAGATTCTACTGGAACTGTTTTGACTCCAGAATCATTAGGTCAGATTACATATACAGGAATAACTTTAGTTGATACTGTAACTTACACCATTAATATTTAGACATGTCATATATAGATAATTTTACTGCAGAGAGTATTTTGGTTATAAAAAAACCACCGGCATCTGCACCTATAATAACAGCTCTTGCTTTGCCAACGCAAAACAATTTTTTAGAGGAGAGGTTTGTATGCTTTGCTTATAGATATGAATATCAAAATGGAGAGTTTTCGGCAACCTCACAATTTAGTGACCCTGCTTTTACTCCAGAGGCTTATACTTTTAGTTATGATAGCTTCCTGAATGAAGGGATGAGTAACTCTAAAAACGGAGTACAAATAACGTACAATACTGGAGGGCCTTTAGTTGTTGCTATAGAGTTGCTCTTCAAGGAGATGGATGACCCAACTATTAAGGTTATCGAAAGAATAGATAAAGCCAATCAAAATACAGGTAATGATAATGATCTTACCTATGAATTTGGAACTCAAAAAATATTTACAGTACTTCCTGAGTATGAGATATTGAGATCATACGATAACGTACCTAGAACCGCTCAAGCGCAGACATTGATGGGTAACAGGCTGGTTTATGGTAACTATATAGAAGGCTATAATCTTACTGATAAACTTGGAGTTCCGGTTGACTTTACATATACAGCGGATTTAATGTCTGAAGATGTTGGATTAAGTGAAATTGATGTAACTAATTTAAGTGGAAACTACACTATATCTGGAGGGTCTGTAACTGTGCCTGAGTCTGTTGTAGCTATAGACTTAAGTGGAGTAGCTTTATTGAATGGATCTAGGATAAATGTTACTATTCAGTTTTTACATTCTTCTTTTCAAGGGCAAGCTCCTTTGCCTTCTGAGACAACGGTGTCTAGTATTTTTACAATTGATTACGTTTTAAATGGAAATTTTGATAGCGTTCATGCCTTAGCAAATGATTCAGCTTTTGTGGCTTTTATAGGAACGGCTGCTAATATTCAGCCGATGGCAACTGCATGCAACGGATTGACGGTAACTGACATATTCAATTGCTCTATACCTAGCCAGCTGACAACGGCTTCAGGGACTGTAACTAAAATTGAAAGTGGAATATCTGGAGTGGGACAGCCTATTGAAATAATAAGCACTTCGGGTAGTGACGTTATACAGCTTCAGTTACCTGCAGTGGTTTTTGTTGACGACATAAATACACCTACTCAGACTGTTTATGAGTTTTATCAAGTTAACGCTTCTGAGGGTAATTATCAGGAAATTTCTAATAACTATAGCCTACACAGCAATAGAGGTTATGAGCTTGGTATAGTATACATGGATGAATTTAACAGGTCTACTACCACTCAGGTTAGTCCAAGTAATACAATTCATGTTCCCTGTGGGAAATCTTCCTCTGTAAATACAATACAAGCTACTATTCCTGGAGGCCCAGGACCTGCTTCGACTGCTATTACAGCTCCTCAGCTTGCGCCATCATGGGCGACTAGGTATAAGTTTGTTATTAAGCCAGATAGAACAACATACGAGACAATATATACGAGTACATATTTTGACGATCCGGATAGTAACGCTACATTTTTCTTTTTAGAAGGAGAGAATGCTAGTAAGGTTGAGGCTGGAGATAGATTAATAGTAAAGACAGATAGTAATGGTGTAATGCCTTCGTGCGTATACGCCACTGTGTTAGAAAAAGAAGTGAAAGCTCAAGATTTTATAAAGATTCTTGATCCTTTGAATCCTGCGGCAGGTGATGATCCCGCTGGAACAATATTAGTAGCGGCAGGAACATATATGAAAATCAATGCTAATAACTTTGCTATAGCTAGTAACGATGATCCAGGGGGTAATTTTGTTGATCCCGGTAATTTTACAGATGCTTCAACGAGAAATGGCGAAGCTGCTTTTGTTGCTTATCCTGTGAATGTCATTAACCCAGGGGGCACAGGAAGTACTAGTTATATTGACTATACAATTCCAGAAGGAAGCACAACAAGCTTTGATTTTTTTACAAAAAGAAATCAGATGAAAATTGCGGGATCAATAATATATAATGAAAGGAAATATACTCTAGATTTAGATGTAAGATCTCGTGCAGATTACAGTAACTTTAAAGAGTTTTGGGATGGAGAAGATTTTAACCTACTAATAGATAATGGTGAGTCTACTATAGGTGGTAATGATGATGCGTGGGATATATCATACAACAGTGTTCTTCAAACGGAGTCTAGAGCACCACTTCAAACAGATATGCCTACGCCAAGAAGTGAAGATATTAATTTTAAGTTTTTTAGAGATAGCTCCACCAATCAGTTGTTCTTACTATGTTCAGCTAGTATAGAGGCTTTTATTGAGGTTGCAGGATTTAGATTAGATGTTAAGCACTCTTACATATATGATTTTAGAATTCAAGTAAATAGAGTTCCTGGAGATACAGTTGTATTTGAGACAATACCTGCTGAGGCTTTAGATGATGTGTGGTATGAGAATGATTTATCTTTTCCTATTGATAATTTAGGTCAGCATACCGGTAATGTTCAGAATCAGCTTATTAATTTTGAGAATGGATCTAGTGGAACGACAACACCACAGGATGCTATTATTGACACTGGCTTTTATAACTGTATATCTTTTGGAAATGGAGTGGAGAGCTATAAGATTAGAGATTCAATAAAAGGGAAACCTTTAAATTTTGGAAATAGAGTAAGCACAACATCTGCTCAATTATATAAAGAATCTGATAGATTTGCAGACTTGACTTATAGCGGCGTGTTTAATGATGAGACTAATGTAAATAAACTTAATGAGTTTAATTTAGGTCTTTTAAACTATAAGCCTCTTGAGACTTCTTTTGGTCCTGTAGAAAAATTATACGGAAGAAAAGATGATATACTCACTTTACAGGAAGATAAGATTTCTTATGTTTTAGTGGGGAAAGACTTACTTAGTGATGCTAGTGGAGGTGGAGTATTGACATCTGTTCCCACTGTTCTTGGTAAGCAAGTTCCTAGAATTGAAGAGTATGGTATAAGCTCAAACCCAGAGAGTTTTTCTTCGTATGGAGCTGATAAATATTTTACTGACTCTAAGAGGGGTGCTGTAATAAAACTTAGCGGAAGCTCTCTTGGTAATGATCAACTAGAAGTTGTTTCTGAGTATGGCATGCGTGGTTGGTTTAGAGATTTCTTTGTAGAAACTACAAATAATCAGAAGCTTGGAGGATTTGATCCTTACATGAATGAGTATGTTTTATCTACTAATAGCCAGACTGCGGAAGTTGTAGGTAATTGTCTTCAGTGTGGTGTAACTGAGAATGTATTTGTTAATCCATCGGAAGAAACAATATACTGTGTAAATGTAGGTCAAGATATTGGATCAGTAGTTGTAGACTACGTAATTCCTAATGCTTCTTCTGACGATATTGTAAGTCAAGTAAATACTCCTAGTGCAGGAACAGGATTAGTTGATATTACAAGTGAATCTGGAATTGACTTAGTTACTCAAGGAACTAACACAGGTGTTGGATATACCATAACTGCATATTACAATGGTATTGAGTTTGGTACTTCGGGAGTTGTGTTTATGAGTGGGTCTTTTACTATTCCTAAAACCTCAGTAACTGCTACTAGCGTCACTCTGGTTGTAACGACCACTTCAACAACGGCTGATACGATTCAAATAAATACTAGCTGTCCTATTCAAGATATAATGACAATCTATAATATAGCTTTAAGTAGTAGTAATGAGGCAACTCAGTCTATCCATAATCAATATTCTTGGATCGACGGAGCGTTCTCATCTGCAGTTCAATCAAACCAGGTTTTACTTGCTGATTCAAGTATTATACCTATTGTTTCTCAGTATGCAGCCGGATCAGGGCCTATAGGTTCTTTCGCTCCATCTGCAGGCGCTACGGTTAGTATTATAAGTAACAAATTACAGGATGATAACTTCTTATTTAGCACTACTTCTAATAAGCTTCAGTTTTTAAGAACTGATATTACTTATGGAAATAACTCTGCGGATATATTAGCTTTAGTGGCAGCAGCTACTACCGCTTCTCCTATTGTTACTAACATTAATCAGAACTACGCAAACTTCACTATGCCTACTGGAACTGCTGCTCAAGATAAATTATATTTAATATGGGATTACAGAGATTCTACTAGTGCGATACTGAATGTAGATAATAATTACGTTGACGCATGTTGCCCTGGTATTCCAATAGGCCCTGTTGTAGGGTGTGGAGTAGCTAATGCTTACGCAGGAGGATCTGTTTTTCCAGATGTTTCGAATGTTACGGTAGGAGCAGCCATTGGTAGTGTATCACTTAGCTTTAATATGAGCTCTGCTGCAGGAACTTCTTCTATACCTTCGAAGATTGTCGTTAAATATGACGGAGTAACTGTTATAGACACTGGTTATAGAGGAGACGTTAGCTATCAAGGGGCATTAAACTCCGCTTTAGCGGCGTTAGGTTTCCCTGCGGAAAATATAGTTGGCGCTGGAGTAGGAACTGCAACATTCACTAAATCTGCTACCTCACCAACGACTGCTATTGTAGAAGTATATTCTCCTTTAGACAACAACGTATGGAGTACAACACTAAACTGTCCAATCTAAAAATAAATAAATGGCACAAGGAACTTATTATTTTGATGCAGCTACTTTCGCGAGTGCAACTGCAGTATTTACAGATTCAGATCTTACTATTTGCGCTGCAGACGGATACTATTCTGATGGCGTAATTTCTCGGCAACTTGTAAACTGCGTGTTGTTAGACGCTGTAGTATGTCCTAATTGTGGTGGTAGCCCAACGCCTCCAGCTCTTGTATTTACTTGTGCGATTGCTTCGTTATCTATAAATAATGGGACGGTGGGTAATGCTGTTACAGGAAGTGTTGTTAATGGAACTATTCAGGGAGGGTTTACTCCTTCCACTTATTCCTTGGGAACTAACGCATATACAGCTAGCGTTCTAGCTCCAGCTCCTTATACTAATGCCGGCGTAACAATCGGACCTTGTTCTGCAAATGCTGTAGGATCCTCTGTTCCTATTGTCCCACAGCCAACTTTGGCTTACTATTACTTAAGAGGATGTCAAAACGCCGCTGGAAATGTGCCTGCAAATGGATATAAAAATTTAACGACTGCTCCTGGTAATTCTCAGAGATTCCTTGACGGTAATTCAGGTGATTTTTGGACTCATGACTCCAACCAACCTACTGTTTCTTCAACCACTAACACAGTTCCTTCTACAACACAGATTGTAGCTGGGGCGTTTGGTTGTCCTGACGTTACTAGAAATGGATATGTGCTTCAAAGATGCAGTGATTTGAATAGTAATTTTTTCTTTATCACTAACGATAGTTTTGATAATGCTCAAAGAGTGGAGAGCGCGGGAGTTTCCTATATTATTAATGGTAGATATGGCGGCGGAGGGCAATCTGAAGTTCCTAATGTTACTGCTGTTTCTCCTTTAGTTATTGGATGTCCTGCATTACCTCCTACTCCTGTTCCTTTTATATGTTCTGATGCGGTTCTTACTATATCAGACGGTATTGTTGGTAATCTTGTAGAGGCTCAAACTGCTAACGGTACGGTTGCGTCTATTAGCCCTAACACATATCAGGCTGGGACTACAACTTATAACGCTAATATTGAAGTTACGGTTACCTCTGTGGTTAGAGGGGGTGAAGATGTTGAGGTAAGTAATCCAAATGCACTTGTACCTTGCCAGGCTCAGGGACTTGGAGAAGTTATTACTCCTATTTTAAATATGTCTCCTAACTCTATAAATTATCCTGGAGGTTATGCTGATAATAGGATTCTTTATATTACTGCAAACGGGCCTTGGGCCTTGACTTTCAGCGGAGGAGGTACGCCCTCTAAAACTGGACAGTATTTTTCAGTTAGTCAATCTTCAGGAACGGGTAATGCTAGTGTTACATTACTTTATAATGGAGGAGTAAATGGCTGGGCAAATTCTGGATTTGTTGAATTAAGAGCTGGTAATGCGTTTGGTAGCATTGAAGATACTACCGCATTAACAATTCAAATAGCAGGTCCTGCGTAATTAGGTGTAAGTTACTTGTATTTTCATTAATTTAGAGGTATAAATTAAATTAAATGGATACTATATTTATTCAGATTGCCAGCTATAGAGATCCAGAGCTACTTCCTACCATCGAGGATTTGCTTTGTAACGCTAGTAATCCAGCTGCTTTAAAAATATGCATAGCTCATCAGCATAGCAAGGAAGATGCTTGGGATGTTTTAAGTCAATACGCTAATGATGATAGGTTTATTATAATAGATATACCTCATGAAGAATCTTTAGGGGCTTGTTGGGCTAGAAATCAAATTCAGCAGCATTACTCTGGAGAGAAATATACATTACAAATAGACTCGCATCACAGGTTTGTTAAGGGTTGGGATACTAGTTGTGTAGATATGATTGAATCTCTTCAGTTAAAAGGCTATAAGAAACCTTTGCTAACGGGGTATATGCCTGCTTATATTCCTAACGAATATCCTTTAGGCAAGGAAGATAAACCGTGTGGAATGTCGTTCGATAAATTTACTTCAGAGGGTGTTGTTTTTTTTCTACCTTACTATTTAGATGAATCTATAACTGAGCCTGTCCCCGCAAGATTTTATTCTGCTCATTTTGCTTTTACCCTTGGTTTATTTTGTGAAGAGGTTAAGCACGATCCTTCGTTTTACTTTCATGGAGAAGAAATAACAATAGGTGTTAGAGCTTATACTTGGGGGTATGATTTATTTCATCCTCATAAAATGGTTTGCTGGCATGAGTATACTAGAGAAAATAGAACTAAGCATTGGGATGACGATAAGGAGTGGCATTTAAAGAATGATGTTGCTCACGCAAGAACTAGACAATTATTAGGAGTTGACGGTGAGGTTTGCTCCCCTTGTAATAAAAATACATTTAAAGGTTATGATGTTGGAGAGGATAGGTCTATTGCTGACTACGAGATTTATAGTGGTATTAGGTTTAAGGATAGATCTTTAACTGAAAATTGTTCTTTAAATAAAGTTCCTCCAGGAAATTCTAATGAAATTTATTTTTTAAAATTTAAGGATTCATTTGAAATTCGTAAAGATTTCTTTAAAGATGAGAATTATGATTTTGCTGCTTTTATTTTTGAAAACAAGAATGGAAATTCCGTATATCGTGAGGACTTAAGTAGAGATATGATCCGTGACCTGCTGAATGGGTCTGAGGAGAGCGTTAGTGTCGTTAAAGAGTATAATGGATCTACACCCTACAAATGGATATTATGGCCTTACAGCTCCTCTAGTGGCTGGGGAGAAAAGATAGAGACTAGAATCTAACTCTAATACATTGAGAATAAAATCGTAATTTTGTAATCACAATATTTATATATGAGTTTATTTGAAAGATGCATAAGCGTAAGACCAGGGGACGAGACCAGACGAACCGGGATTTATAATGGCGGAGGCAGACAATACGAAATAGCTAATGCATTAACTGTAACTATAAACGGTACAATGGTGGTGGGCACTGGCACTTTAAATGTCAGGTCAGTTATAGAGGTTAGTTATTCTGAAGGCGAAGGCGAAATTTTAGCTCAAGGAGTTATAGTAAATGCTGATGGATTAGAAGTCATTAATTTTTATGGAAATAATGCTATTCGAGCGGATCTCAATAATCCTTCTGCTCAAGGCCAAGGTGAGACATATGTTCAGAGTGGTGTCTTACCAGCAGGAGATTACAAGATATACCTTTTCCCTATAGTTTTAGAGGGAACAAACATGAACGGAAGAGCAAAATTATGCTTTAGGGGAGAGCTTACGGAAACTCCAGTTCCTACTGTAACTCCAGTTCCTACACCGCTTCCTACACCTACACCTGCGCCGACACCTGCGCCGACACCTGCGCCAACTGCAGTTCCTACACCTACACCCATTCCAAAAAATCCTGTACCCGAACCAATAGTCCCATTAGGGCCTCAGTATACTTTGTCGTATAGTAACGGTGTAAAGGGATGGCCTTCTTTTTATTCTTTTAATCCTGATTATATGATTGGAATGAATAATTATTTTTACACTTTTAATCAAGGAAATTTATACAGACATAATACGAATCCTCTTTATAATAACTATTACGGAACTCAATACAGCTCTAGGATTACTACTGTTATGAATGAGAACCCTCTTTTTAATAAGATATTTAAAACCATAAGTCTGCATTCAGATAAGTCTTGGGAGACAAGTTTATCAACTGACATTGAGAGCAATGGGTATATCAGTTCTAATTGGTATAAGAAAAAAGAAGGGGCTTGGTTTGCTGATGTTAAAAGTACAAATCAAATTCCTGCTATACTGGATACTTTTAATTTACGATCTGTAAACGGTATAGGTCGCATCACTAGTTATACAGGAGCTGCAGACACAAGGTTCTTTAACTTTACGGTGGATATAGATTCTATTATTAGCGTGGGAGATTATCTATATTATAACAACTCATCCACAAATACACCAGCTTTGGCGGGTCAAATTACAGCTTTAGTGCAGGGAAGGATTACTGTTGACGCAACGATATTAGGGGCTACTGCTCCTGACACTGAGAATGCGTTTATAATTGCCTACAAAAACACACTCGCTGAATCACATGGTTTACTAGGGCACTATTGCTTGATTACCATTGAAAACAGTGATGTTACTGCTTCGGAATTATTCGCGATAGAGTCAGATGTAATGAAAAGTAATCCCTAAAAATTAGTATCTTTGCTATTGAATCTAATCTAATAGTATGAAATTGAGTATAAGAAAGTTAAACTCTTCTGATTATGACGATATTTTAGTCAAATGGTGGAAGGATTGGGGATGGGTAGCCCCACCAAAAGATTTCTTACCTGAAGATGGTGAGGGTGGATTAATAGTTTTAGACGGAGATACACCTGTTTGCGCAGGATTTATATATATGACGAATTCAAAAGTTTCGTGGGTTGATTGGATTATTTCTAGCAAGGAATACAAAGGCAATCGTAAAGAAGCTCTTGATATGTTAATAGAGACACTAACCAATACCTGTGAAGCTAACGGAAGTAAATTCATTTATGCTTTGCTAAAACATAAAGGATTAGCTAATACTTACAAAAGAATGGGATACACAGAAGGAGACGTCTACACACAGGAAATGATAAAATCAATATAATATGGCAGGATTCACAACAATAGCAGTAGCCACGAGCTTGGGCATATCTGCGGCATCTGCAGGAGCGAGTTTTGTGCAGGCAGGCAAGCAAAGAGACGCAGCAAGAAAAGCTTCTGATGAGGCAGCCGAAGCTATAGCAGACGCAAAGAAAGAACTATCGGTAAATTACCTAGAAGGACTTTCTATAAATAAAGAAGCTTACGAATTGGAGCGTGAAGCTTTACTTTCATCTGGAGCACAAGTTTTACAAGCAGCGCGAGAGGGCGAGCGTGGAGCTGGAGAGGCTGCAGGCAGAGTGGCTTTAGGAATGCAAGCAGGACAAGCTGGGCAGAGAATTGGTATGAATAATGAATTGATGGAAATACAAAAAGCTGCAGCTAAAGAGGATTCTGCTTTAGCTACAAAGAGGGCTAATTTAAATCTAGGTGAAGCTAAAGGTTTTGAGATGGAAGCTGCAGACGCAAGAGCTGCAAGAGTGGCTGCGAATCAAGCTGGAGTTAATTCACTTCTTAGTCTTGGTCAACAGGCCATGAAGATTCCCGGTTTATATGGGAATGTTGATCCTCTCACTATAGATGACGCGGCTCTACAAAAGCAACTTCAACCAGGGGTTAATTCACTTGATGCAAGTATTGATCCTATGCAAGATGCAATGATTAATAGATCTATTTTTCCTGAGTATGATATTTTTGGCAACAGATCCGATCAAAACTTTTTTACAGTTTAAATAAATTATAACATGGGATACGGTTACGTAAGAGACGATAAGCCTACACAGATAAATTGGGGTGAAATTGGTAAACAAATGACAGACTCTATTGCAGCGGAAGTTGTAAATAGAGAGTCTAGAAAGGCAGCTATTGATACCGCTAGCAATGAATACTCTAAATCCCTGTTAGATCAACCTCAAGGGTCAAATGCAGAGTCAAATAGATTCATGGCGGATTTCTCTAAAGATGCATCTTCTCAAGCGAAACGAGATCTTGATGATTTAAAATCTGGAAGAATTTCAGAGAGAGACTACTACAAAAGAAGAGCGAACCTAGGTCAAGGTACTGAACTAATGTTTAAGGCAGGTGAATCTTTTAATGCTAATTATGATAAGGCAATGGAGCGTCTTAGTAGTGGCATCAGCTCTAATGAAGAAATATTTGATCGATCAATGATGGAGGGTTATTTAAACTTCAGTTCAACTGGAGCTTACATAAACCCACTTACCGGAGAGGTCAATGTCGCTAAAAGAATTAAGAATAACGATGGCAGTGGTTTTAGATTATCTAATAATCCAGGGGAATTTTCTAATGCCTCAGAACTATTGAGACTATCTACAGCACAATACGATAAGTATGATCTTCAAGGAGCGGTTGTAAAAGCTGTTGAAGGTTTAGGTGAGCAGGCATATAAAGATGGCCTAGGTAATAACACTACACAGGCTTTCAATGCGTTATATAGTGATGAAGCTGGAAAAAATAAAATGCAAGCTGCTAAGGCGAGCATGATTGAATCCTTTACGGCTAATGAAAACCATGTATCTAGCATACTTTCTGATCGTTTAGGATATAAATACACAATGAGTGCAGAGGATGCAGCTGCAGATTCTAATTTGATTTTAAAAAATCCTGACGGGTCTAAAGACTTTACCACTGCAAATGGTAAAAAGCAACTGGCGGCCGCTAAGAAAGAAGTGGGTGATTTATTTGAAGCATCTTTAGATGTGAAGATAACAGAGAGAGCTGAACTCACAAAAAATGAGATTGAAAGGTTACGGCTTGAGCGACAAAGAATTGATATATCTAGAGGAAAAATAGGGAAGAAATCACCTGATTTTCAAACGATTAAATTTTCTGTAAATAAAGAAATCGACGCTCTAGATTTTACAGACATAGATTTTACATCCGAAGAGTCCGTTTTTAAATTAAAAGAGATATTATCTCCATATGTAGATATAGAAGAAACTGATATTGATGATGTAATAATATTATCGACGCAAGGAAAAGAAGATATGGAAATTCCCTTAGATCTTTATTATGAGAGAGGGGATACAGGTGTAACTGGAAAAATATTTAAGGAAAAAATAAAAGACTATATCACCCCTGCATCGGAAGATGAGGTATTAAAATACGTCTTGAAGTATGGTGATCTCAGAAGAAAAAAAGATGAGGTAGATGAATTTGGAGTACCAATACAACAATAATAATAACATACAATAATGGAAGACGAATTATTATTTGAAACCCCTAATGGGTCTGTAATTACGGAGAGTGAAGCTAAATCTAAATACGGAGATAGATTTCAAGGATTGGTAGATAGCGGAACTTTTAAACAAACAGATAAAACTGCTGATAAAAAAGAAGAAGTTAAGATTGATTTTGATGTTGATTCGTTTTATATTAGTCCTAATGGGTCTGAAATAAAAGGAATAGATATTGTTAAAAAATATGGAAATCGTTCACAGTTTTTAGTTGATAATGGTACATTAAAAAAAAAAGACCCGCTCGTTTCGGTTTCCGATTCAGAGGTTGGTTCATTGGATTCTTCAAGTATAAATGATCAAACAGAATTATCAGAACCTCAACTCATATCTTCTCAACAAGAAGCAGAACAAGTTATTGAGATTAAGCCTACCGAGGTAGATGAAAATCTTCTCATTAAACTTAATATTGATAAAGAAGATTACTCTAAATGGGAGCAAGAAACTCAGAGAGAAGAGACGGAGTCTTTTAAATTTATTAAAACCGCCTTTACTTCAGATGAAGGAGAGGAGTTTTTTAAAGAAAAAAAAGATTCTGAAAAAATACTTTCATATAAAACCCAGCAAATAAAAGGACTTATAGCCGAGATAGCTAATATTGATTCTCAGCTAACTGAAAATAAAGAACCTAAAGATAAGATAAAACTCCTTGGTTTAAAAAGTGAACTAAAGAAAAAAATTAAAGAAGAAGCTGGTTTCATAGAAAAAATTGACGAAGAGTTATTTCCTACGTATAAAAAATACACTTCAGATTTAGATTTAGAAAGACGCAAAAACTTATATGTAGCTGGACAAAAAGGCGGAACAACACAATTTTTAGCGGAGGCTGTTGAAACTTTTAAAACTATACCAACTACGGCATCCAATTTTGCTACGGGTACATTTGCATTTTTCACTTCCTTGCTTGATCAAGGATTGACGTCTGCAGGAGCTGATAAAAAAGGAGTGTTAGCTGGAGCTACTGAAGCACTGTTAGATTCTTCTGAAGCTCTTGATATTGAAATCGGAGCTGTAAGACGATCAGGGGTTATTGACGGAAAAGGTGTTACCGTGGACGGGAAAGAGTTTATTGTTACCGATGAAGGTGATGTGCTGGATGATGTTACTCATGTAAGTGTTGTGGGTATCTTGCCAGAAGAAAAGATTAAAAAAATCAGGGAGCGGTCAAAAGGATTAATCTCTGAAACTTTTTATGATGGAGGCGCTTTACTTCAGAGTGGTGTTCAAACAATGGCAAATCTTTTTGCTTTAATACGAAGCGGTAAAATCTTCACCTCCAAAATAGGGGGAAAAGGAGGTTTAGGAATGGGTTTAGCTTCTTATGCTAGTACACTGGCAAGAACAGTAGAGGAAGTTAGGGCTGATTTAGTAAAAGCCGGCTTAACTGAAGATGAAGCTTTAGGTAAATCCGTTATAGCTGGTAATGCTATTGCTAGTTTAGATGGTGTATTCTCAGGATTGGCAGGTGGTAACACTAAAATTCTTACAAGCCTACAGGGTATTCGATCTCAAATAGTAGACGTAGTGAAGAAAAAAGGTAAGGATTTTAGCAAGAAACAATTAAAAGATAAAATTAAAACTCTTACTAACGAAAACCTAAAAGAAGTATTTATAGAAGAACTACCTGTTTTATTCTCAGAAAAAGGAATTAATTTAATATTAAACGAGGTTACAGATCTTGATGTCAGAAGTAGCAGTATTAAAAAAAGCGAAATAATAGAGACTGTAATTTTAACTATAGGGGCAACGTCTAGTTTAGGAGCTCCAAACCTAATCAGAGGAAATAAAAGGTCTGATGCTATAAGATATATTGCTAAAGAAGTAGATAATCTGGACCAGACTATAGAGAAAATGGTTAATGAAAACCAATTTACATCCGAGCAGGGTAAGGAGGTTTATGATGAAATTTATGCAATGCAAACTGCATTAAATAGAACTAACGGTACGATTATAAATTCTGACAATATGTTAGAGGCTTCGGACTTACTTCAGCAGAGACAGAATCTTGTGGCTAAAAAAGAGGGATTAGAAGGGCCGTTAAAAGAAGATATAGATAAGCAGATTCAAGATGTTGACAAACAGATTAGTTCATTAAAACAAAAAGATAGTCAAGAGGTAAAATCAGAAGAACAGAATGAAGGTCAACCAGAGGGAGAGCTAACAACTACACCTGATGGGAAACAAAGCTTTGAAGGAACTATTCAAGAAGCTCCTGTTCAACAAGAGAAGGAAAGGTTTCGTGATAGTCAAGTAGTAAAAGAAGCTGAGGTTTTTGAGGTTAATATGGAAGATTCAGACGGAACTAATACAACTGTAGAGGTTCGTACAAATTTAGACGGATCAAGAGAATTTACCATGATTATTGATGGTCAAAGAAGCGGAACAGAAGTATCAAAAGAAAATACTCTATCTAATAAAGATTACATAGAAGCTAGTTATGGAGAAGTTATAACTTCTAAATCAAAGCCTGTAACAGAGGTAATGAATCCGAAGAAAATTGACGCATTGTCTTTACGTCAGAAGAAAGCGGTTGGTTTAGAGACTACCACAGAAACCGTATCTGATAAAAAAGATCCTGGCTTTATAACTAAGCCATCTATTAAAGAGCCTTTTATACTTAGAGGGCTAAAAGGAGGTATAACTTCTACGCAAATAAACTTTAATGAAGAAGGTAAAATTGAATCTGTAGTTAACAAAAAAACAGGAAAGCCTGTAAGTGAGAAGGCTCGAAAGAGAGCTGAGAAAGAATACTTAGAGTCTATTATAGATGTTAATGAAGGGCAGCGCTCTCAATTAGAAGAAGGTATTAATCCGAGTGAAATAAACCAGGCGATAGCAGATGCAAGTAATAATCCTAAAGAAGTTGCTGAAGCAATAGTTAATGAGGAACAGTTAATAAAAGAAGAATCTTCTGAGAAAAAAACTTTATTTGATGATGATAAATTAAATCCACTTATAGGCGTAAAGTTTACTCCTGAAAGTTGGAGAGAGGTAACCGGATTAGATCCCAGCGATTTTGGCTTAACAAAAACCTGGATAAGTAAAGATGGTGTTAGTTTAAAGGATGGGTGGAAAGATTATGTTGGTGAAGAAAATGTAACCCTAGAAGAGGTTGTTGAGTTTATGAAAAACAATCCTAACGCTGAGGCGTTAAATATTCTTGGTGGTAAAAAAGTTATAGACAAAAACACTTTAACATCTTTAAAAGAAAAATTTAAAAAGCTTACCGGGGTAGAAGCTACTCCTACGAACATAGATACTGTAATTAATATAGACCCAAACAGAGAACCCCTTATTGTCGCTAAGGAGCAAGCGGAGGTTCGAGACCAAAGAGAAGCTGCTGAGTCAGGGGTGTTCGGTAAAAAGAAAGGGCCAACAACAAAGAGTGTAACTGAAGGTAAGCCGAAGAAAGTTACCGTTGATGAAAGCAAAGCTTTAAAAGATCAGATAAAACTTGAGGCTAAGGCTGCAAGAGAATCGGTATCTGCTTACAGGAAAGCAGCTAAATCTGTGTCTGAATTTATAAAAACACTAAAAAGTAAGGGGAAGATAACTGCTTCTCAATCTAGAGTTTTACTTAATAAAGCGTTAAATACAAATTTAAATTCTGAAGTACAGGTTAAGAGGTTAACTGACTATGTGATTAGAGTCATGGATAATGCCGCCATTGTAGAAAGACTAACCAAAGCCTTTAAGAAGCAAAAAAATATTAAGAAGAATATTAGATCTGGAAAACTTGGTGATGGCAATAATGCTTTGGTAGATGTTTTAAATAGACTAGCTAAAACTAAAATTAGCTTAATACCTTTAGATAAAATAGATTCATTTGAAAAATTAATGAATATTTATGGTGATACTAAAAAAGTATTAGACATAAGGGATATAGGAGCGGACACTGCAGATGCATTAGATATAATTAATAGCATAAACTATGATGTAGATTTAAATATTAAGGAATCCAGCGAGGAGGTCTCTGATGTAGAGAATTATGATATTGATGCAGCAATTGAAGAAATAAAAAGTACTAAACCAGAGGTAAATCAGATAGAGGGAGTAGAGTCTCAGGAATTGGCAAAAGAAATAATAAATCTTACAGAGGAAGATATAAGAGGTTTAGTTAAAGAGAAAAAAGGTGAACCCGATTACTCTCAAATACAGACATTAATTGAAGTTATGAATAACTTATCTGTAGGCAATTTACCTCAAGCTGCAACAGATATAATGTTAGAAGTAAACTCGAATAGAGCATCGAAAATAGTTTCAAAGCCCATGAAAGCCGTTAGTTTCAAAGGTGTGTTGAAGAATTTAAAGAACTTAACCTCATCAATTAAACTAGCTCTTAGCTCTAAAACTCCTTCAGGGGTTAATTTACTTTTAGATAAAGTGAGATCGTCGCCCGCTGCTTTTATTGATAACGCGTTTGGAAATTTAAATAGCACTGTTATATTTGATAATACTTTTGGAGTTTTAGCTAAGGCTTATGAGAAATTTAAAATCGCAACGGATCGAGGATTTGCTAAAATTAATTTAGCTGAAAAAGCTTTAGAGTATGACGGTGTAAATTCTGTAAGAAAATTAGCTAGGATAGGTAACAGTGTAAATAAAATAATAGCCAAGAAATACAAGATAAGACTACTTCAAATTGCTCGTGAAAATGAACTAAATAAAGTTGACGGAAAAGATAATCCTAAAGCTCCTTCAGCAAAAAGCATTGTAGATGAAACTTTAAAATATCTTAAGGATAATGATCAAGAGGCTGATTATGATATACTGAAGAAACTCACTGATGAGTTTACTGTAAACGGGGAGATTGATTTGAATAAACTAAACAAAAGTTTAACTAAGGGCGAAAAAGAATCTTTAGTTATATATGACGAAGTAAATGCAAGCTTGGCTGATAAAGCTGTATATGCTTCATCTATGATAAGATCTAATCGTATAGAGCTGCTCAATGGTTACTCACATAGAGTTGTTTTATCTAACTCTAACGATAGTAAAATTGACTTAAAGAACAAAATTGATGGAGTTATGAAGCCATCAACTAAATCAGGCACTTTTATTGAAAGAACTAAAGGAGCAAAACCCATCAGTTTTGATCCTTCTCTTTCAGCTCAGAAAGGATTGCAAGAAACAAATTTAGATTACTACATGACATTGCCTGTAAAAACAGTGATGAAGACGGTAAATAAAGTTGAAAAAGAGGTTAACTCTAGCACTAGTGATAAAGATAAAATTAAAGCTGCACAGGCATTAAAAAAATCAGCTGAAGAGGTTGTAAGGGTTACTTTTGGAGAGACGCTAAGATCTTCATCAGGAGCGGAGATTTTGATTAAAAAGGTTAAGACAATAGCTTATGGGGCTATATTAGGATCAGTCCCTAGAATGGGTGCGGAATTTTTAAGCAACATGGCTATGGTTACGTCAGATCCACAGGCTGCTATGATTGGTTTTAGGGATTTTAAATTGATATCTATTACTGGAGGGAAGCAGGGTCTTGATATATTAAGGAATTTAGGCTCTTCAGAGGGGAGCAAGTTGTATGATCCAAAGAAAATATCATCTAGATTTGTAGAGTCGAGTGATTATACGCGAACGAAAAGTCAAAGTGCCAAAAGCTCTATTGCAAATGCAATGGGTGTTATATTAAACTTAGGACCTAAGCAGTTGGCTAGTGCTGTTGATACTATAGCATCCAAACTAATGTCTACTCCAGATTTAGCATTAACTAGACCTATGTGGTTTGGTGTTTTTGCTAAATCATTTAAAGAAGAAACAGGTATACTTCTTACTGAAAGTGATATGATAAAAATAGGTAAAGGAGACTCAAAGTATCTGGGAGACAACTACAAGAAGTCTATTGAGAAGTCTGTTAATAAAGCGGATAAGGCATCTGTTCGGGCCAGCACCACTAGAAACCCTTTTAAGGGTGTAGTAAAGAATATAAGCAGATCTACGGATAGTGGGATTATTAATGCTTATAGAGAGGTTAATAAATTCATGGCTAATTTTAGTTTATTTGAATACGCTACCGCAAGAGATGCAGTGGGGGCATTACAAAGGGATGGAGATATTAGTAAGTCTCAAGCTTTAGGGATTTTAACTGGTGTGGGAGCTAGAATGACTTTATACCCCATATTATATGACTTAATGTCTAAAGGGTTTGACGGATTTGTAGCTGATGCATTAGGATTCGCTATAGAGGATGAAGAGGAAGAAGATATTGAAGATGTTATATCTCGTCAAGTTATAGGTACAGCTTTAACACTGTTAACGCGTAGAAGTTTGGGTAATATACCTAATTTATTACCAGCATATGGTATTGAGGCGTTTAATAAAAGTGTGTTAGAAGATTTTAGAAAAGGAGAATACGATCCTTTTAAGCATTCAATCGTATACTCTCAATTTAATCCAGATGATTTAAAAGAAAAAGGTTTCACCAAGACATTGGCTAAGATAGTTGCCGGACCTTTTGGCCCAACGTTAAACACAATAGAAAGAGCTAATCAAGTTTATGGAAGATCAAAGGATAACAAAACCTTAGATAGCCGAGAAAAAAACTTCAAGGAGTTAACGGAAAGAATACCTTTAGAGGTTTTAGGGAACTTAGGTCTTGTTCCATTTTACAAAGATGTAAGGAGGGTTTATTTAAAAAATTTGTTTTCAGATTACAATAAATCTAAAGGAAAGACAGTAAACGATAAGCAACTAAGAGAGATGTTCCCTGATATTTACAAAGATATTAAAAACATGAAGGGATCACAAGATGTAAAGGATATAAAAAAACAGATAAGAGATATTAAGAAAAACTTATAACTATGCCATTTAGAAGCAAAGCACAACGAGCATACATGTACAAGAATCTTCCTGAGATTGCAGAGAAATGGGAGAATGAAACGAACTCTGGAGCATTACCTAATCGTATTAATCCAAAGCAGACACCTCGTAGTTTGATGTCTCAGAGGAGAAGGAAATCTAAATCAACTTAAAAAGCTATACAAGAAATAGATTATTAAGCTGTTGATTATCAATGTTATAACAAAATTCATCTTAGGGTATTTAGGCTCGTACATATCTAAATTGTTTTTTATTTGTATATTTAACTTCTAAATCTAAGTCTTTATCAGACCAAATAATTTCACCTGTAATATCCTGTGGGTTAGAGTAGATTATACCATCGACGCATTTCCATATAATCACAGGGTTTAGTCTTTTGTCTATTAGCTTAAGAACTTTTCTTGCAGATAACCTTAAAGGAAATGAATCTGATATTTTAGTCTCTATAACTTTTACCTCAGCGTAAGCGCACAAGTTCTTGTTGTGATCAAACAGTTTATAATCCACATCCTGAGAGCTTAACTTCTTGAAACTTCCACCCACTAAGTTAACGTACATACTTATTCCTGCCTTTTCTTTTACTAGATCTTGTTCTTTTTCAAAAATCATAGATCCATTAAGAAGTTTATTGCAGTATGCCCTCCAATTACTACTCCACATCCTATAGCCGGCTTCTTTCCGGCTTTAGCATAAGCCATTGCGTAGGTGTCAAAATCAATCCCGCACCCCACCTGCATTCCAAAAACTTTAAAGTTTCTTCCAACTGAAAATTCTGTGTAACATTGCGTGTGCAGATGGCCTTGAACTGTGCTCATCATGTCCGCTTTGCTTTTTGTTCTAGCTGTCCCTGCTTCTCCGTGAATAAACTGAACATTATCATAAACAACTCTCTCTACGAAGTTCCACTTAGGAGTATTTAGCACATCTTTATAATCTCTAATCCATTGTCTAGGTACGTTACTGGTTTGACTCTTTCTCATTATCAGGCGATCATGGTTTCCAATCGTTACATCAGCAGCCGGGAATTCCTTGTACCATCTGGAAAGCCTGTCTATGGCTAGCTCCAGCTCCTCTCCTCCCGAGAGACCGTTCGCATCGGTTTCATGGTAGCTGGAATAGTGATTATCTATCACGTCCCCGATAAAGATGACACGATTACAATTCATTTTAGCATAAACATTTTTACAATGGTCGAAGTATTCCTCTAGGTCAAAAGGAGCGTGTAAATCTCCAATAACAAGAATACGTTGCTCGTCTTTGTTGATGTTATCGTATGCTATCTTTTTATTTCCGCTGAGTCTAGGTCTAAAGTCTTTATATTTCATCGTGTAGTGAGTCAGTTATTTCTTTCAGTTTTTTTCCTAGAATTATTACTTCTGGTTTAATGAGATTGTAATCTTTATCCATTAGTAATTCATAAATATTATTCAGGGATTCGTGAAGACCACTCATAACAAAGTTAATGTTCTGAATTCGCTTCTTCTCGACGGAGGGTATTTTCATTTAATTTAATTTATAGCTCACCTTTCCCCCCAGAAAGTAAGAGTGTTAATGTATTTACTTAATAATCTTAGTCAAATCTTTTTCATTCATATGCGCCTCCAATAGATAGCCATCAACTGGGCTTATCTGGGCTATAGCTCTGTATATCTTTCTACTAACCCCTTTAGCTTTTTTTCTTTCGGAATCCGTAGAGTCTAAGCCGAGGTTGGTATACATATAAGAGTCTATCTGCAGAAGTGCGTTTACTTTTTTATCAGATCCCCAGGTCTTAAACCTAGTGATTTTATCTATATCTTCAATATTATAATTCATTTTTTATTATTATATACTCAAATTTAGTAAAAAAAACAACAGGTTGTTGATAAATTTACAAAAACTTTACTTTATTTCCACATCACTCAATTGAAATCATCATTACTAAAATCATACCTCCAAATAAATAAAACATATTATATTTTTTTAAGCCTCTCTCAAGGATAAGTTATTCTTTAAATAATTATACAATTTTGACAGCTTCATATCATAACCTTCTCTTATTAAGTAGACCCTGTGAGATCTTAGTAAAGGGATTAAATCTTTTATAGTGTCTAATAACTCAACATTTTTATTTGAAATCTCTTTATTTAAAGCCTCCAGACCTCTTATCTTGTCAACAGCCTCCTCTAGACTCATCTCTTCGTCTCTTATTCTAAGATCTATTGTCTTGTACTTTTCATTGACACCGTGTAATTTAGAAGAGAAAATCTTATCAATCTCTATGTATTGTTTAGCTTTCTTAACATTACACAATACGGTTGAGTGGTCTTTTATAGGGTAGATTGTTTTACCTAATTTCTCATAAGACAAATTGGTTGCATTTCTAGCTAGATAAAAGTAAATCATTCTAGCGTCAACATTTTTAGTCTTTCTGCTAATAGTTGAATCTGCATCATCTAAGTCTATGTCAAGGATATTTTTAACAACATTTTTAATTTCTTGTATCATTTTATAATCTCTACTCTCTCTTATAAATGTATTATTCATCTTCTATTTTTTTTTGTAAATTAATGTAATCTAAATACTGATCAGACTCTATGACATTTAACTTATGAAACAGTGGCCATACGTTTTTATAGTTTATAAATTCTACAATGTAGAATAAAGGTTCATCATCTCCTACCACGCCTGCCACCATGCCTGCTTCGTCTTCATATATGTTTCCGGTAAGTATTTTGTCTTCAGCTATTTCCTGAACTATACCGTCCAAGTGCTTTATTATTGACGAACCGTATTTTGGATGGAGACCTTCTAATTCTTTTAGAAAGTCTTCTTCTATCTCGTAAAAGTAATCATCCCCTGTATACCTCGGCTTTGAATCCATATTTTTTTAGTTCTTTAAT
>TARA_R110000803_G_scaffold39201_10_pt1 | contig 24029 bp, 27 predicted proteins | sample TARA_R110000803 | Tara Oceans TARA_R110000803 (sample SAMEA4397772) | marine metagenome | biome: Polar Biome; feature: [SRF] surface water layer (ENVO:00010504); material: water (ENVO:00002006), including particulate matter (ENVO:01000060) such as... | depth 5 m | reverse complement strand
AATTATCAAACACTCTGACCGTTAGTCAGTGCTTGATAGAACAGATAAAACTATTAATAGAAAATAAACAGGCATACCCTTGACAATCAATGAAGACAATGTTAAAGTTATAGTAACAAACAACAATATCATTGTTTGGATTGAAAGATAACAATTGCCCCTTAGCTCAGTTGGTAGAGCAGATGACTGTTAATCATCTTGTCCGCGGTTCAAGCCCGCGAGGGGCAGCCATCTTGACTATATATAAAAGGAGAAAAATGTCAATTATAAAAAAACTACAATCACTTAACCTATCGGCCGATACCGAGGTATCTTTATCATACAGCGACGGCGCCGATGTTTTCGTTCATAATGAAACGGAAGTAGAAGATGCTCTGTCCGAAACGGATGTGGTATCGACTTTTGCAGAACTAATCGCAACCCGCGGCCTTCGGGTTTCAACACAATTTGGAGGTAACGTTCTCGAACGTCTTCGTGAAGACGAACTTCTTGATGACTACAAACGCGATGGAGACTTTGCAACCTTTCTGGCGGATGTGATTAGCGAGACCTTCTATGAATATGATTTTATTGAGTCCTCAATTGAAAAATATGATTATAAGCGCGGCTTCTGCACTCTAAGTGCTAATGTAAAAGTACCACTTTCAGATATCATCGAACACTCACCATTTTTGAGTGGGTGGGAAGTATCTGTAAAAACAGATAACGGTAATTTAACTCTCAAGGCTTAATCCCTGAGTATAAGGTTGGCAACTTACCTATATATCGAAAGTTGCACCTTGGGGTGTAGTTCAATTGGCAGAACGTCTGGCTGTTAACCAGGAGGTTGTTGGTTCAAGTCCAGCCGCCCCAGCCATTTTGCGGGAGTAGCTCAGCGGTAGAGCCCCACGTTGCCAACGTGGATGTCGCGAGTTCGAATCTCGTCTCCCGCTCCATTTCCTGCTTCCCTTCTATATACTTTGTGGGCATAGAGAAAAAACTTCAAGTTCTAACAGAAATGTTGATCATGGCGATGATAGCACTGCTAGGCGCCTTCTTTTGCTTTAGAGTGTTGTTGTTCCCAGATCCAAATCCAACCACATCTACAATAGATAAAATTTATGAAGCCGAAGAAAACTTATCAGAAAAATGATAAAGTACTTGTTAAATCTTTCACTGCCAATGATGTCCAGGTAACTCTTAAAAAAAGATATATTGCTCTGCAGTCTGAACACAAACTTGGTGTAGATGGTTGGGACGCACAGATAACTCTTAAAAAAGAAGTTAGCAAATTGCGTAAATGTGGAGTACCCTATAAAAAGGATGAGAAGCCAATAGTCTTTGTTGCGGACTGGCAAATAATCAAAAAAATGCCGACATAGCTCAATTGGTAGAGCAACGGTTTTGTAAACCGTAGGTTGGGGGTTCAAGTCCCTCTGCCGGCACCATTTACTTGACATGGATTCCAAAAAGAGTTATAGTATATACACCTGTAGGAGGGTAATATGAATAATCTAGGCTATGCATGTATTAACATGTCTCTTTCGGAACGCTCTAAAGCACTCCGTATCACCACTAACCGTACTATGATCAAGCGCACTTATAAAGACCGCGGCATCGAGTACGCATCTGAACTCGCACTGCTAAATATACGAGATTTGTATACCATTCTTCAATGGAATGTTTCTCACGGTATTTACTTTTATCGCCTTTCTTCCAATATTCTACCATGGGCATCCGAGTATGACCTCGTAGACATGCCTAATTTTGGCGCTATACACGCCGCGGCCATCAAAGCGGGCAACTACGCTCGCGAGCACGGAATACGTCTCACATCGCATCCTGGGCCATTTAACAAGCTAGCATCGCCCAAAGAACGTGTGTATCAACTTACCAAGACTGATTTGTCGGTTCACGGTGATTTATTTGACCTCATTGGTTTACCTCGTACTCCATATGCCAAACTAAATATTCATGTCGGCGCCGCCTACGGTGACAAACCATTCGCCCTCGACAACTTCTGTCGCAACTTCGAACGCCTACCTGACAATGTGCGTTCACGCCTCACGGTCGAGAACGATGACAAGGCTTCGTTATATTCTACCAAAGAATTGTATGACAGTGTTTACAAGCGTATCGGTATCCCGATTGTATTTGATTATCATCACCACATGTTGCACCCCGGCGGTCAGTCCGAGCAAGAAGCGCTTGAGCTTGCTCTATCTACATGGGGTGACATCAAACCTGTTGTTCATTATGCTGAGTCTCGCTCACTTGAGCATGGTAATCCAAAGATCAAACCTCAAGCACATTCTGATTTGGTTTATAGCACACTCAATGATTATGGCAATGAGTTTGATATCATGATCGAAGCCAAACACAAGGAACAAGCCCTGTTAAAATATCGCAAGAATATTGAGTCTTTGGCAGCAAAGTGAACAGATAGACTATTTACTATAACACCATAGGAGCAAAATGGCTAAAAGAAATTACGTACTCGACACTAGTGTGTTACTTACAGATGCAAGTGCTATTTTAAAGTTTGATAATAACGACATATTCCTTCCATTGAAAGTTTTGGAAGAAGTTGATGGTCATAAAAAACGACAAGATTCAGTCGGTTCCAACGCAAGACAATTCATTCGGTTTATGGATGATCTTAGAGCCAAAGGTTCACTACAAAAAGGTATCCGGATAGACAAGGGTCTAGGAATAATTAAAGTAGTTTCTTATAGCGATCTAGAAGGTATAATATTTCCACCAGACCTTGATATGCGCCTTCCGGATCATACGATCATCGCAACAGCAAAGTCAATTCAGGCAATGTTCGATAATAAAAAAACAATAGTTGTCAGCCGTGATATCAATATGCGGGTTATCTGTGACTCTATCGGCATCGATGCAGAAGACTATATTTCCGAAAATGCAGTTAGGTCTACAGAGGAGTTATACAATGGGTTTGTTATACATGCAGTCGATGACCAAGTCATCGATCGTTATTACACCGGCGATGATATTATTATCTCCCAAGACGAAACAGACGAGACTTGGTGCCCAAATCAATATATTATGATGGTTTCCAACTCTAATGAGAAGAAGTCAGCATTAGCGCGATTCAAAGACCACTTCACTCCATTGCAGAAGGTAGTCCATAAGAATATCCCGGATTGGAATATAGAGGCAAGGAACAAGGAGCAGGCCTTCGCAATTGATATGTTATTAGATCCTAATATCAAAATAGTTTCTTTGATTGGCCGCGCCGGATCCGGAAAAACTTTGATGGCCATTGCTGCGGGCCTTCAACAAACGATTGGCTTGCGCTCAGAACAAAATTATTATTCTCGATTGATAGTGTCACGCCCGGTACAACCACTTGGTAAAGATATCGGGTTTCTCCCAGGCACTATGGAAGAGAAGATGCTTCCATGGTTAATGCCTATTCAAGACAACCTTAAGTTCTTGATGGGAGATAAAACATCTTTAGAAATGTATATGGAGAAGGGCAAAATTGAACTTGAAGCGTTAACCTACATCCGCGGCCGCTCAATTGCCAACGCCTTCATTATTATTGATGAAGCACAAAATCTTACAAAACATGAAATAAAAACTATTATCACGCGCATCGGTGAAGGTACAAAAATCGTACTCACTGGCGACATCGAACAAATTGATAACGTTTATGTCAATGAGACTTCTAACGGTCTTGCTCATGCGGTAGAGAAATTTAAAGAGTTTCCAATTGCAGGTCACGTAACGTTTAGAAAGGGTGAAAGATCTGAATTGGCAACCTTAGCATCAAAAGTCCTGTAAATAAAAGAAATTTACAAAGCGTTTGTCTCGTGCTATATTCTATATAACAGTACACAGGAGAATATAATGGCTTATTCTGATAAAGTCTTAGATCATATGGAAAACCCCCGCAATGTGGGGACTATGGATAAAAATGATCCAGAGGTCGGCACTGGTATGGTTGGTGCTCCGGCATGCGGCGATGTGATGAAACTACAACTTAGAATAAATGATAATGGCATAATCGAAGATGCAAAATTTAAAACATTTGGTTGTGGATCTGCTATTGCTTCAAGCTCGTATATAACAACTTTAGTCGAAGGACTTACAGTTGAGGAAGCAATGGAAATAACAAACGCCGATATAGCCAAAGAACTATCTTTGCCACCCGTAAAAATTCATTGCTCAGTGTTGGCTGAAGACGCAGTTAAAGCCGCTATAGCCGATTGGAAAGAGAAAAAAAACAAATGATTATAAAAGAAATACAAGAGTTCATTGACGAGGATATTAATCCTGCGTTAGCAATGCATGATGGCTACCTATTAATAGTAGAAGTCACGGAAGATAATGTTTTAAAAATAGAATTAAGCGGTGGGTGCCAGGGGTGCTCTTCTGCTAAAGACACAATAAAAAATGCCGCCACAAGTCTGATAAAAGATAAATTTCCCCAAATAGAAAGTGTTGAAGACATTACAGATCACGCTGCTGGCGATGATCCATACATGAAATAAGATGATTACAATAACAGAAAAAGCAGAAGCAAAGATAAAATCCCTGATGACAAGACGTCAAACTCCGGATTGTTATTTAAGAATCGGCCTTCGAGGCGGTGGATGCTCTGGGTTTATGTACCATTATGATTTTATTACTGAACCAGATGAAAAAGATAAAATATTCGAGTTTGGTGATGTTAAGATCTGTATTGATGTAAAATCTTATTTATTTTTAGTGGGAATGGAAATTGACTATGAAGAAGACTTACTAAAATCGGGCCTTGTATTCAACGCACCCAAAGCATCACGTTCATGTGGATGTGGTGAATCAATATCATTTTAAAAAATAGGAGTTAAAATGTCTGAAAAAAAACCAACTGCAGTAGCAAAAACAGAAGAACAACTGCATACCAATCCAATGTTGTCTATGATAGTAGACGGGGATTCTGAATTAAAAGAGTATCTTGTTGAATTTGCCGGCAAGAAATTTGATAAAGAGGAAGTGACAGTAAACATGATTGCAGAAGTCATGGCAATAGACTTTCCAGAATTTATGTACCCCCTAGCAGAAGAAAACTTTCTTTTGGGATATCAACAAGGACTGAATGATGCTGAAACATTATATAGTAGAAAAACAGAACAATCTGAAGAATGATACCATGGATTTTTATACCCCCACCGGTCTTCATGTGTTCTTCCAGCACCCAGTTGAAAACATAAATGTTGAAAAGGTTATTGGCCAAATAGAGGAAATCATCCCTCATCATCTTTTAAGCGAAGTAGAAATGATTATATTTGGTTGGTTTAAAGAGTTTGAAGAACGCTCAATAAATGCCTTTTATAACGATAATGCTCTTTACATTTCCCATTTACAAGAAGATGAAAAAGATCTCTTTGATGATATAGTACATGAAATCTCTCATTCGCTAGAGGGTCCCTATGGCTACGAAATATATGCTGATGACAAAATAAAAGACGAGTTTTTGCGCAAGCGAATGTATCTTCATGATATCTTGTGGAAATCTGGTTATCGTGCCCCGAAAGCATTTTTTGCAGACACCGAATATAATGAAGAATTTGATATGTTCCTATATGAGAAAATAGGGTATGACAAGTTATCAGGATTTATGCAAGGTGTTTATTTAAATCCATATGCTGCTACCTCATTAAGAGAATACTTTGCGACAGGGTTTACCGAGTTCTTTACTGAATCAGAACATAACTTCATGAAAAAAGTTAGCCCAGCATTGTACCAAAAACTAGTAAAAATGCAAAATCCCGTTGAACTTGACACATAGCCCACAGTAGGTTATAATAAAAGAACAATAGGAGAATATATGCCACATATATCATATTCTGAGCTAAAAGACTGGAAGTTCTGTCCGTTTTATCACAAACTAACACGAGTTGATAAGATTGATGGATTTAAGGGCAATGAATATACTGCATTCGGTACCGCAATGCATTCAGTCTGCGAAAAAAAGCTACTAAAAGAAGAAGTAAACGAGGAATTTTTCATAGAGGAACTGAGAAAGAATATCTCGGAACTTGACGAAGATATCGAAATCAATAAAAAACTTGTCCTTGATATGATGGGTCAAGGCAAAAAGATAATCCCAGAAATTCAAGATGCTCTGGACGAATACTTTGAAGAGTATGAGGTACTTGCAGTCGAAATGCCCTTATATGAACCGATTGAAAACGAAGAAGGATATCAGTTTAAAGGTTATATCGATGCGGTAGTAACAACACCCGATGGGAAGGTCCATATCTTTGATTGGAAGACTTGCTCATGGGGATGGGATATGAAGAAACGGAATGACCCAATAATTGCATATCAACTTACGTTATACAAAAACTATTTCTGCCAGAAGATGAATATCGATCCGAAAGATGTCGAAACCCACTTCGCCCTTCTCAAGAGAACGGCTAAGAAAGAGAATGTTGAGTTCTTCAGAATTACCAGTGGTCCAAGAAAAACCGAAAATGCGCTTAAACTTTTGAACACGGCGTTGTACAATATAAAAAGTAAACGCTATATTAAAAACCGACTCTCTTGCACCGGTGGATATGGCTGCAAATTTTACAAGACAGAACACTGTCCATAAGGAACACAACACATGAACAAAAAGAGAATTCTGGTTTTAAGTGACCACCCACTCTCTCCTTCGGGAGTTGGGACACAAACAAAATATATGATCGAGGCCCTTTTAAAAACAAACCGTTATAGCTTTGTCTGTCTCGGCGGCGCCATGCAGCATACTGACTACACTCCGGTTAATGTAGAACCGTACGGCCAAGACTGGACGATTTATCCGGTTGACGGTTACGGGAATCATGAGATTATTAGGTCTATTCTACAGAAAGAAAAGCCGGATTTAGTATGGTTTATGACAGATCCTCGCTTCTATGAATGGTTATGGGAAATCGAAAACGAAGTCCGCGCGAATGTACCAATGGTATATTACCATGTGTGGGATAACTTCCCAGCACCACATTTTAATGCCAAGTGGTACCGCTCTAACGACCATGTTGCTTGTATCTCAAAGGTAACCCATGAGATTGTTAAACAAGTCGCACCGCAAGTAGACTCATCTTACTTACCACATGCAGTAAACGCATCAATCTTTAGGCCATCCCATACCGCCGACGAGAAGGCCGAAGCCGCAAAAATAAGAGAAAACATCCTCGAGGCTTCACAAGAAAAAAACCCCAATCCTAAAAAGAAGATATTCTTTTGGAATAGTCGCAATGCTAGACGAAAGCAAAGTGGGACTCTCGTATGGTGGTTTAAGGAATTCTTAGATGAAGTAGGTCATGATAAAGCAGTCCTATTGATGCATACTGACCCTAGAGATCCTCATGGCCAAGATTTACCACATATAATTGAGCACTTAGGCATCGCCGATGGTCAAATTTTAATCTCTTCTAACAAGGTTGCACCGGAGGGATTAGCTGCAATGTACAGAGCAGCCGATTTTACAATTGGCATTAGCGACGCCGAAGGCTTCGGGTTGTCGACACTAGAATCACTCAGTTGCGGAACACCAATTATAGTTAATATGACTGGGGGCCTTCAAGAACAAGTCACTGATGGCAAAAATTGGTTTGGGTGGGGAATTCAACCCTGTAGCAAGGCTATCATCGGCTCCCTTCAAGTACCCTATATTTATGAAGATCGCATATCGCAAGATGATTTCAATAAAGTTATGAAGAAAGCTCTTGCACTGACCGGCCCTAGGTACAAGAAAATGTCAGACATGGGCCTTGAACATGTTAAGGCAAACTATAACTTTGAAGATTATGAGAACAAATGGATTGATTTGATTGACAAAATCATAGAAAAGAATGGCTCCTGGAGCACAAGAAAGAATTATAAACTTTGGCATTTAATGGAGATTGTATAATGAGCAAAAAAGTATTATTAAGAGGCCCAGTCCTCACTCGCTCGGGCTACGGAGAACAGGCAAGATTTGCTTTACGTTCTCTTCGAAGCAGAGAAGACCTATTTGATATTTATATCAACCCTATCCAGTGGGGATCTACCAGCTGGCTTGCGGAAGATACAGAAGAACGTACTTGGATTGATCAAATAATTGAAAAGACGATCCATTATACTCAGGAAGGTGGTACCTTCGACTATTCAGTACAGGTCACAATACCCAATGAGTTTGAGGCGATTGCAACAAAGAATATTGGATATACCGCGGGCATAGAAACTACCAAGGTCGCTCATGAATGGATTCAAGCAGCAAACAAAATGGATAAGATTATTGTTGTTTCTGGGCACTCACGAAATGTTTATGAGGATACTTCTTATATTGCAAAAAATGATCAGACCAATGAAGAATTTACCTTGAGAACAACGACAGAGATCACTTCGGTGAACTATCCTGTTAAAACATATGAAAATTTAGAGGCACTACCACTCGACCTAACGACAGATTATAACTTTGTATGTGTGGCTCAAATGGGCCCACGCAAAAATCTCGAGAACACTGTTAAATGGTTTGCGGAAGAATTCTTTAACGATGAAGACGTCGGCTTGATTATTAAAACAAACTACGCTAAAAATAGTTTAGTTGATCGCGAGATTTGCCATGGCCGACTTACGAATATATTATCGGAATACCCAGACAGAGAGTGTAAGGTATATCTTTTACATGGTGACTTGACAGACAAACAGATGCATGAGATATATATACACCCCAAAGTATCTGCCGCAGTGTCTTTCACTCACGGTGAAGGCTTTGGATTGCCACTTTTCGAAGCAGCTTATATGGGTATTCCTGTCATCGCGACCGGCTGGTCCGGACACTTAGACTTTCTTTGTGATGAATCTAAAAAGGAACATTTCTACAATGTAGCGTTTGATATACAACCTATCCCCCCTGGGGTTGTCTGGGAGGGCGTTCTTACGAAAGAATCTATGTGGGCTTATCCACGCAAGCAATCCGCTCAAAAACAGATGCGTATGTGTCTTGACGATATCAAAAACAATCGAAATCAAGAAGCAGAAGAGTACGCCACAAACTTGAAAGAAAGGTTTAGCGAAGAAAACTTGTATAAAGATTTTATTAATGCAATGGGTATAAATGAAAAAGATTTCGATGTTGAACTTTGGTTAGACAATTTGGGGATTGAGGAAATAAGATAGCAGATGAAAATTGTTTTTATTGCCGACTTCTTTGTAGAACAAATACTTGGTGGTGGCGAACTGAATAATGATGAACTGTTGAAAATGCTAGTCCAAGACGGCCACGAGGTACTAAAGATTAATAGTCACCAAGTAGCACCAGAGTTTATAGATAGAAACATCGATGCAAAATTTATTATTGCAAACTTTGTAAACCTAAAGCCTGATCTTATAAATAAATTATATAATACAAGATACATTATATACGAGCATGATCATAAATATTTGCGGTCCCGGGACCCTGGCATTTACCCGGGCTTTAAAGCGCCAGATGAAGCGATAATCAATCTGGAATTTTATAGTAATGCCCGGGCAGTTATGTGTCAATCACAGTTCCACCTAGAAATAGTAAAAATGAACACCAATCTTAATAACTTAGTAAACCTAAGTGGTAATCTTTGGTCAGAATCATCATTAGAATTCATGAAGTCGCTGGCCAAAAAGCCAAAATCTGAACGTTATTCAATTATGCAATCAAATATCTCACACAAGAACACCCGTGAAGCAGTCATGTATTGCGAGCATAAGAAAATACCCTATAGTTTGGTTTCTAGCCAAAATTATGAGACTTTTTTAGATCAACTGAGCAAAAACAATACTCTAATATTTTTGCCGAAAACTCCAGAAACACTCTCGCGAGTTGTAGTTGAAGCAAGGATGATGGGTATGAGTGTCGTTGTCAATAAGATGATTGGGGCGACCCGGGAGCCTTGGTACCAGTTAAAGGGCCTTGAATTAATCGAGCACATGTATTCTAAAAGAGCAACCATTAAAAATATGGTTTTGAAGGCTTTAGCGTGAGAATTTATATATGTGATTATGAATCACACGCCGGCAAATGGATCTATCAAGGATATCAAAAGGCCTGGAGTTCTCTTGGTTATAAGGTAGTTAAGTGCGGCCCGGGAACAGGACCGCCGAACCCAGAACCCAACGAAAAGTATATGGTGATGGTGACAGATTATGATATATCAGATAGAAATATTAATATTTTAGAAAATAGCCACAAGTCATTCTTATTTGTACAACCAAGCAGGTTCCCTGAGCCTTGGGCCGGCCACCCAAACTTTACGTCGCAACAAGCCCCACAAACAAGTAAAAAAATAAATCAAATGGATAATGTATATCCTTGGACGTTCGCCAATACTTCCGGGAGCGATTTTTATCCTCTATGGGATAGGAAAATAAACACGATACCATTGGCCTTTGATTCAATAAGTTACAATCCCACTGAAGTAGATAAGTATAAACAGTTTGACATTAGTTTTGTGGGAGGTTGGGCTGACAACGGGTTTGATGAAAAAAGAAAGATAATGATACAAACATTTTCGGCCTTTAAAGATTCGGGTCTTAGATGCGGTTTTTTTATAAATAAAAATCTCACACATCAACAAGAATGTGATCTATTAGCAAATAGTAAAATGACAATCAATATACACGATGCATATCAAAGAGCACTTGGTACTGATACCAATGAGAGAACCTTTAAATCGCTCGGTCTCAATGGATTAATGATATCGGACACGATTAAGCAGTTAAATGACTTGTTCCCTAATGTCCGGACCACTCTTAAGCCCTTCGAGATGGTTAAGCTTGCTAAAGAAATCTTAACTCTTCCAGATAGTGAGATTGTTAATATAAAAGAAACCAATCGAGAAAACATCTTGAAAAATCATTGTTATACTAATCGTGTAAAATCACTTCTTGACTTATGAAAATAATTCTTGTAACGAATAAAACATATAGAGGCCACTTAGATGGCGGCTGGTGGTACTTTTATTTGCCGTTAATGGAAATGGGCCACGAAGTGTACTTGTATGATACTGTGTCTCCGGAAGAAAAGGATTTTAACAAAGTTGTAGAAGCCCTTAAGCCAAACTTAATATTCTGTATGATGACCGGTGATCCAAACATCACACCTCACGAGCCATGGGCCCAAATAAGAAGCGAAACAATATCAGGTCGTACCAAAACGTTTAACTGGTTCTGTGACGATACCTGGAGGTATGAAAGTTTTTCTAAAAAAGCATGTCAGTTCTTCAATGTATGTTCGACTCCAGAACCAGATTATATCTTAAGATATCAAAAGGCAGGTTATACTAATATAATTTTAGGAGCCTGGCACTCTAACATAGAACTATATCCCAAAATTCAATATCACGATAAAAATATAGATGTTTCGTTTATCGGTGCACTTAACGGATTGAGGAAGAACTTTTTTAATTTACACAAAGACTTACCAATCGAGATATTCTTTAATCTCTCGCAAGAAGAAATGTATTCAACACACGCAAAAAGCAAAATAGCGATTAATCTAAGTATCAACGAAAACGATCCATTTATGAAGACACAAATGAAACAGAGAATGTTTGAGATCCCGGCCGCTAAAACGCTTCTGTTAACAGAACATCACCCAGCCATTGAAGAATTCTTTAAAGTCGACAAAGAAATAATAACATTTAAAAGCAATAAAGAGTTTTCTGATAAGGTTAAGTTTTTGAACTCTAAACCTAAAATTGTAGAAGCGATCACCTTGGCTGGCTTTAAAAGATTCATTGCTGAGCATGAATCAAAGGTCAGGTTAACTAAAGTTCTTCAGCACATCATGGCTCAATAGAATTAGTTGCTTGACAAAAGTTAGATACATGATATAGTAAGGGTTCACGGGTCTTCGATAACATGAAAATAGATATAATAATTCCCTGTTACAATGCAGAGAAGTGGGTAGAAAAAAGCATTAATAGTGCCCTATCTCAAACATATCAAAATACACAAGTTATTGTAATTGATAATGAAAGCACCGATACTAGTTATGAGATTATAAAGCGAACCCGTATAGAACGACCTGAGTTAATTATAGGAACTGCCCCCAATATATACCCGTATAGTTGGACAGAACCAGTGGAAAAGGCTCTGAGTCTTTGCAACGGCGATTACTTCACTATCTTGGGGGCTGACGATTATATTGGGCCCGAGTACATTGAAAATATTGTAAAGATAATATCAGCCGCCCCCGACAGAATTAAGATTTTACAGAGTCCCCTTATTGGTGTTGACTCAGACAAAGATATAATTTTACAAGAAATAAAACATTCGTATAAAACCTTAAGTGAATTCAAGAAAATGTTGTTTGAGAAATGTCCTGTAACAACTCCCACAGTGGTGTATAAACGAGAGCTGCATGAGCAGGGCATTATACGATGGGACTCGGAGACTTGCTCCGGAGCAGCAGATTATGATCTATATTTCAATATTGCAGATAATGGAATTTTTATTTATCCTTATCCTAAGTGGATCGGCTATCATTATAGATGGCATGCCGGCCAAGCAACCTGGGGCATGCATAAACAAACAACAAATTATGATTTACTGATAAAACAAAAATGGCTCGAGAAGTGGAATAATGAATAATAAAGTAAGGCTTGTTGACTACATTGCCGAAAGAATACATGAGTTAGGAGTAAGACATATTTATACTCTTACCGGCGGTGGAGCAATGTTTCTTAATGACTCTATAATAAAACATGGTCAATTGAAAACAGTTTGCAACCACCACGAGCAGGCAAGCGCCATGGCCGCTGTTGCGCATGCTAAATATACAAATGGTTTTTCTGTAGTAATTCCAACTACCGGATGCGGTAGCACTAACTGTATTACGGGCCTCTTAGACGCATGGCAAGACAATCTGCCATGTGTGTTTATCTCAGGCCAGGTTAACAAAGCGCAAACTTGCTTCAACTCCGGAGCGAGAATCCGTCAGTTTGGAGTTCAAGAGGCAAACATTGTAAAAATAGTTGAATCGATTACCAAGTACGCCGTTATGGTTAACCACCCAGAAGATATCGCATACCACCTCGATAAAGCGTTTTATCTGGCCTCTAACGGCCGTAAGGGCCCAGTTTGGATAGATATACCACTTGACGTTCAGGGAGCCTTTATAGACCCTTCTACACTCAAAAGATTTATCCCCGAAGAAACAACACTTGATCCTGATTTAAATGAGCTTGAAAAGATGGTAGAGGCATCATCGCGACCAATCCTTCTTGCCGGCAATGGCGTGAGATTATCCGGCGCAGCCAACGAACTAAAGATATTTGCTGAGAAGCATAACATACCAGTAATCACTACTTTTCTATCTGCTGATTTATTACCATCGGAACATAAACTAAATATAGGTAGAGTTGGGATAAAGGGCAACAGGGCAGCAAACTTTGCTATGCAAAATTCAGATTTAGTGTTGTCGATTGGGTGTAGACTAAGCGTCCCTTCCACTGGCTATAACTATGACTACTTTGCCAGAGAAGCAAAAATAGTAGTTGTTGATATAGATCCAGAAGAGCATAAAAAAGATACTGTTAAAATTGATCTATTTGTGGAAATGGACGCCAGAGACTTCATAAACAAGTTTAACTCTGAATACATATCTCCGTCGGGATGGGTTAACTCCTGTTCCAAGTGGAAAACTATATGGCCGCTGTTCCTTCCGGAGCACGAAGATGATGAAGGTGGTATCAGTCTGTATCGGTTTATGAAAAAGTTATCATCAGCACTGCCGCCGATCTGCTCGGTAGTTGGAGATGCAGGCTCGGCATATTATGTACCGTGTCAGGTACTCCAGATTAAAGAAGGTCAGCGCCTGATAACCCCTGGAGCCCAGGCAGAAATGGGATTTACCTTGCCGGCCTGTATCGGGCTTTCTTTCGCAATGGACAAACCTCATGTAATCGGCATCACCGGTGACGGTTCATTCCAGACAAATATACAAGAATTGCAAACAATCATACAATACAACTTGCCTATTAAATTATTTGTATGGAATAATGCCGGCTATCTATCAATCAGGACAACACAAAGAAAATATTTTGAAGACCGGTTCGTTGGTACTGACAAAGCTAGCGGTGTTTCATTTCCAAGCACGCAAAAGATTGCCGATGCTTACGGGATAAAATATTTTGTGTTATCAAATAACACAGAACTTGATGACCAAATACAAGAGATCATGGATTTTGATGGTCCTGTTATCTGCGAAGTTATGTGTAAAAAGTGGGATAAAGTCTTACCTACAATCGCTGCCAAAAAACTAGACAATGGACAACTAGTGTCCCAACCATTAGAAAATATGTTTCCTTTCTTGACAAAAGAAGAATTGCGTGTTAATATGTTAATACATTCAATAGAGGAAGAATAAAATGGCCGCAAATGATAAAAACAAAGTTACGATTTTAAGATTACGTCGACAAAAGAAGGAAAAAACTCCAACAGTCATAACAACTGCTTATGATTACCCGCAAGCGAGAATCGCTGACGGCGCCGGCGTAGACTGCATCTTGGTAGGTGATTCGTTGGGGATGACCACTCTTGGGTATAAGACAACCATACCCGTAACAATGGAAGATATGATTAGACATTCTGAGGCGGTTTCAAAAGGCGCAAAAAATGCATTTTTGATTGGAGATATGCCATACATGTCTTACCAAGTATCCAACGAAGAAGCGGTTCGCAATGCCGGCCGCTTTGTCATTGCTGGTATGGATTGCGTAAAGGTCGAAGGCGCCATGATCGATCGTATTAAAGCGATTGCCGAATCAGGTATTATGGTCATGAGCCATTTAGGACTGACCCCTCACACAAGAGCGAAGCTTGGAGGATATAGAGTTCAAGGAAAGACTGCAAAGCAAACAGAAATAATTTTACAACAAGCACTTGATCTTCAAGATGCCGGCTGTTCTTTCTTGCTATTAGAAGGCATGCCTCGAGAATCTGCACAAATTATTGCAAGTAAGCTTAAGATTCCTGTTTATGGGATCGGCGCCGGCGATAAAGTTGACGGCCAGTTGGTCATCTTCCACGACCTGATGGGTCTTTTCTGGGAGTTCAAATCTAAGTTCGTTAAAAGATATTGTGAAGCCGGCCAAATTATGCAGAATGCGTTAAAGGAATACGCAGCAGAAGTACGCTCAGGCCAGTTTCCAGCAGAAGAAAACTTTTATGCTATCAAAGAAGAAGAGTTAGAAAGGCTTCTCGGCGGAGGAAACTGGAAACACGATCAAGTGTTGTATGAGACAGATCAGGGATTCCCCACTAACCATAGCGCAACACCAAACACGGTAACTAAGAAGTAGCAGCCTGGAGTATCATTTAAGTGAACATTTTGTTGACAGGTGGTAATGGGTTTCTTGCGAAAGAGCTGAAATACTATTATTTGAATAACACGGCCCTGGACTGCACCCTCCTTGTAACTGATAGAAAAACCCTTAACGTCACCGATTACGAGAGCGTTAAGGGTTTTTTTGAAGATAATGTAATAGATGTTGTTATACATACTGCGGTAAAGGGTGGCAAACGACTACACACACAGACAGTTGACGACATTATCGACAATATTTTGATGTTCAAAAACTTGAGTTATTTTTCTGATCAGTTTAAAATAATGTTCAATTTTGGCTCCGGCGCCGAGTTCAATCGCGCAAACTCTATTGATTGTGCGCCCGAGGAATCAATGAATGCATCATTACCTGCCGACTATTATGGTTTATCTAAGAATATTATCGCCCAAAAAATAGCAAAAATGAATAGTAATATCTATAACTTACGCTTATTTGGATGCTTTGGACAACACGAAGAATCTCAACGCTTGTTCCGATCATGTTATGATAAGTTCAATGACGGCCAAAATGCAGAAATCTCATATGATAAATATATGGACTATTTTTATGCTCAAGATGTTGGGAGAGTCATAGACTTCATAGTGAATGGTCCTTCACCACTAACACCAAGGGATATAAATCTCTGTTATACTAGAAAATACAAACTTAGTGATTATGCAAACAAGATTAAAAAGTTGACAAACTCGGATAGCAGTGTTATCATATATAACAAAGAACTGACCAAACCATATACCGGGTCTGGTGAACGATTAAAAAGTTTAAATATAGATTTAGTTGGACTAAACAAAGGAATTGAAGAATGTCTAAAAAGTTGGAGCAAATCTTAGAATTAGTATCTGATTACATTTCTGAGAAACATGAAAATGAGACCTGGACGCCCGGGGAAGATTGGGTTGCATACTCCGGCCCGGTCTTTGATGAGAAAGAATATTTAGCCGCGGTGCGACAAATACTGGATGGCTGGATGATTTTTGGTAAGAATGCAAGAGAGTTTGAATTGAAGTTTCCATCTAAACTTGGAAAATTGTATGGCTCCTTAACCAATTCTGGCTCGTCAGCAAACTTGCTAATGGTGGCAGCCACTAAATCACGAAGATTCCCCAAACGGTTAAAAGACGGAGATAAAATTATTACTCCGGTCGTTTGTTTCCCAACAACCATTAACCCCCTCATTCAAAACAACCTTGTACCCGTGTTTGTAGACGTTGAGCTTCCAAGTGTGAACTTGGACCTGGATAAGGTAGAGGAAGCCCTTGAGAGCGACCCTGACATCAAAGGAATAATGTTTGCACACGTGCTGGGTAACCCGCCCGACATGGATAGACTAATGGTTCTTATAGAAAAATATGACTTAGTTTTCTTAGAAGACGCTTGTGACGCCCTAGGTTCTTACTATGATGGTAATAAATTAGGTTCATATGGCGACATGTCGACCTGCTCATTCTTTCCTGCTCATCATATGACGATGGGAGAAGGAGGGTTTATTGCGACCAACAGTCAGAAAACGCGCACGGTGTTGGCCAGCATCCGTGATTGGGGCCGCGCCTGTTATTGTAATACAATGAAGCCAGGAAATGTGACAACAGCAACTGCTTGCGGCAATAGATTTAAAAACTGGTTACCAGGTCAACCTGAAGCAGTTTATGATCACCGATATGTTTTCGATGAAATAGGCTACAACCTTAAACCCCTTGATTTGCAGGCTGCGATGGGGCTTCAACAACTTGATAAACTTCCTATGTTAGATAGCGCTCGCCGAGATAACTGGGCGAAACTAAAGGCTATATTTGAGCCGTACAAACAACACTTTCATATGCCGGTAGCAACCGATAAAGCCGACCCTTGTTGGTTTGCCTTTTTACTGACGATTAGAGAAGGTGCTCCTTTCTCTCGTTTCGACATTGTCGATGCCCTAGAATCTAAAAAGATTCAAACACGGTCGTACTTTTCTGGAAATATTCTTGCTCACCCTGGGTATGTCCACATGGCAGAAGAATATGGAGACATGAGCGTCACCTTTCCGAACGCACACTTGATTACTACTAACTCATTTTTCTTAGGAACCTATATCGGCTTAACCGATGATAAAATGGAATACATTAGAGAAGCAGTAGATGCATTCTTCGCAGGCATTCAATGAAGTTGGTATATATCACGGGTTGTTTGGGATTTATAGGCTCATATGTGACACGCAAGTGTCTCGAGAGGGGCTGGAAAGTATATGGTGTAGATAAATGCACATATGTCGCAAACACTTCGTTGCTCAAAGATTTCGAAAACGACCCTAACTTTACTTTTATTAAAGAAGACATTAAGGATCTCACTCATTTATATGACTGTGATTATGTTATTAACACGGCAGCAGAATCCCATGTTGGTAACAGTATCATAGATTCTCAAGAGTTTATCGATAGCAACATCTTGGGCGTACGTAACTTACTAGATCTGATTCGTAATAAACCAGTCAATTGTAATAGACGCCCAGTATTTTTTCATTTTAGTACCGACGAGGTATATGGAGACATCGACAGCGGTGAACATACCGAACAAGATATTTTGCATCCAAGTAATCCATATTCGGCAGCAAAAGCCTGTTCTGATATGCTTATCTTAGCCTGGGCCCGCACTTATGGAATCGAATATATACTGCTTAGGCCAACCAATAATTATGGTATTGGGCAGTACCCAGAAAAGTTGATACCGCTTTCTGTAAAGAATCTAATGCGTAACCGCAAGATTAGGTTACACAACGCCGGCACCCCGGTAAGAAACTGGCTTCATGCTGACGACACCGCTAACGCTGTAATACAAGTTATAGATTCTGGTATTACCAATGAGATCTATAATGTTGCCGGCGGCTTTGAGCAAAAAAACATAGATACAATATTAAAAGTTATTGATAACTTTTTTGAAGAAGGGTATAAATGGGAGGAGCACATAGACTTTTCATATTCTCGCGAAGGGCAAGATGTTCGATATGCCCTGAACGACGATAAACTCCGCGCTCTTGGTTGGACTCCAAAGAAAGATTTCAATAAAGAAATATATGATATTGTCCAGTACTATAAGAAAAACTTCATATGGTAGTTTACAACAAAACAAAGGGGAAACAATGAGTAAATGGTACGGGAATACATCCAATAATATTATTGGAATCCCAGTAGATGAGTACACACCACCCTGGTTATCCTCGACTCCACCTCCTGACAGACAACTGAGGGATCTTGGACGCATTGCCAAAGAAGGGCTGGACGAAACACCAAACATTAATTATGCACCGCTGGTAAACGAATTTAGAGATTATGTAAAAGACCCAGTACTTGAAAAGCTACTCTCCGGAAAAAAGATCGCATTTGTGGGCCCAGCGCCCAATATTGAAGGCGCCGGCCTAGGAGAAAAAATAGACTCCTATGATCTAGTTGTAAGAATCAACACAGCATATGATATTCCTGAAAATTTGTGGAGTGATTACGGAAAAAGAACAGATATAGTCGTTAGTTGTCTAAATGTGAGTAAGCTATCGTCACTGCGTGCAAACATACCTTTTGTTAAATCTCTTAAATCTCTTATACAAACAAATCTTTCAATGTGGGATATTCACTTCGTAAGAAGAGCTATAGCGGCATGGAATACTGGTACTCCTTATCATAATGTTTGCGACGGATACTTATTTAAGATAAACGCTCAAGTTGGAACTATTAGCAACACTGGTCTTCTAGGTATTATAACCTTGTTAAACTATGACTTAGAAGATCTGTACATTACAGGCTTTAACTTTTTTGATATGGGTGAGAATCTTAACGCCCCATATAACAGCGCCCACCTCGCTCAGTCATTGGAATATGATCCAGTAAAGTTTGAGGGGGAGAGATTATCTAGTTCGAATCTGAGACTTGATATACACAGTCAAATATGTCAAATCTATTACTTTGGAAAAATCATAGAACACCACTATGAAAAAACATTGCAGTTAGATCCTTATCTCATTAAAAACTTTAAGTTGTGGATAGATGGAAGTATGAGGGATAAAAATAGAAAAGAAGTAGAGTTTATCTTTAATATTGACCGCTTATTAAGGAAGCAATTTAACCTAACCGTAGACAACCCCGGAGAAAACAAATGAAAGTAGTAGCAATGATACCTGCCCGTTTTGGCAGCAAACGAATCCCAAAAAAGAATATACGTTTATTAAATGGAATTCCATTGATAAGTTATATTATTAGGGCAGCCAAAGAAGCGAAATGCTTCGATGAAATATACGTCAACTCAGAGTCAGATATTCTGGGGGAGATTGCAGAAAAGGAAGGTGTAAAATTTTATAAGCGCCCCGCGGAGCTTTCAACTGACAGTGCGACAAACGATGAGTTCACACAAGACTTTATGAACAATATAAAATGTGATGTATTAGTACAACTTTTACCTACATCACCGTTCATAAGATCACACGACATACTAAAATTTACCGCCACTATGCTCAGCACGGAGGCCGACACGCTTGTATCAGTTACCGATCAGCAGATAGAGTGTGTATACAATCGACAGCCAGTCAACTTTGACCAAAAGAAGATCTCTCCACCGTCGCAGGATGTGACGCCGGTACAACCTTATGCGTGCGGCATGATGGGTTGGAAAACCTCCAACTATCTTGCGAATATGGATAAGTACAAATGCGGCTATCACGGTGGTGACGGCGAGATACACTTTTATACTGTTTCAGGCTTTGCGACAGTTGACATTGACAATGAGTCTGATTTTCAACTGGCAGAAGTTACTGCAAAGTATCTGAGCAACAATACTAACTCAGAACCAAAATATTATGCTAGCGGCGAAATATATGATGCTAACAGGCTTAGGGTTCTGTTAGAGGATGGCGTAACAAATAACAACATGGACAATTATAACCAAGAAGTGGTATCAGCAAGAGAGATTATAGCAAAAAACCCAAGCGATAAGTGCTGGTCACATACACTTATAAACTCAAAGTCAACTTGTGCCACGTTAATCGCTCAGATGCCAGGAGAGGGCAATCGATTACACTACCACAGTGACTGGGACGAGTGGTGGCATATAATGAAAGGCGAATGGGAATGGTTTGTTGAGGGTGAAACATTAAAAGTAAAAGAAGGCGATATTGTTTTTATTGAAAGAAACAAAAGGCACAAGATCACTGCAGCAGGTGCAGGACAAGCTATACGATTGGCGGTGAGCCGGGAAGACGTAGACCACATATATCCAGAGGAAGTATGAAACAAGAAATTAGAGAGCATTCTTTCCAAGATGAGACATACCAAATAGGAGTAGACTTTGATGGCGTGATCCACCAATGTTCCAAAGGATTCTATGATGGTACAATATATGATCCACCAATTGAAGGATCCTATCATGCATTAGAAGCCTTATCTGAAGAATACGATATTATAGTATACTCTGCAAAGGCTCGTTTTGATCGGCCCCTGATAGATGGTAAGACTGGAGTAGAATTGATTTGGGAATGGCTTAAGAAACATAATATGGACAAATTTGTAAAAGATGTAACTGCTGAGAAACCAAGAGCAGTTTTTTACATTGATGACAAGGCTATAAGGTTTAATGGTATCTGGTATGATACATTTGAACAGTTAAAGAAACATGGATATTTAAAGTGAGAAACATAGCCCGTAGTAGCAAATTTGATATCAAAGTTGATTTTTTAAAAAGTCATGAGTCTTATCTATTTGATAAAAACACAGATAGGGAACTTTTAGATTTTTTTGGTATGTATGCCTCGCTGCCTCTTGGTTATAATCATCCAATTTACAAGTCAGAAGAATTCATAGAAGAATACTTACGTGTAGCCAGTTTTAAAATAAATAACTGTGAGTTCACCTCCGATGAAACGCTGGAGTTTGACAGGGACTTTAAGCGATACGCTGGAGTCGATATTTTTGAGCATTTCCACTATTCTTGCACGGGCGCCCTGGCCGTCGAGGCGGCAATTAAAACATGCATAGATTATAAGCGTCACACAACCCCATTGATTTTATCGTTTGATAATAGTTTTCATGGAATCAATAGTTACGGAGGTTTTGTGACCTCTCGATTTACTGGCGCCGATGCGCGCCTCGATGGATACCCATCTGTCTTTTCTAAAAAGATTGCTTGTAATCTAGAGAGTGTTGAAGAAGAGGTGCGCACCGGTAAAATAACTTGTGTATTAGTTGAACCAATCCAATGTAGTGCTGGAGATATCTACCATGATAGCCAGTTCTTTAATGGCTTGCGGACGCTCTGCAACATATACGACGTCCCCTTGGTATTCGACGAGATACAGATTGGCTTTGGTGGCACGGGTAAAATTTGGTACTTCCAGCATCTTGACGTAATACCTGATATCCTTATCTTTGGGAAGAAGACACAGTTGTCTGGGATCATGGCCCAGGAGAAATACGGAGAAATATTTAAACCGAAGAATAGCATCAGATTAGAAGTGACTTGGGATGGCGATGTAACTGATATGGTGCGCTGTAAATACGTTATAAAAGCATACAAGGAAGACAACATATTAGATAATGTACAAAAGCGCAGCAATCAACTTATTGAGGGCTTATCTGAGATAGAACAGATATTAAATTTAAGAAATTGTGGTTTAATAATGGGTTTTGACTTGTCAAATACCGAAAAACGTGATATATTAGTAAATGAATTGTATAAAAATGGCCTAATTTGTAATAAAACTGGTCAAAGATCCATTAGATTTAGGCCGAATTTGAACATAAGTGATATCGAAATAGGCCTCGCATTAGAAATTATAAAGGAAACAATAAATAAGTGTTAATTGATTTTGAGAATATTGAAGAAAAGTGTAACGCCGCGGCTGATAGTGCCGAATATAGCAGCCTGGTGGACAAAGTAAACAAGGCAAAGAAGATATTTTTGATTGGCAATGGTGGTCTACACTATGTTGCTAGTCATATGGCTACTGATTTGTCGAGGCTTATACCCAACAAGGCAGTATATTCGTTTGATAGTGTTGGATTCATCACATCAAATGCGAATGATCACGGATATAATCAAATATTTATTCGTTGGCTGGAAACTATTGCGTCCGTAGAAGACCCTGATGAGTGTTTAATCATAGGTCTCTCCTGTTCTGGTAACTCTGGTAACATTGTAGATACTCTACACTGGGGAGAAGACAAGGGTTTTGGAACATTTCTAATAAGTGGCGCCGAATCCGAGGCGCTCCGAGACGACATCGAAGAACTGTCGATTAACTGCCAATACTTTCACACGGTGGAAGTCTCTATCCTGATGATATTCTATGATCTTATTCACCGCACAGGCAATCACTGTCCGTCTATTCGACAAGAAAAAGACAGGCTGTCAGATTCCCCTCTTCGTAAATCGAAGGAGGAAAGTTGGGAACCCCTGTAGACAAGATTTGCTGTGTTATATATCACACAGGAGAGATGTATAAGAAAATAGCGTCCAATGCAGTCAATAGTTTTAAGAAACATCACCGAGATATACAACTATATGAGGTGACAGACGATAATATTGGCGATTACCATTTTTCTAAAAACATAAACTTTTCTATTGATGGCATCGAAACCGAAATAGATATCGGTGCAAGAAAATTTTTCATCGCCTATGAGTTAATGAAGGTTCACGACTACAAGAAAGTTATCTGTTTAGGTGCTGACACCATAACGACCGCAAGACTCACGGAGTTTATAGAAACGCCCGCGGGAATAGCAGTTACCAGTGACTATCCTGACGCAAATGCTTTTCCTTGGGAACACAACGGAAAGATGGTTTTGATGCAGCCAGCCGGCGTTAATAAAGATCCAAATTTTGTAAAGACCCCAGTATCAGAATTTCATAAAATATACGAAGAGTCTTACAAGAACAATACCTTAGTCGCAGATATCGGCTATGTTAATGCAGACGTTGTCTGTTTCAACTCACAAGAAATATTAGAGGAAGTATGTAAAATATGGTATAAATATCGGGCCATAACGTTGCACCCAAAGTATAAATTCCGAATGGCACACGAAATTAATGCGTACGACCTTGATTTGTCCCAATCAGAGATAAATCTTATTAGAAGTAAACTGTCAGAAATCAATTCACCGAATGCTTGGGATCCGACCAAGCAGACTGTGATGGTGAGTCGGTACCATTATCTTTCGGAACAAGCCGCGTTAAACATCTTCGTTGCCTCGCGCGCCCATGAACCCGGCGCCATTCAATTTGTTGACCTGCCTGTTTTAAAAAAAGGAGTTTGTTACAATGTTCGTAGCAAGGGCACTGTAAAACATTCTAATAAGAATTTAAAAGATTTTTATGTTAAAGATGGTCATCTATTTAATCACACCCACAATCAAATAAAGGTTTGGCATTACTGTGCCAGCCTTTCTTCAAATCCACAAGGATTCAACACTGTCTTACAAAAAATAAATGAATCATTTAGCGATGAAGTGAGACAATACTTCGCTGATAATTGCGACTGTGAGAATTACTTTAATGTATAACAATGTACTAGTAACCGGCGGATCTGGTTTCCTGGGAAAAAGACTATCCTTAGTTAGACCACAATGGACATATTTGTCTTCAAAAGACTGTGATCTTACCAGTACTATCCAGGTTAAAGAATTATATAATGATCTAAAGCCAGATGCAGTCCTCCATTTAGCGGCACGCGTC
>TARA_R110000803_G_scaffold209965_2_pt1 | contig 24038 bp, 28 predicted proteins | sample TARA_R110000803 | Tara Oceans TARA_R110000803 (sample SAMEA4397772) | marine metagenome | biome: Polar Biome; feature: [SRF] surface water layer (ENVO:00010504); material: water (ENVO:00002006), including particulate matter (ENVO:01000060) such as... | depth 5 m | reverse complement strand
CCAGCAGCAGCAGCAGCAGCAGCAGCAGCAGCAGCAGCCGCCCGCCGAAGAGCAAGGCTGGCCCGACGAAAACACGCTTCAGCCGCAGCAGCAGCCGCAGCAGCAGCAGCCCCCGAACCAGCACCAGCCGCAGAATCCCCTGCCGCAGCAGAGCCAGAAGCCGACGGTCGATCCAGGCATCATGAAGGCGAAAAAAGTGATGATGCAACTCGCAAACGCTCAGGTCTTGGCCGCAAAGGCCGTCACGGCATACGTCGGGCCAGAGATCAAAAAGCTGACCGGAACCGGACTCTCTGAAGAGAAGCTCGGGAACATGATCACGAGCCTGACGCTCGAGAGCTGGCGCAAGGGTCTTCATTGCGAGCTGCCGACCCGTCCTCTTCGCGCCGACGAGATCTAAGAAACTCAACAGGGGCGGCCGACGCCGCCCCTTCTTTCACCCATAAACAACCAGAAAAATGAAAATCAAATCAATCAAATCGATAGGCCTTCAAGGCAGGAACTTCGCTCACAATCTCGGCCAGATGGCGCTCGTTACGGGCGACAACGCGAGCGGGAAAACGGCGATCACTCACGCGCTGCAGCTCGGCCTTCTCGGCCATCTGCCGAAACTCGGAAAGACGAACGCGGCGACCGCTTCACTGGCGAGCGGGAAGCTGCTCGAAGTGCAGATCGACTTCTGGGGCGGGCTGACAGCCGGGACCGATCCAATGATCCGGAGAAGCTGGCAGCTCGGCCGGTCAATCAAGGGCAGCGAGGACGTGAACGGGATCACGCCAGACCAGCTCGAGAGCGTCATCCCGGCAGCTCTCGATTTCTCGGCCTTCACGGCCGCGAAGCCGACCGAGCGGCAGCGGATCCTCGAGGCCGTCATGGGAGACAGCAAGGCCAGCGAGAAGATCGCCGAGGAGCTGGTCAAGCTGCCAGGCGAGGTCGCCGACCTCTATCGTGACCTGACGTCGCTGCAGCCGCTCGAGAAGCGGGCGGGCGAAGAGTCTCGAGCAGCAAAACAGGAACTTGACCGATTGAAGAAGGCTCTGCAGCAGCTCGAGGTCGAGGCCTTGGAGGACTTCGGCGAGGATTACGACGCGGACAAGCACCAAGAAGCGAAGACGAAACTCGAGGATCTGAAGGTCGCGATCGCGGTCCTGACGAACGACCTCGACGACATCTCGAACCGTCGCCAGCGAGCGCCCGAAGAGCCGACGGCAGCCGACCCGACCGACGAGCAGCTGGCTGACCTGAAAAAGCTTCACGGCAATCGGATCGCCGACATCGTGGCCGAAGCCGAGGCCAGAGATTCGAACGTCTTGATCGACCGGATGATCGCGCCAGCCGACCGGGCGATCATCCAGCTGAAGCGGCAGGATTTGCTGCCGGAGATGCCGAAACTGATCTGCCCGACTATCGGGGAAATCGAGCAGGCGGCCGAGATCAAGCGAGACGCCGAGCAGCGGATCACGTTCACCAAGACGACGAGCGACGGCCTCGAGGCTGTCCTCTGGCAGAGCCTAAGAGAGCGCGATTCGAGGCTCGCGAAGCTGGAAGGCTGCGAGACCTGCCCGACGTGCAACCAGGAGACGACGGCCGAGATCGGCGAGGCGCTGAAGGATTTCTTCGACAAGAAGCTCGGGGGATTCGAGGCCGAGCTGAAAGAGATCAGAAACACGCTCGAGGGGCTGCGGGCCGAGCTTTCCGACGCGAGCTGCGAGCTGCGAGCCAGGCAGAATCTGGTCGAGTCATGGGCAGCCTACGGGAGGCAGCAGGAAATCCTCGTCCTTGAACGGGAGATCGTCGACCTCGAGGCGAAGAGACAGCAGCTGCCAGATCTGCCAGGCGACCCGTCGGCCGACTATCAAGCAGCCCTTCACACTCGGGGCGAGTGGAACGTCTACCGGGCGGCCGAGACGCCGACCGAAGAGCAGGAGAAGCAGGCCTTCGAAACCCTGACGGGCGACCGAGCGAAGCTCGAGGTCTACCGGACAGGCGTCGAAGGTCTCGACCGGCAGCAGCAGGCCAGCCGGGCTCGAAACGAGCGAGAGGGCCGCAGGAAGACGCTCGAGGGCTCGATCGCGACGGCCGAGGCCGAGCTAAATCATCACAAGGAGCTTCGAGCTTGGGCAAAGCAGACCAGCCTCGAGGACACGGCCGAAAGAATGAAGCCTCTTCTCGGACCAGCGAACGAGATCCTGAAGGGCGTCGTGAACGGCTGCCTTGAGATCGAGGGGACGGCGATCGGGCTCGACGTCGAGGGCAGCTTCAGGCAGCTCGAGGTCTTGAGCGGCTCGGAACTGGCCAGCGTCGCGGCAGCCGTCCAGGCAGCTCTCGCCAGCGCGTCAAGCTTCCCGATCATTATCGTCGACGAATTAAGCCGACTGCGCGTCGGCCGTCGCGAGCAACTGCTGCGGAATCTGGCGACTCTGCTCGTCGACGGCCCGCTCGAGAACGTCATCGCGACCGATCACGACGAGGCATTCATCTCAGGCTTCGAAGAGGACCGGATCGATCTCGTGAAAATCAACGTCGAAGGGGGGGCTGAATGAACGACATTCAACTGATCGTCGACCTGAAGAAGGAGGTCGCCGACCTGACCGAGGAGGTCATCAGAGTCGCAGCGATCGCACGTCAGCGGGGTCGGGCCGTTCGCTTCTTATCTGAAGCGCTGACGGTCGCCGAGAAGAATATCGTCGACAATAGCGGGACCGATCGCGTGAAGCTCAACGTCGAAGGGGGGGCTGAATGAGCGTCGCAAAAAGCGAACTGTTCGACCGGCTGCCGTATGCGATAGCGCAGCTGATCCTCGACATCTCCCGATCGGAGGAGGTCGATCATCTTTTGATCATGAGTCGGCTGCGGACGAAGCGAGTCGCTCTGGCTCGGCAGGTGGCGATGACGGTAATCAGGGGGAAAGCGGACCGATACACTCTGCAGGACGTCGGCGACTTTTTCGGCCGCGATCATGCGACCGTCCTTCACGCTCAGAAGCTGATCGCGGCGAAAATGAGAGAGGGGGATCCGGGGCTGGCGTCCACGCTGGCTAGCGCGTTTCGCACGTATGCAGCAGCCAGAAAGGAAATCGAGGCGAGCCAGGACGGCCTATCGGAACTCGTCAGAGCGGGCAGCCGAGAGACGCTGACTCAATTCCAGGCGCGACAAGTCGCGGCAGCTGCAGACGGGAGGGCGTCGAAATGATTGCAAAGCTAAACAGGGAGCAGGAGCGGGCGTGTCTGCTCGAGCCGGATCCGATCGCCGTCGTCCTCGCTGGCGCTGGCGCGGGCAAGACTCGGCTTCTGGCGGCCAAGATCGTCGAGGATCAGGAGAGCGTCGGACGAGAGCGACAGATCATCGTCACGTTTACGAACGCGGCCGCCGACGAGCTGCGCGATCGAGTTGTCGAGTATGGCGGAAGCCTTGAAGTAAGACACCTCGGGACGCTGCATAGTTGGGCGCTGCGCGAGCTGCGAGGGGCCAACCTGCAAGGGATCAGCCAGCTCGAGATCATCGGCGACAAGCGCTTCGATCGCATCGTGAAGGAAGAGGCGAAAAGAATGGGCTGGAAGGGCTCGCTGCGGGACGCTCGAGAGCTGGCCTGTCTTCCCCGCCGAGTCGCGGGGATCGCCCGAGTCGTCGGGGCTGCCATCATGACGCGCTGCTGCCGGGATGGCGTGCTTCATCCTGATATGATCCTCGGGCTGGCTGCCGGACGCGTCGACGATTTCGCGCTGCCGCCAGGCTGCCGGATCTACGTCGACGAGTTTCAGGACAGCGGGCCGGTCGACGAGAAGATCTATCGGGCCGCGATCGAGCATCACGGGGCGACGCTCTTCCTCGTCGGCGACGTCAGGCAATCGGTTTACGGCTTCAGGGGAGCTTCTCCGGCCATTTTGGCGAGAATCTGGGAGCAGACGCCCCCCGACTGCCGTGCCGAGCTGGTTTCGAACTACAGGAGCAAGACGGAGATCGTCGGGCTCGGGAACCGGATCGCGAGAAGAATGCTGCTGCCCGAGGGATCGGCCGCCGACATGAACCCGGTCGATAATTCGATATCCGTCCGAGAGATCATTCACCGGACGGAATTCGTCACGCAAGAAGCCGAGGCTGAAGCGGTAGCCGACTGGCTGCTGCACACGCTGAAAGCAGCGCTAGCGGACGGGCTGCCGACCAGGTGGGGCGACGTAGCCATCCTTTGCCGATACAATCAGCAGGTCGAAATGATCGCGGGCGTCCTGCAGGCTCACCGGATCCCGGTCCAGTGTAGCGCGTGGGACGAGAGAGACTCTCGCGAGCTGATCAGCGACGACGAGATCGTCTCTCTGGCCAATCAGGCGACCCGTGACGGCGTCGACTGGGCCCGAGCCTGCACTGACGCGGGGATCGGCTTCGAGGCTCAGGAGCGGCTTCTGCCGAGCCTTATGACGGCACGCTGCCCCGAGGACGTGGTCTCGATCCTGCGGGGCGAGCTGCTGCCATCGAGAGAGAAAGTCTATGTCGGAACCATTCACTCGGCGAAGGGGCTCGAGTGGTCGACCGTCTGGATCGCTGGCGCTGACGAAGAGGCGCTGCCGGAAGACGAGGAATCGAAGCGGCTCGCCTACGTGGCAGCCACGCGGGCGAAGCGCCATCTGATCATTTCTGCAGCTTCTTCTCGACAAGGCTTCCGTCGGCTGCTCAATCTGAACGTAACTAAAACGATACCAAAATGAGCGAATACAACGAAGATCTGCCTTGGCAGGAACCGATAGAAGATGAAGAGATGGCCCTACGGATCAGGGAAGAGGAGCGAGCCAGCTTTGCCGCCCCGATCCCGATCGGCCTGATCGACCGGCTGGACGGCGGCCGAATCAGCGTAGGAGCTTTCGTGTTTTATGCGCGGGCGATAGCGCTGGAGGAGGTCGACAAGAAGCAGACGAGCGTCGCCATCATTTCCGAGCTGCTGTCATCGAAAATGATCGTCGAACGGAAGAACGGCTTCGAACTCCTTCCCCCTTCCTTCTGGTCATGAGCTTGCACAAGAACTTAAAAGGGCTGATTTATATCGGCGAGCGGCTGCAGGATCCGGCGATCCCCGACTTCTCGGTCAGGCTCTTCGCTCTCATCCTTCGGAGGTCGATGGCAAAAGGTCACACTTGGGCACACCTCGAGACGCTGGCCGACGATCTGGGGCGTCCTCGGAAGCTGGTCGGGATCCACATTTACAAGCTCGAAGAGCTGGGAATGATCACGAGATCGATCCGAAAACAGGAGGGCGCGAGGACGACTTATTTTCTTCAGCCGCTACCGCCGGAAAAGTGGAAAATTCCCGTGGGTGAAAATGACTCACGGGACGGATCCCGTGAGTCAAAAGCGCCCACGCCCGTGGGTGAAAAGCGCCCACGGGTATATACTAATATTAAGAAGATTAAAGATGAAGAAACTATAGGCTCTCTTTCCGGCTGTCAGCTCGGTTTCGATCAGGTCGGAAAAGCGCCCCAAGACTGCCGAGAATTCGAGTATTTGCAGGAGCCGATACCGGCCGAATGGATCAAGGATCTCGCCCTTCAGGAACTCTGGTTCGATTGGCTCGAGATTAAACGCAAACACAAGCCGAAGCCGAGCCCGGCCATGATGAAAACCTGCAGGAAAAAACTCGCGGAATACTCGCCGACGATCGCGATCGCGAAGGCCAATCTCGAAAACGCGATCGCGGGGGGATGGAAAACATTCTACCCGCCGAAGGATCACCAGCCAGGCGGGGGAGATCAAAAGGTCGACATCCCTGACGAATTCCAGTAAAAGCAAATCACTATGAAAAACGAAGACGAAGAAACGATAGGCCAATCGGTAGCGGGCGCGATCCCCTCCCTGCTGGCAGACTCTGACACTTGCTGCAAATGCGGGGCCGACCTCGGGAAGATCGAGTCGATCCCGATCTGCGACACTTGCGACGGGCAGATCGTGGCTAAGAACAAGGCAATCGAGGCCGAGGAGACGGCGGGCAAACAAGGTCAGCGCGACCAGATCTGGCGCGGGATCGCGGAACGATACGCCGATACCGAGGCTGCCATGCTCCCCTATGACGCGCAGAGGCAGCTGATCGCTCGCTGGCAGCCGACCAGACGATTCGGGGTTTCGATCATGCGAAGCTCGCCGACCGGCGCGAGCGGGCGAACCAGGACGCTCTGGGCCCTCTGTCGGAAAGCTTTCGACGAGGGGCGGCGCTCGGTCTACCTGACAGCGTCAGAGATCCGGAAAAATTCAGCTGCTTTCGCCAAGAACGGGGAAAACGATAGGGAGATGAGGCGACTGATCCGAATTCCCGTTCTGGCGATCGACGATTTCGGGCTGCAGTCATTCACCTCGACGAGCTGCGAGCTTTTCGGGCTGCTGCTCGAGAAGCGGACGAAGGCGGGCCGCCCGACCCTGATCGGCTGCCCGACATCGGCCAAGGATCTCTCTGCCATGTTCACGGCTTGCAATGCTGGCCCGACGGGCGCTTCGATTCTCAGGCGGATCGGCAGCGAGAACTCGTGGATCCTCGACCTCGACAATCAATCCCTGAAGACGCCTAAGCGATGAATCCTTACCGCTTCGCGCTGGCCGTCCAGGTCGTCGGCTGTCTGTCGATGACGATCACGGGCTCTCATTTCGGCAGCCCCGGTCTCTCGATCGGGCTCTTCATGCTCTCGTGGCTGCCGATCTTGTCCTTCATTGGCACATACCCGCTCTGGCGGCCGTGGTGGCTGGATCAGACCGAGCTGCCGGACACTCGGCCGGTCTGGCTCATGTCGGCCGCGTGGGACACGGCCGCGATCGTCGGGGCCCTCCTCGTGTTCTCGCCTTGGGAGATCCTCGCCGTCCGACTTGTCGGGGCGCTGACGCAACTCTCGATCGTCGGCCGAGCGCCGAAAGAGTCAGAAATTAAAAATCATGAACGAAATTAAAAAAGAAGAGGTCGTCCGATTCATTCAGGTCGTAGCCGAGGGGCTCTATCCGAACGCGAGCCGACCGGCCGAAGTAGACATTCGGGAGACCTTCAGGGACGGCAGGATCGACGGCCGATCAGACGGGCTCGACATCGAGGTCGACGTATTCGATCAGAGTCCGGGACGCATGATCGGCAAGGCTGCTCAATTGCGCTACGCTGTCAGTACGATCATCAGGATCGGCCTCGATCCTGATCTCGACGACGACGTCAGGATCACGATTTTCGGCGATGCGGACGCGGAGAGATCGACGCCACCGAAAGAGACATCGCCCGACGGGGCTCTGATCAATCGGGTCGTCGAGGCGGCGTCGCTCGTCTGCGGTGGATCGGTCACGTCGACCGAGACGACCGCCACGGCCGTCATTTCAATGATGAAAATCAGAGAAGAAGCGGCCGATCCTCTGAAGCCAGCCCTCAATCGGATCGTCAGAGCGATCGGGAAAACGCGAGGATTTCCCGCGATGATCTTCATTTCAAATGCCTAACAAGATAGAGATCGAGATCGACGGCAGCAACCCGCTTCGATTCGTAGCCAGCAGCCGAACCCGAACGACGAGACATCACGTCGACCTCGGCGGCTGGTCTGGAAATGGATCCTGCAGCTGCGAGCATTTCGAATTCAGATTGCTGCCGAAGCTTCGAGAGCGGCGGCAGCTGGCAGCCTCGCCAGGCGGCAGGACGGCCGCAAACTCGACCAGGTGCAGTCACATACTGGCAGCCAGACGCGCCTTCACCGACTCCATGATCGCCAGAATCAGCCAATCGATCCCCCAAGCCCAAGAATCACTTCACGATGAATAACGAAATAGAAAACGAATGGAACACCGAGAAGCAGATGCGCGACTCGTCGGAAGTCTGCCGACTGATGGCTGACGAACTCGACGACGCGCTGAAGATGATCGAAGGAAACGCGGCCGACATCGAGATCGGCCAGTCGACGAAAGACGATATTCATCGCCAGCGGTCGACGCTCTACCGGGCCGGGCTCATCCTGCTGAAGCGGGCCGAAGCTCACAAGCGGGCGGCTGCCGAGGCCGAAGAGGACGAGCGGGAAGTCTGCGAAGGCTGCGGGGACGGCGACAAGGTTCCCGCGAAAGGGACATGGCGCTGTCCTGTCTGCGATGCTGAATGGCCTGAAGAGGACGAGACCGAGCAGCCGACCGAATCATGAACGAGAGCCAGGGTGAAACGTATCTCGACGAGCTTCGGGGAATCGTGATCAGCTTCATGAAGGCGACTCGAGGGCTGCTGCCGAGCGAGAGCGACCTCGAGGTTCCGAAATTGAAAGAGCTGCACGCGAAACTATGGGAACTCGGGCAGCCGGACGGGACATTCAACCAGATGATCGCCGACTGGAATTCTCGCGTCCCGACGATCCCGTGGGAAATGGAATCATGAAAAAGAGAAGCGGGAACAAGCTGCCACCGGCCGCCACCGACGAGGCGACCGGGAAGAAGATCTGCAGACATCCAGACTGCGAGACGCTGGTCTCGCCCCCGCGTCGCTCGTGGTGCGGTCCGGCTTGCGTCGACGACTGGATGATCAGAAACAATCCAGGCGTCGCCAGGTCGGCCGTCCACGCTCGCGACGCGGGGATCTGCTGGATCTGCTGGCGCGACTGCGACGAGATCAGGCTACGGCTTCGACAGCTGCAGACGATCCAGCAAGGCGGGATCCTGTCGAACGGCTGGCGAGGATACAAGCGGCTTTCCGACCGGGCGATCAAGCGCTTCGGCTTCGAAGAGCGACCGGCCAGCCTGCACGAATCGATCGAGCAGGCAGCGACTCGAGCCTTCCACCGATCAGAAGTCAGGCGGGGATTCGGGAAGCCTTACGATTTGAAGAAATGGCGATTTATGGTCGATCACGAGCTGGCCGAACGCGTGCGGGCCGTCCATGAGAGGATCAAAACGCTGGCAGCTGCCAGGCGGCGTCGAATGATCGTCGAACTGAAAGCCGAGGGATTCGATCCCGACACGCGCTCGAGCTTCTGGGACATGGATCACATCAAACCGGTCGCGGCCGGGGGCGGCGGCTGCGGGCTCGACAACCTGCAGACGCTTTGCCAACCCTGCCACAAGAACAAAACGGCCCGACAGGCTGCCGAGAAAGCCAAGAGCCGAAAATCATGAGTAAAAAAGACAACCAGGCAGCCGGACGGGCTGCGAAAGCCTCGGGCGACGGCCTCGAATACGAGATCGGCCTGATCTGCGAGGCCTACGAGAAGCAGGGGCTGGCGAAAATTCACAAGGTCGACCCGCCGACGAGGCTCGTCCGACAAGGCAAGAAGGTTTTTGGCGTGCAGCTGCCGAGCCCGTTCATCGACTGGATCGGCAGCTGGACGAAGCGAGGCGGGCGGCTCGTCCACCTCGAGAGCAAGAACACGAAAGAGCCCCGGCTCGGGCTGCTGACCGAGACCGGGCTGAAGCCTGACCAGTATCAGAAGCTGATCGACTGGGACCGCTCGGGCGCGACCGTCGGCGTCCTTTGGGGGCACCGGGGAGCGATGAAGCTGATCAGCTTGCCGACGATAGCTCACGCGATCGAGACCGGCGACAAGTCTCTGAAGTGGCGACATCACCGAAGCTGTCCGAGAGGGAAGGGATTCGTGACGTGGGACTTCCTCGCCGATCTGGACGACTGTTAGACATGACACAGGAACAACAGCAGGCAGCTTTCCAGAAAGAACTGGATGATCTAATAGATCGATACCGAGAAGAATTCGATCTCACCTATCCTTCTCTCGTCGGCGTTCTTTATCTGACTGCCAACATGGCCGCGAACGAGCGCGAGGAAGAAGACTGACGTCCCCGATTTGTAACTTAACTGATTTCAGTATTGTTAAAGGACGGGGACTAGATTAAGGATCGAAGCATGACTACAACCAAGCAGCAGCAGCCGACCTCGGCGAAATCCCTTGCCGAGGAGCGGCTCGCCCCGATCAGACTTTGGGCCCACGCCGAGAGGGGGACGATCAATCGACTTGTGAACCAGCTCGCCGAGCTGTCGGGCGAGGCCGTCACCAGGCAGACGGTCTCTCGCTGGCTGTCGAAGAATCCCGCCGTGCGACAAGTGCCGTCTTACGGTTGGGGGCTGCATCTCGAGGAAGCCTATAGGAAGCTCTGCTGATCACTGAAGACTCACGGGAATCGGCCGCCCTAAAGATCCGGAATCAAACAACCAGAACAAAAAAATGTTAAAAATACACAAACTTTGCGAATGCCTTCCCGAGATGGAAGGACAAGCTTTCGAGGAGCTGAAGAACTCGATCGCCAAGAACGGCCAGCGGAAGCCGATCATCACGATCGGGAACGAGATCCTCATGGGGCGTCACCGATACAAGGCCTGCACCGAGCTGGGGATCCCCCCGCATATCCGAGCCTATGATCCCGAGCGCGACGGGGCCAACCTGACCGAGACGGTCATCGATGACGATCTGCGACGCCGCCACCTATCACCCGGCCAGCGAGCGGCCGTCTACGCGGTACTGATGCAGTACGCGGCCGAAGAAGTCGTCGACGAGCCAGAGCAGACCGACGGCGAACCGGCCGACGAATCCGACGACCTCGACATCGAATTCAAGGAGGTTAAAGAGATAAACGACCGGATGAATGAAGACGAGAAGGCCATCGACGAAAAGCTTGACCGAGCGATAGACGGCGGGACCGGCGTCAGTACTGACGCGGGCAAGGACAAGACCAAGACCGACAGCGAGCAGGACGGGGTCGGCGACGATCACGCGGAAGGGAAGCTCGAGAAAGCAGCCAGAGAGGCAGGCGTTTCGCCGAATACGCTATCGCAGGCGAAGCAAGTCCTGAAGTCTCGGCCCGACCTGATCAAGAAGGTGATCGATAAAGAGATGACGCTCAATCAGGCGAAACAACTCATGAAGAGCGAGGATCCGGCCGTCGCTCAAGAGCGAGCCGAGGCGGCCGACATCCTATCGGAAGAACTCGGCGACGAATTCACGGCAGCCATCAGGGATAACACTATCCTTAAGGGCGACGAGCTGAAGGAATTCATCAAGATCTCGGCCGCGCTTCGGGCGCAGGTTCAAGACCTGATCGTCGAGAGCTGGAAGGTGACCGACGCGGTCAAATACGTCAGAGGAATGTATCTGCAGCAGGACACGATCGGAGACATGATCAATCGATTCATTCAGATCGGGAAAGCGACCTCGAAGATCGTCGTCGATGGATACGAAGTGACGGTTCGCAAAGCTAAGGAGGGCTCGAAATAAAATGAAAAACAACGAGAACAAAAAACACTCGCCAGGCAAGAAGCCGAAGACTCCCGGCCAGCTCGGCGAGGAAGCGGCGATGAAATTCGGGGACGAGACGAACCCATTCACCGATCGCGAAGCCTCGGCCGCGTGGCATCGATCATACTCCGCGACCCGTCAAAAGATGGCGAAAAGCGCTCTCTCGTGGTTTCTCCTCGGGGCTGCCGTGCCAGCGATATCGAAGACGAATCCGCAGGAAGCGGGCCAGCTGGTCGCTTCCGTCATGCAAAGCAACGGGCAAGCGCTCGTCTGCTGCTTCGTCGGGGCTGAGATGATGCACCGGTCGAGCCGCCTGCCAGATCTCGACACGGCGAACGACTGCTTCCAGGCTGCCACCTACGCGGCGTCAGGCCGAGAGCTGCCCGATCACATGCAACGCAAGCTTCAGAGGCAGCAGCTGCAGCCATCATTCGCAGTGATCGCCAGCGCCTACGCGCTGGCAAAGGGGATCATTCCCTACCTCGAGGGGACGACCGAGATGAAGGAGGGGAAGCCGGGGACCGTGACCGTCGACGCTCACGGGATCATGGAGCGAATCATCACCGGTGACTAGAATCGGAATCGTAAAGCCGAAGGGAATCAGCTAGAAGCCGCCATGACTCAACGAACGACCGGCGGCGACGCTAAAAAAGTCACAGACTGCCCGACCTGTCAGGGGAAGAAGAAGACGGATCAGGTCAGCTGTCTTGTTTGCTGGCAGCTGGTTCCCGAGGCTCTGCAGATCAAGATCTACCGGCTATTCGAGCAGAAGCGCGGGGGGGAGCGGCACCAGGCCGCAATCCTCGAGGGCGTGGCAGCCATCAAAAACGAGCAGCAGCGAAAGCCATGAAGAACCAATTACTAAACGAAACTAATGAAATACACGCTATTTCCAGATCAAAAGATCTGGTGCAGAGCCACGGTCGACGCCCTCACGAGGGGCGCGGACGGGCAGCCAGCATTTGACCGAGTTTTAAGCGTAGCAGCCACGGGAGCGGGGAAGACGATCATGTCGTCGGCCCTCGCCGAGTGGTCTTGCAAAACCGGCCAGGGGAAGACGCTCTTCCTCGCCGACAGCGACGAGCTGGTCAATCAGGCGATCGACAAGATATTCAAATCGACCGGGATGATCGCGGGGAAGGAAAAGGCGAGCAGCCACGCGTCGAGGACGCGAGACGTCGTCGTCGGATCGATCCAGACGCTCGCGCAGCAGCACCGGCTCGAGACGTGGGATCCGGCTCACTTCGGCCTCGTCATCGCCGACGAGGCTCACTTGTCGATGTCTGACAGCTGGCAGCGAGTCTTGAAACACTTCACGCCAGCGAAGCAGGTCGGCGTCACGGCGACGCCAGAGCGGGCCGACGAGCGAGACTTGTGGAACTACTGGCAGCACGAAGCCGCAAACATTTCCCTTTTCGAGCTGATCGACCTCGGCCGACTCTCGCCGATCAGAGTGCAGACCTGCCCGATCGATCTGAACTGCCGAGGCATCAAGGCCTCGGGCCAGGGGCTGAACGAGGAAGAGCTATCGCACCGGATCGAGCCCGCCTTCGACGCCATCATTGAAGCTTGGAAACGATACGGGGAAGGCCGGAAGACGCTCTGGTTCCTGCCCGGCGTGGCAGCCAGCAAGGTCTTTGCCGAGAAGCTGCGCCGAGCAGGCCTGACGGCAAAGCACGTCGACGGGGCGAGCAAGGACCGGCAGCAGATCCTTAAAGGCTACGAGGACGGAGAATTCGAACACCTGACGAACGCGCAGCTGCTCATGAAAGGCTACGACTGCCCCGACATCGGAGCCGTCGTGATCCTGCGGCCGACGAAGAGCCGGGTCGCTTACCAGCAGATGGTAGGACGTGGGACGCGAGTCTGCGATCGATATACTGACATGCTGCTTCTCGATTTTCTCTGGGACTTCGACAAGCTGATGGTGCGACCGGCCGACCTGATCGCGAAGAACAAGCAGCAGGCCGACGCGATCCAGCGGCGTTTCGCAGGGACGGACGAACAGCTCGACATCCGAGAGGCGGCCGAGCTGGCACACATTGACGCGGTCAAGAAACTGATCGACCGGCTGACGACCGGCGACAAGAGGACGGCCCGAACCTACACGGCACACCAGGCCGCCGCCCTCATGGGAGAGCAGGGTCTGCTCGATTACGAGCCTCGGGCCGGTTGGGAGATCGAGAAGCCGAGCCAGAAGCAGCTCGACGTTTTGAAAGCCGAGGGGATCCAGAGCCGGACCGTGAAAACGAAGGGCGAGGCGAGCCAGCTGATCGGGCGGATCGGAAGGAGGAAGGGACACGGCCAGGCGGACATTCAGCAGCTGCTCGAACTTCACCGGCTCGGAGCGGAAAACCCGCTCGAGTTCACGAAGGACGCGGCCGGGCGGGCGATCGCGGCAAACATTTAAGAATCTATGGAAAAAGAAATAATGGAAAAGATAAAGAAGGAAGCGGCCGAGGCCGTGCTGGCGGAAGCTCTGCAAGACGTCTGGAATGAGCATAGCGAAGATACCGGCAGCTTCCCGACCTGCTTCGAGATCGAGTTTCCGGGCGACATCGTGACGGCAGAATTCAAGGGATCGCGCTTCGTGGCCGACGTGGCGAGAATAATCCTCGACCTATCGAGTCAGCAGCCAGAAGCCGAACCAGAGCAGCCGCCAGCCAGACCGGCGAGATCGAGATCGGGCCGACACGACCTCGGCTGCCATCATTGCCAGGAAGTCCTCGACCGAGAGCTGCTGATAGGAGCGGACAGCGAGAGAGGTAAGCGATTCACCTTTCACGTCTTAAGGAACGAATATCGAGTCCATCACCTCGGGAAGGTGGTCGACTCGGGCCAGGCTGTCGAGGAGCTGCTCGAGGTCTACAATCGGATCTGATCCGAGGGCGAAAACCTTTTACGTGACGCCACGAAAAAGCGCCCTCGGCGGGACCGAGGACGCTCGAGCGAGGGAGGGAGGATCAGAAGAGAGCCAGCTGCCCGCCAGAGATGATATCGTTCACTTCGGACTCATACGCGGCCGCCGTCCTCCAATCGTTTTGACTCGGCAGCTCGGCGACACGCTCGGGAGACCAGCCAGCCTTTCTCTTCCGATTCCGCATCTTGCGAGCAGCGTCAGACCAGGCCATCGAGTCAGAGGTCGAGAGCAGCTGCACGACGCGAGGATTCTCGAGAGCGGTCTGCTTCAGGCCGAAGCCATGAAGACGAAGGTCAGGACGACGAGACCGGATCGCCTCGAGGACTTCGACGATCGAATCGGCATTCGAATTCCGCTTGCAAACAGAGCCGACGCCAACCCAAGCCCCGAAGGGGAGATGACCCGCCTCTTCATAGAGATCGATGATCGTCACGTAGTCGGCGGGCGCGTAACCCTGCAAGACCGGCATGACGTAAGTCTGGCAGCCGAGAGAGCGGACAGCAGAAACCAGCTGCCCGAAGCGCTCGACCGTCATCGACTGATGATCTGCCACGCCGAAGGAATCGAATTCAAATTCGTTAGAATCGAACCAGGCAGGCGACGCGCCCTCGAAGATCATCTCTTCCCTCCATTCAGCCTCGCTCTGCTGGCCTTCAAACATGAACGGCTCACACATGTAATCTTGCGAGCAGGCAGCCAACAGGCGACCGCAGCGCGACCAGCGGGCAATCTGGGCCGCATACTCGGCCACGCTAGAGCGAAAATAGCCGGTCCTCGTCAACTCGGTGAACGCACCGCTGTCGAGGATCCAGTCTCCGACCTCAAAATCACTCTTGCGATCGCGCAGCCGATTGATCGAAACGAAGCAGCGCTCGAAGTTTTTAGCGTCAGATGGCTGATGCAGGCCGGGGAAGAAGGTCATGTCGTGGTCGTTCATTGTGCCGATATCATGACAGCAGGCAGGAAATCGACAAGAAGAAACGTCACCGAAAGGCGACAAAGACGGCGGACGATCGGCCGACAAGCCGGACACTGGATCGGGAATGTCCCCGTTTACGTCCTCACGTCACCGACGCTTGACCTTTTTTCGGCCCGCCCGCAGGATCGCGAAAGTGAAACTGACAAACGCGAAGATCGAGAAAGTTTGCGACGCGATCAGGGAGGGAAATTTCGTCGCCACGGCTGCCAGGCTGTCAGGGATCGGCCGAGCGACTTTCTACGAGTGGCGAGAAAAGGGGCAGACGGCCAGGGAAGAGGGGAAGAAGAGGTCGATCTATTGCCGATTTCTCGACCGGCTCGAGGACGCGGAAGCCGAGGCCGAGGTCATGCTGGTCGAAAAGGTCATGCAGACGAAGCGGGGGGCGCTCGAGATCCTGAAGCGCCGCTACCGCTCGAGATGGGGCGACCGGATCGCGACCGAGCTGTCGGGACCGGACGGCCGACCGCTCGAGGACGCGGGCAGCCAGAATATCGAAGTAAATATCATCATGGACGGCGAGAAGGAGGAGCCGTGGAACGAGATCAAGGACGACGAGGCCGAGCAGATCCTGCCGCCGACCAGCGAGTCGCCGATCGTCCCGCTCGCCCCGCCGCCAGCGCCCGATCAGAATCCTGACGGTTGGGACTGATGTCAGTCGAAGTGAATTTCAGGCTGCACAAGCAGCAAGGGCTCGCGATGCGAATACCCGCGCAAGAGATCCTTTACGGGGGAGCGGCTGGCGGGGGCAAGAGTCATCTGCTTCGCGTGGCCTTCATCACTTGGGCTCTCGAGTGCCCCGGTATTCAGCAGTATCTTTTCCGGCGGACATTCCCGCAGCTCTTCCGAAATCACATGAAGGGCCCGACCAGCTTTCCGGAGCTGCTCGGGCCGCTGATCCGAGAGGGCCGCTGCAAGATCGTGAAGAACGAGATCCGCTTCTCGAACGGGTCGAACATCTTCCTCTCGCATATGCAGCACGCCAAGAACCTGCAAGACTATCAGGGGACCGAGATCCACGTCCTCGGCTTCGACGAGGGAACGCATTTCAACGAAGAGGAATATTCAGGCCTGCGCGGCCGAGTCCGGCTCGGCGGCTGGAAACCGCCGCCAGGCTGCAAGACGCTTTTCCCTCGGATCCTGATCGGAACCAATCCAGGCGGCCGAGGTCATCACTTCTTCAAGAAGACCTTTGTCGAGCCCGGTCCCTACCGGATCCACAAAGCACCGGCTGACGAGGGGGGGATGCTGCGGGCCTTCGTCCCGGCTCGCCTCGAGGACAATCCGTCGATGACCGAGAACGATCCCGACTATCGAGAGCGGCTGCTCGGGCTCGGCGACCCGCTGCTCGTTCGCGCCATGCTCGAGGGCGACTGGGACATCGTCGCGGGGGCCATGTACGGCGAGACTTGGAAACGAGGCCGTCACGTCTGCAATCCGTTCGCGATCCCGCAGGACTGGAAGATCTGGATCGGGGCCGACGATGGATTCGCAGCCCCGGCCGCTCTGATCTGGCTCGCTCAGGATCCGAGGATCAAGACGATCTACGCGATCAGGGAACTCTACCGGAAGGGAATGCTGCCCGAGAGCATGGCCGAGCAGGCGAAAGAGATCCATTACGGGATCGAGCGGACAGGCTACCGGATCGGCGACCAGCCACGGCCGAACGAAAGCGCGATCTCGGGGCTGATGGACAGCGGAGCTTTCGCCGATCAGGGTCAGGGGATGATCACGAGGGGGAAGCAGTTGCAGCAGCTCGGCGTCAATCTGAAGCCTTGCAAAAAATGGCCAGGCTCTCGAGTCGCCCGAGCGCAAAACCTGCACCGAATGCTTGCGCCGAACAGCAGCGACCCGGCCGGACTGCCCGGCCTTCGATTCTTCGACGGCCACGTCTCGAACACGATCCGAACGGTCCCGGCACTAGCTCGCGACGAGAACAACGCCGAGGACGTCGACACTGACGACGAGGATCACGCCTATGACGGGCTGACCTACGGGCTGCAGCATGTCGGGCAGGGGGTCAAGAGGGTCAAATTCAAGGGAGCCTGATCGCTTGTCACCGATTTGTAACTTAACTGATTTCAGTTAAGTTACAAATCGGGGACGTTTAAGCTTGCCGGATATCTCCGATTGCTGTCTGATGTCGAGACTATGAACGACCAGAAGACGAGGAGCTGCCAGAATTGCAAGTTTGCCGAATGGAGCGAGATCGAGACCGACCCGATCCACGGCTGGCCGGTTACGGGGCTTTGCACGTTTCGACCCGAGCTGCCGCCGCTGCCGGACTGCCTGACCTACCCGGCCCCGCAAGCCGACCCGATCAAGAAGACGGACGGCGAGACCTGCCCGACCTTCGAGCCCGAGCGCCCGCCATGCTCTCACGAGTGGAAGCTGGACTCTGACCGAGCGAGGACGATCGGCGGCCGACGCTGCCAGATCTGCCGGACGTTTCAAGTCGTCGACCCTCGGTCGGGCGTCTGGACGCATCACCGGGAGATCACGACGGGCTGATCTCACGAAAACGAATCTATGAACAAGAACATGACTATGAAAAAAACGAAGAAATGGAACGACGGGACAGCTAACTTTTGGGAAGGCTGCACGAAGACAAGCCTCGGCTGCGAACTCTGCAAGGGAGCGGCTCGAGACGAGAAGCATCGCGAGGGGAAACACTGGGGCGAGGGAGCGCCACGCTCGCAGCTGAAGTCTGGATTCATGCTAGCGATCTCTCACAATCAGGCGGCCGCCGACGAGCGATTCCGGGAAGACCTGGCGACCGGCGAGCGGAAGATCTGGCGACGGCAGGACATGGGGCAGATGACCGACTCGGTCTCGAAGCCGGTTCGCCCGCAGCTGCAGATCATGGATCTCGGGGACTTCTGGGATCCCGAGACGCCGACCGAGATCCGAATGTTAGCGCTTGAAACGATCATGAGCTGCACGTTCGTCGATTTCATGATCACGACGAAGCGCCCCGAAGAGGCGAGAAATCTGCTCTCTGCCGCGAACCGGCTAGCGGGCGATCTCTGCCGCGACGAGCTGGTCGACTGGATCACTGACTGGCTCGGCCAGACGCCGCCGAAGAACGTCTTCCTCGGCGTGACGGTCGAGCTGCAGGATCACGCGAACCGGCTCGAGGAGATGGCGACCGGACTCTCGGCCGTCGCCTACTATGTCGAGATGAAGCCTATTCTCGGGGCGATCACGATCCCGCCAGTCTGGCAGAGCCTGGCTCGGCTGATCGTAGTCGAGGGCAGCCGAGGGCCGGAATCCCGGCCGATTCACCCCGAGTGGCTCGATCAAATCTGGATGGAAGCGGCTCTTTATCGGATCCCGTTTCACTTCGCGAGCTGGGGCGACTGGCTTCCCGAGGCGATTGAAGCGCCACCGATCGCGATGCAGAAGCGCGACACGCTTCACTATGTCGGCCTCGACGGGGCGATCACGGCAATGACCTCGACGCCGAGCCCTCTCTCGGCTATGACATGGCGGCACATGCGAGAGGATCCGCAGCGACTGCTTCCCGACGGAACGACGGCCGACGCTCGAATCCAACCTGCAAACCTATGATCGACTCCTACTGCCTTCTGAAGTGCGGCAAGTGCGGCCACGAGGACGACTTCTTCGAATTCACGAAGACGCCCGTCTACGGCGAGCTGCCGAACGGCTCTCACCAGTGCCCGAAATGCAAAAAAGCTTGGAAGATGGAAAAGGTCGGCGAGGCTCGGACGTTCGCGCATGGCGGCGAATTCCTGCACATTCCCGCCGATCGGAAAGCGGTCGCGATCCCCTCATTCCTATGACGGGCGAAAAGAATCATGAACTACAATAAGACAATAATTGCCGGACGACTGACACGCGACCCCGAGCTTCGATACACGCCGACCGGGACCGCTGTCTGCGATGTCGGGATGGCTATCAACGAGAAGCGCAAATCTGGCGACCAGCTGGTCGATAAGGTCATCTTCGTCGACGTCACCCTCTGGGGCAAGACGGCCGAGCTGGCGAGCCAATATCTCGAGAAGGGCAGCTCGGCTCTGATCGAGGGGAAGCTGGATCTCGATCAATGGGAAGAACGGGACACCGGGAAGAAGCGCTCGAAGCTGAAGGTTATAGGGCTGTCGATCCAATTCGGCAGCCGACCAGGCGACAACGGGAACGGCCAGCGCCAGCCGCCAGCCGGTCAAGGCCAGCCGCCCGCCAGCCAGCCAGGCCAGAAGCAGCAGCCGCCGAGTCAGACGGGAGGGCCGGACGTCTCGACCTACGCCCCCGACGACGACATTCCGTTTTAGTAGGGCGCTGCTCTCTTTTACTTTGTGCAGGTCTGGCCTCGTGATAGGCAAGACCTGCTATGTCGAGCAGCGCTTCAAACGAATCACCAGAGACCTATCATCCTCAATACACTCACAACGTCATCGCGTGGGATCTCGTGGCTGACTGCTGGCAAGGGGGGAAGAGAATCAAGGAGACGGGCGAGCTGCGGCTGCCGAAGCTTCGTGATCAGGATCAGGACGAGTACGATGCGTATCTAAGCCGGGCCGTCTTCTTCGGGGCCACGAGCCGAACCGCTGAAGCGCTGGCCGGAATGATGACGCGGAAAATGCCGCTGATCGACGTGCCGGGCGGCGAGGGGACGGCCGAGAACGAGCGGCTGATCGGAAACGTCACCATGAGGGGCGACAGCCTGCTAGACTTCGTTAATATGGTCCTCGACAAGGCCGTGACGACTGGCCGGTCGGGATCGCTGGTCGACTGGTCGGAAGCCGAGGCTCGGCCCTACGTGTCACACTATCGCGAGAGGGACTTGCTGAACTGGGCCATCGACCGAGAGGGATCGAAAGAGCAGCTCTGCTTCGTCTGCCTTCGAGAGCAGGACTACAGATTCACCAACTTCACGGTAAGCGAGATGAAGATCATTCGGCGCTACTGGATCGACCCGACCGATCAGAAGGTTCATTTCGACGTCTGGGAGGAGACCGACGACTCTACCGACGAAAGCTTCAAGCAGACCGTCCCCGACACGGTCATGACGAGGCGAGGCGAGGCGCTGACGGCGATCCCGTTCGTGTTTCATAATGCGAGCCACCTCGGGCCGGAAGTCGGTCAGATCACGCTCTACGACATCGCGCAACTGAATATCTCTCACTACCAGCTGACGGCCGATCTAAAGAACGCTCTTCATATAGCCGGACAGCCGACACCTTTTGCGACCGGCGTCTCGGGCGACGACGGGGAAGATCTCTACCTCGGCACGACGAAAGCATGGACGATCAGCGACCCGGCCGCGACGGTCGGATTCCTCGAGATGACCGGCGAATCGCTCGGCGCTCTGTCGGCAGACATTTCAAACACCGAGCGGCAGATGGCCGTCCTCGGGGCCAGGCTTCTATTCGACGCGCCAGGCGGCGAGGCCGAGGCATTCGAGACCGTGCAGCTGCGGGCCTCGAGCGAGACGGCAGCTCTCGTCAGGATCGCGACTCACCAGAGCGCGACGATCAGCGAGGTCTTGCAATGGCTCTTTTGGTGGCGCGGGACCGAGGCGAAGCACCGAGACGTCAAGGCTTCGCTCGTTCTGAATCACGACTTCTCAACAGCTCAAATGTCGCCGACTATGCTCTCGGCCCTCACGGCGTCGCTTTCGACGAACGCGATCAGCAACGAGCTTTACTTCTACAATCTGCAGAAGGGCGAGCTTGTTCCCGAAGGTCACGACCTCAAGGCCGAGCTGGCAGCCATCCAGCAGCGGCCGGTCATGACGCCGCCCGTCGCGACGATCGATCTGGACGACGACGACGACGACGACGACGAGAAGGCAGCCAAGAAGAAAGCCGAAGAGGACGAAAGCTAAATCCTGAATCATGGCAGACAACTCGTCAGACAAGGCGGCAGAATTCGCGACCGTCCAGTCGATCAACCTCGCCCGCCTCGAGGCCGGGGAGATCAAGGAAGTGATCGCGCTTCTCGAAGACCTGTCGGGCGATCTCGTCGGCGTCCTCGAAAAGAACAAGGGCAGCCTCGAGAAGCAGCAGAAGATCGCGACCGTCAAAGCGGCAGCCGACAAGACGATCGCTGCTCACTACGCGACGATCTCGAAAAAGCACCAGGGGACGCTCGAGGGCGTGGCAGCCAACCAGTCGAAAGCAGCCGCCGAGCAAGTGAACCAGGCGATCGGCGGCGGGGCATTCGGGGGCGTGAAGGTCTTCGATCCGGTCCTCGACGCGCAGCAATGGAATCAGCTGGCGAAGAAGACGATCGTCTTCGGCCATCCTTCGCGCCACTGGTGGGAAGGCCAGAAGGTCGACCTGCAAGACAAATTTATCGGCCAGATCAGGCAAGGCTACGCGCTCGGCGAGGACGTCGACACGATGATCAGGCGCGTCAGGGGGACGAAGGCGAACTCGTACAAGGACGGGATCATGACGGCCAAAAAGCACGAGGCGACCGCTCTCGTCCGGTCGAGCGTGCAGACGATCTCGAACACGGCCAGGATGGAAAGCTTCAGCAAGATGAAGCCAGCCGTGAAGGGGCTCGAATGGGTAGCGACGCTGGACGGAGACACGACGCCGATCTGCCGAGGGCTCGACGGCAAGCAATGGGATCACGAGAAGCAGCCGATCGGCCACGACAAGACCTTTCCCGGCGCGATAGCTCACTGGAATTGCCGATCGACGCAAGTGCCGGTTCTCGCCAGCTGGGCCGAGTTGAGCGGGAAGAAGATCCCGGCGATAGACAGCGCGACCCTGCAGGCTCGAGTCAATGAGAAGCTGAAAGCGAAGGGCTGGCCAGCCGACAAGATCGCGAAGGCGACCGTCCGAGCGCGGGCCAGCCAGGACGGACAGGTCAGCGCTGGGAAGGACTTCGACAAGTGGCTGATGGGGAAGCCGAAATCGTTTCAAAAGAAGCTGCTCGGGCCGACACGGGCCGAGCTATGGTGGAAGAATGATTTGACGATGGCCGACCTGACCGATCAATCGGGCCGACCGCTGACGATCAAACAGCTCGAGGATTCGATCGCGTCGGGCGACCTACCGGCCGAGACCGAGGGGACTGTTTTCGAACCGCTCGCGCCAGGCTCGGTCGAGCCGTTCACCGATCCCGACAAGGCCGTGCAGGTTCAAGCTGCAGCTGCAGCAAACCTCGAGGAGATCATCAACAATCCGAAAGGGCAGACCGTCCTCGCTGGCTACGTGAAGAAGGTCATGACCGAGCAGCCCGACCTCTCGCCAGCCGAGCAGCTCGCGAAGGCGGAAGCGCTCACGGTCGAGAAGAAGGGGCAGAGCCAGAAGACGTCAGCTCTCGCGAAGGCGAAGAAGAAGCTGATCGCAGGACAGGAACCGACGGCCGGGCAGCAGGCCTTGATCGACGGGCTGACATACGAGGAGAAGCAGGCATTTCTCGAGGCGATCGACGACGCCAAGAAGGCCAGCTCGGGCCAGTTGCTGACTGATGCGCTGGCAGCCATCGACGAGAAGGGAGTCGTGAAAGGCAGCGACAAGTTCAAGCAGGACATTTTCGACAAGCTCGACCACGATCAGACGGCGGAACTGGTAAAGGCGATGGCGGCAAAAAAGAAGGCCAGCTCGGGCCAGCTGCTCGAGGACGCTCTCGCTGCGGTCGACGAGAAGGGGATCCTTCAAGGCAGCATGGAATTCAAGCAAGCGATCTTCAAAGAGCTGACCTTCGAGCAGAAAGACAAGATCATCGATCAGCAGGCGACGAATCAGAAGCTTCACAAGCAGGGGCAGGCGGACTCGCTGAAGGATGATCTGAAAAAGATCCTGAAGGACGAGAAGGATCCGATCGGAACTCTGCTTCAAAACTCCGAGTCTGAATTCATTTTCAACCAGCTGCCCGAAGCTCTGCAGAATGAAGTCAAGGAGACCTCGGCGCTGCTGAAATTCGAGAATCAGGCGAAGGAAACGATCGGCGAACTCGAGAAGGATCCTTTCGGAAAGAAGGCGGTCCAGCAGGCGAAGGATCAGCTCGGCGAGGGCGTCGACCTGTCTGACATCGTCGACCAGGCTGAAGAGCTGAAGGCGGGGCTGCTGATCGAGGACATGGCCGAGCAGGCGCTGACGGCGAAGAACAAGAGCGCGATGGCTAAGGCGCTCGAGGACATGATTCCGGGGCTGAAGGTCAAGGATCACAAGGGGCAGGCCGGTCTCATGTCGGCCATTCACCATCACGCCGACCTCAATGATCTGGACGACGTCGAGACTCTGCACGGGGCGCAGCTGCAGATCGCGAAGCAGATTCAAGATGCAAAGAACAAGAGCAGCGCTCTCGCGAAGGCGAAGAAGAAGCTGGCGGCCGGACAGAAGCCGACGAAGGGGCAGCAGGCTCTGATCGACGGGCTGGATCCCGCCGAGAAGGGGGAGTTCGACGCGCAGGTCGAGGCCTCGGCGATGCAGGCCGCGATCGAGAAGGTCAAGCCTATGGGGGCACCGGCTGACTGGTTCGAGCAAACTCTCGCAGACATCGAGGCCATGCCGACCGCATCGGCCGCCGAGGCCAGCAAGAAGATCGCCGAGGCTGAAAAGGAAACGAAAAAAGCCGAGCAGGAAACGGCAGCGGCCGAGAAGGAAGTCGCGGCAGCCGAGGAAGAAGTCAAGGAGGTCAAAGAATTGGCAGGCCTCGAGAAGAGGGAACCGCTGCCGCCGCCTGAAGGGATCCCACACCCGAGCGAGCTGAAGGTGATTCAGACGCTCGGCGGCTCGACCGGGGCCAAGCTGGCCGAGGACAAGGACGGGAACAAGTTTGTCGTCAAGCGAGGCAATAGCGCCGAACACGTCACGGCCGAACACGAGGCCGACGAACTCTATCGGGCGCTCGGCTTCGAGGTTCCCGAGGGCGGGCTCTTCGACGACGGCGGGCAGCCGGTCAAGGTGACACGTTTCCTCGAGGGAGCGGTCCCGCT